>FUIF01019664.1_pt1 | contig 13145 bp, 12 predicted proteins | sample 1003461 | NCBI WGS metagenome assembly FUIF01 (sample SAMEA80401918, study PRJEB19352) | marine metagenome | reverse complement strand
ACATACGACACGAATGTAAGAGTACCAGATATGGATTCTACTTGGTACACAACTAATGATGCTACCTTTGAAATCACAGGAGTAAAATTGGAATTAGGTTCAGAAGCTACCGATTTTCAGCACACTTCATACGGAAAAGAACTGGCGAAGTGTCATAGGTATTATCAACATCAAAATGCTTACGGTGCTTATTTACACGTTGACTACGAACAGAAACAAAGTGCTTTTACATTCACACCAATGAGAGCATCTCCTACAGCTACTAGGACAGGTAGCTTTAATAGTGGGACAGAGAATGCCTCAACCATTACAATCTTTAATGAAACAAGTGGGCGTGTCAAAAACACAAACATGGGTGTGGGTGGTAAATACAACCTTGATGCGGAGATATAATCATGGAAGATAATATGAATATTACATCAGCACAATACATTGTTGATATGGATGATAACAACTGTACAGTCCAAGCAACAATAGACGGACAAGAGATGTCAGTCCCACTAGACCCAGCCAACAGGCACTACGCAGAGATACTCAAGCAAGTCGAAGCTGGTACTCTGACTATTGCGGATGCTGAGTAAAGAAACTTTGAGGTTGACAACCGTAATCAACTTGGGGTATAATGGCAACAATAGACCAAATAAGACAAGCAGCTGAGACTGACTTAGCAACATTCATCAAACTGATAGCACCTGAACAAGTACTAGGGCAATGTCACGAAGATGTTTGTGATTGGTGGACAAGACCAGATCATAAGTCACATCAGTTATTACTGTTCCCTCGTGATCACGGTAAGTCAAGACTTATAGCTTATCGTGTAGCATGGGAATTAACAAAAGAACCAACTCTTAGAATCCTGTATATATCAGCAACAGCTAACCTAGCTGAGAAACAATTAGGATTCATAAAGGGTATCTTAACTTCTGAGATATACACAAGGTACTGGCCTGATCATGTCAATGCTGACGAAGGCAAACGTACCAGATGGACAAACTCAGAGATTATGCTAGACCATCCTGATCGTAAGAAAGAAAATGTTCGTGACCCATCTGTTTTTACTGGCGGCCTTACTACTTCTCTTACAGGGATGCACTGCGACATTGCTGTACTCGATGATATAGTTGTATACGAGAATGCGTATACAGGTGAGGGCAGAAACAAGGTTAAGAGTCAATACTCTCTTTTGTCATCCATTGAGGGTGCTGACGCAAAGGAGTGGGTAGTAGGTACTCGTTACCACCCAGCTGACTTATATAACGATCTTCTACAGATGACAGAAGACTTATATGATGATGACGGTAATAAGACAGGTGATGACAACATCTATGAAATCTTTGAGAGACCAGTTGAAGATAGTGGTGATGGTACAGGGCAGATGCTATGGCCTCGTACTCAAAGGAAAGACGGTAAGTGGTTCGGGTTCGACATACGAGTCCTAGCTAAGAAAAGAGGACAGTACCTAGACAAAGGACAGTTTAGAGCACAGTACTACAATGACCCAAGTGATCCTGATAATGTACCTGTAGGTCGTGATAAGTTTCAGTATTATGACCGTAAACACCTAAGACAAGACAATGGGTACTGGTTCTACAGAGACAATAAACTTAATGTATATGCAGCAGTTGACTTCGCATTTAGTTTATCTAAGAAAGCTGACTACACAGCTATCGTTGTCATAGGAATAGATGCTGAGAATAATGTGTATGTGTTAGATATTGACAGGTTTAAGACAGACCGTATATCTGATTACTTCCAACACATATTTGATTTGTCAACCAAGTGGTCATTCCGTAAGATGAGAGCTGAGACAACAGTAGCTCAGGTTGCAATCGTTAAGCAGCTAAAAGAATTAGTCAAACAACACGGTCTATCTATAAGTATAGAAGAGTACAGACCTAACAAGAACCAAGGTAATAAACAAGAACGTATAGCTTCAGCTTTAGAACCTAGGTACGACAACCTTAGTATGTGGCACTACAGAGGTGGTAATACTCAAATACTAGAGGAAGAGTTATCCTCTCGCAACCCACCACACGATGACGTAATCGACGCATTGGCCTCTGTGGTAGACATGGCTATAAAGCCCTCACGTAGTGTAAGACGTACACGAGATAACGTTGTACAATTTAATTCAAGATTTGGTGGAGTTTCCTTCTAATGGCTGGCACAACAGTTGACATCGAAAATATTATTAATCCTCACAGTGTAGCAGTTGATATTGCAGACCGTTGGACATCATGGAATAATTCTAGAAAACCTAAGCTAGAGGAATGGAAAGAGTTACGTAACTATATCTATGCTACAGATACTCGTACAACATCTAACTCTAAGTTACCTTGGACTAACAGTACGACAACACCTAAGCTGACACAGATAGCTGACAACTTACATGCTAACTACTTCTCAGCTTTGTTTCCACAGAAACGTTGGTTCAGATTCGAAGCTGAAGACCAAGAGTCTAACACTAAAGCTAAACGAGATGTCATCCAAGCCTATATGGATAACAAGGTTCGTCAGTCTAACTTCGAGAATACGACAAGCAAAATACTTAATGATTACATCCAGTATGGTAACTGCTTTGCTACTATTGATTTTGTCAAAGACTATACAACGTATGAGGATGGTGAAAGGGTTGTCAACTACATAGGCCCTAAGCTAGTACGTATATCACCTTTCGATATTTGTTTTAATCCATTAGCACCTGACTTCGATAACTCTCCTAAGATTGTCCGATCTATTATGACAACAGGTGAGATCAAACGTAAGATTGCTGAAACAGTTGACAACAAGTACATGGAAGAAATCTTCGATAAGATGTTGGTCAACCGTTCAGCTGCGAGTGGTAACGATGTTGACGTAGCTAAGTCACAAGCATTTATTGCAGATGGGTTCTCATCCCTACAGGAATACTATGAGTCTGAGTATGTAGAAGTCCTAACATTTTACGGTGACATATACGACCAAGATACTGATACATTCCACAAGAACCGTATCATTACAGTTGTTGACCGTGCATACATCCTCACCAATGAACAGAACCCTAGCTGGTTAGGTAAGTCACCTGTCTTCCATGCTGGTTGGAGAGAACGACCTGACAACCTATATGCAATGGGTCCTCTTGATAACTTGGTAGGTATGCAGTACCGTATTGACCACCTAGAGAACTTAAAGGCTGATGTCTTTGACCAGATCGCATACCCTATCCTTAAGATACGTGGTGACGTTGAGGACTTCGACTTTGAACCAGCAGCTCGTATCTACTTAGGTGATGAGGGTGATGTTGGTTACCTAGTGCCTGACTCAACAGCACTTAATGCTGACTTCCAGATTCAAGGTTTAGAGAACAAGATGGAGATGTTAGCTGGTGCACCTCGTGAAGCTATGGGTATCCGTAGTGCAGGTGAGAAGACAGCCTTTGAGGTACAGTCCTTAATGACAGCTGCAGGTCGTATCTTCCAGCACAAGACAGCTCACTTTGAACGTGTGTTCCTAGAGCCAATCTTAAATACAATGCTAGAAGCTGCCAGACGTAACATGGACTATGCTGATACGATCAGAGTACTTAACGAAGACACTGGCATATTCTTCTTTGAGCAGATAACAAAAGAGGACATAGCAGCTAACGGTAAGATCATCCCTATGGGTGCTCGTCACTTTGCTGAACGTGCTCAACGTGTACAGTCAATCACACAGCTGTACCAACTTAAACTACAAGACCCAACCATTGCTGCACATATGTCAGGTAAAGAGTTTGCTCGTATCTTAGCTGATGAGCTAGGTGAACCAGCACTGTTCTCTGAGAATATAACTGTCATAGAACAAATGGAAACACAGAAGATTGCTACAGAAGCTCAGGTTCAATTCGAAGAAGAACAAGAGATTGCAATTGAGAAGGGCTTATAAATGAAGTCAGCTTGGTTTAACAAATGTAAAACTAAAGAAGAGAAATTGGCAGTTCGTCAGAGCATCATGTCTAACCGTGAGAGCCTAGAACGCCTACAAGAGATTCTTGAGCCTATGCGAAAGGATACCCTACCTACAGCAGACTATGACAGCCCCTCGTGGGCTTATAAGCAAGCTGACAGGATAGGATACAACCGAGCACTAACCACTGTGCTTGATCTTATCAACTTAAACAAGGAATAATATTATGGTATTTACTGAGGGAACTGAAACCACACAGACCACTCAGCCAGAGCAAACACAAGAAGAAACCTCACCACAGGGTTCTTTTTTGTCAAAGCTCGTAGAGGCAAAGGGAGAGAACTGGAAAGACCCTGAGGTTCTAGCTAAAGGTAAAATTGAAGCCGATGGCTATATCCAAACTCTAGAAGGTCAGTTGACACAAATGCGTGAAGACTTGAAGAAGAAAGAGTATCAGGAAGAAGTTCTTGAACAGCTCCAGAAAAAGGCCACTGAATCTACTGCAGTGAATAATGGAGTGCCCAACAATAACAACAGTAACACTGACGGAGAGAACACCACTCGTAACATCAGTGAGGAAGACCTGAAGAGCCTTGTTGAACAGACACTTACTCAACGTGAAGCAGATGCTGTCACTAAGACAAATCTACAACGTGTTGATGAGGAACTTGACAAAAGCTTTGGCACTAATGCTGAAGAGGTTGTTAAGAAGAAAGCTGCAGAGTTAGGAATGTCAATGGATCGTTTAAGTGAAATTGCTTCTGAATCTCCTAACGCCTTCTTCACTCTGATCGGTGAACCTAAGCCAACATTTAACCCTATGGTTAATGGCTCAGTACGCACTGAGGGTGTCAACATGCAAGTCTCGACGGATAGAAATTGGCAATACTACCAGAAGCTACGTCGAGAGAACCCTAACCAGTACTATGAACCTAAAATGCAGCAACAACTATTACAAGATAGAATGCGTTTAGGGGATAATTTCGGTAACTAAACTCTAAGAAAGGACTAGCACAATGGCTGGTATGATTTCCTCAAATGCTGATACACAGCGTTTAATCAGGGCAGAGGTTTATTCTTCTGAACTAAAAGACATCCTTCGGGATGAAATGCAAGCACAAAAATACGTGCGTATGCTAGATGGATTCCCAGATGGTGATTCATTTACAATCCCAACAATCGGTAAAACTGTAACTGCTAACTACACAGAAGATACACAAGTTGCATATACACCGATGGACACAGCTGAATTTGCTTTCACTGTAGACCAATACCTACAGTCTGCGTCATACTTGACAAAGAAAGCTGCACAAGATTCATTCTATAGTGCACAATTGGAAGCTAGATTTGTTCCTGAGCAAGAACGTGCTATCATGGAACACTTCGAGTCAACAACATTCTCAGCACCAGAAGTAGGTGTGTCAGCTAACTCAGCAGAAACTCTTGATGGTGTTGCACACCGTATCTCAGGTGGTAATGCTGGACGTTTAGAATTAGCTGACTTCGCATTTGCTCGTTATGCCTTGAAAAAGTCAAACGTTGCAGATCGTGGTATGGTTGCTATTGTTGATCCATCAGCTGAATACATGTTAAACACATTAACTAACATTACTAACGTATCAAACAACCCTAAGTTTGAAGGTATTGTAAGTGCAGGTGTTGCAACAGGTATGCGTTTCGTAGCTAACGTATATGGGTTTGATGTATACACATCTAACTACTTGAAGTCAACAGTAGCTGACGCAGCATTAGTAGAGAAAGATGGCTCAACAGCTAATGACTTCTCATCTAACAATGGTGTTGCTAACCTATTCTTCTCAGCTGATCCAACATCTAACCCATTCGTGGGTGCTTGGAGACAAATGCCAGAAGTTGACTATGAGTACAACAAAGACTTCCAACGTCATGAGTATGTTACAACAGCTCGTTACGGTGTTAAGAAGTACCGTCCAGAAGGTATCGTTACAGTAGTAACTAACCCTGACGTATAATTATCTATAAGGGGTGGGGCTTTAGTTAGCCCTACCTTACTTTTCTATTGACAGAAGTTTAAAACTACGGTATAATATATTTACCTTGGCAGGGCCAGTAGTATATACCCCTACGGAGAGATAACAATGGCTAACGTAAACCACAGTTCACTTACAGACCCCTACATTCACGAACCTAAAGGTACTGCAACGGCAGCTGCTGGTAGGGTATATGTAGCTAATGGTTCAGGGTCAGGTGCTTGGACAGCTAAAGAAACCTTAGTAGGTGAAACTCTTAACGGATACCTAGAGGATGTCTCATCGGTTGAGACTGTGCATATCCCAGTACCCTACGCAGGTACAATATCTAAAGTAATAACAGTTCTTGAAGGTACAATCAGTTCAGCTGATGCCACAGTAGATGTAAAGAACTCTTTAGCTGCTTCTATGGGTACACTTACAATTACTCAATCAGGTTCAGCTGCTGGTGATGTTGACACCTTATCTCCTTCAACAAATAACACAGTTACAGCAGATAGTTTTATTACAGTATCTAGTAACGGTGCATCCACTAACCAAGCTAAACTAAGATTTACAATTGTATTGGATAGATCATAATGAAACGTACACTCCTAGAAATGGTTCAAAGCATTCTGAGTGATATGGACTCAGAGGATGTTAACGCAATAAGTGACACAATAGAAGCTCAACAAGTAGCTTCGGTAATTGAAGACGCATACTATAACATTGTATCAGCTCGTGACATACCTGAGCATAGGCAACTCCTAAAGCTTACCTCTTTGTCAGACAGTACAAGACCCACCCATTTTAAATACCCAGCTAACGTTAAGCAGATCGAGAGTATACACTACAATACATCAGCTGCAGGTTCTAGCTACAAGGCAATCTATTATATTGAGCCATTAGAGTTTATCCTTAAGATGGACGAACACTCACCTAACTCACTTAAGATTGCTGACAAACAGGGTAACACAGACCTGTTCGTTCTTAATGACATACAACCAACATACTACACATCCTTCGATGATGAACACATTGTAATGAACTCATATGACAGTACAATTGATTCTGTACTAGCAGCTGACAAGACAAGAGCATATGGTTCTGTTTATCCTACGTTCTCTATTACTGACTCCTTTGAGCCTGACCTAGATGACAACATGCTACCTTACCTTTTAGCTGAGGCTAAGTCTACCTGCTTCTCTTTATTCAAGAGTGGTTCAGACCCTAAGGTTGAGCAGTCAGCTAGACGTTTGAAAGCCTATGTGCAGAATGACATGCACAATACTAAGAAGGCAAACAAAAGACCAGTTTACGGGAGAACTTAATGTTAGAGTTCATTGAAGATACATCTAACCAAAGGTGTGTCTGTAAGTCAGATAAGATGGCAACCAACCTTATTATCGAAAAAGAACTAGGTGGATTTATATTCTTCATTGTCAAAGTAGAAGTAGGTACAGTACCTCACCAATTAAACGGTAGATACTCATCCATAGCTGAAGCTAAGAAAGCTGTCACGAAGTACTTGAGTAATAAAAGAGAGACTCAGGCAGTTCGGAGAGAGAACTTCAGCAAAGAGAGACAACAACGCAAGGCGGTAGAGAATGGCCCAAAGCTTAACACAAAAGACAGTTAACAACTTTGTCAAAGGTCTTATCACTGAGGCTGCTGAGTTAACGTTTCCAGAAGGTGCTTCTGTTAATGAGTTGAACTGTGATCTTCGACGTGATGGTTCACGGCGTAGGCGACAAGGTGTAGCTCTAGAGAGTAACAATGTTCTGTCATCCTTTACCATCAGTGACTCCGAAAGAGTTAACACAGGTAACTGGGTAAACGTTGGTGGTAACGCAGCTCTTGAGTTCTTAGTGGTGCAAAAAGGCAACACTTTATATTTTTATAATAAAGCTGAACTACCGTACTCAGCACAGATACAAGGTGGTACTGTTAACTTATCTTCATATGAGTTCTCAGGTTCATCAGGTGCTAACAACTCTAACTGTCAGTTTGCTAGTATTAACGGTAACCTTGTAGTATCCTCAGCTGGTATCAATACTATTGTTGTGTCATACAATGGTTCTAGTATCTCAGTATCATCCATATCGTTTAAGGTCAGGGACTTCGATTGGCAGGGTGATACAGACACTTATAGCACAGAAGATAACTCACCATCTGCAGGTCGTACATATGATGCTAAGAATGCAGGGTGGGGGCAGAGTGGTGGTCCATCTGACTTCACTAAGCCTCTGACACACCCTTGGTATGCAGGTAAGGATCAAGACGGTAACTACGACGAAGCTGAGTGGGATAAGGTATTTGCTGGTACAACCTTAACTGGTAATGGTCACTTTATACTAGACTTCTTTAGTAAAGTACGTAGTGGTCTAGCTACTGAAACAGAATCATCTCGTTTTAAATCCGTTGCATCATTCTCAGGTCGAGTGTTCTATGCAGGTCTAACAAGTGCTAAACATGCAGGTACAATCCTGTTCTCTCGTCTTGTTGAAGACACAGAGGACTTAGGTAATTGTCACCAACAGAACGATCCAACAGCTGAGTATTTACCAGACCTGTTAGATACTGACGGTGGTGTTCTAAACATACCAGATGCTGTTAACATACAGCTTCTATATCCTTTCCGTTCATCATTGTTCATCTTTGCGGAGAACGGTGTGTGGCAGATTACAGGTGTTGATGGTATCTTCTCAGCCACAGCTTACGGTGTTAACCGTGTGTCTAACATAGGTTTACTTAATCCACAAACATTTATTCAAGCTGAAGGCTTACCTTTCTGGTGGTCACGTTTTGGTATTCATACACTAAACATTGACGAAGTATCAGGTCAGGGTTCAGAACAGAATATAACCATACCAACAATACAATCCTTTTGGGATAAGATTTCTACAGAAGCTAAGTCTAAAGTCACAAGTGTATATGACAATATAAACAAGAAAATATATTGGGCATATCCTGACAATGAGGAAACTGTAGAGGCTAAGTTAAACAACATACTTATCTTAGACCTTACACTACAAGCTTTCTACCCTTGGAAAATAGCAGATGAAGCCTCTAACTCAGATGCTGTTGTAGCCCTATCATTCTACTCAGGGTTCGGTGCAGCTGAACTTGGCTTAGATGTCATTACCTCATTGGGTGATAACGTTGTTACATCCGCAGGTGACGAAGTTATATCTACTCAGGTGTCAGATTTTACAACTGGTGACCCAGCCCTTGTTCTACTTATAAGAGATGGTGCTACGAACAAACTTACAATGGGTACATTCTCAGATACTAACTTCTTAGATTGGGGTAGTATTAACTACTCATCCTTTGCTGAGACAGGGTATGACTTTGTTGGTGACCTGATAGCTAAGAAGAATACACCCTACATTGCAGTTTACTCTAGGTTGACAGAAGAAGGTTTTACTGGTAGTGAACAAGCAGGGTATGAATCAATCAGACCATCCTCATTGCTTGTGTCAACAGCATGGGACTTCAACTCTAACTTTGGTGCTGGTCAACAGGCATACAGACTGAAGCACCCTGTAGTTGTAGACCCTGACAATCTAGCAACCTTTAATTACCCTGAGGATGTTATTACAACTAGACTTAAAGTAAGAGGTCATGGTCGTTCTGTACGTATCAAGTATGAGAGTGAACAAGGCAAAGACTTTATTCTTTTAGGTTGGGGTCTGGTACAAGGTAGAAACAATAGGTTTTAATGTCAGACTACATATTGCGTGATGCAACCGAAGCAGATGTATTAGATATAGTATTATCTGTCAAGCAGTTTTGTAAAGAAGTACCCCACCCAGCTTGGGGTAAGTTCGATGCAAACAAAGTTAAAGATTTAGTTACAGGCTTAATACAAAGTGAATTAGGTTTTGTCAAGATTACCACACATGAAGATGAGGTAGTAGGAGCACTTATAGGTTGTGCTACAGAACTACCGATGAACTCTTTTGTATTTGCACAAGAGTTAATGTTCTGGCTAGAGCCTAACCATAGGAACGGTAAGACATCACCAAAGCTTATTGACGCATATGTGCAATGGGCTAAAGAAATTAACTGTAACTTTATACGGTTATCAACACTAGACGAATTATTAGACAGTAGGGCTGGCATTCTCTTTAAGAGAAAAGGTTTTAAGCCTATCGAAACAGCTTATATAAAGGAAGTTTAACATGGCAGTTTTTACTACATTAGCTTTAGCAACCACTCTTAGTACTGCAGCAGTTATAGGTACAGGTGCAGCTATTTACGGAACAGCAGCTGCTATAGGTGGTACTGTTAAGTCAGCTAAAGCAGCTAAGGCTGCAGCAGCAGTAGCAACAGTAGCAACTAATGTACAAATTAAACAGCAACAGGAAACAGCTACTCGTCAACGTAGGAGTGCTGTACGTTCTAGTATCATAGCTAGAGCAAGAGGTCAACAATCTGCACAAGGACGTGGTGTAGCATCATCATCAGGATTCCTAGGTGGCATCTCATCTTTGTCATCTCAACTTGGTGCTAACTTAGGATTTGGTTCTATGATGAGTGGGTTAGGTCAACAGTATACAGGTCTGTCAGGACTAGCAGCACAACAATCAGCTGATGCACAGAGGTATGGAGCTATAGCAAGCACAGGTATGCAGGTAGCTCAGTTTGGTTTTAGTAATGGGGCAACAAATCCATTTGCAACTTCTGGAACTCCTTTAGGTAATCCTAGCTTGGGTATGTATTAATTAAGGATTAATAAATTATGGTTAACATCTTGACTCTTGAAGATTCTATTTTCAACTCTCAAACATTATCTCAACAACTAGAGGAAGAAAATGAAACAGAAGTGTTTAACCCACTATCTGAAGTTGAAACTATTAAAGCTCAAGAGTTAGCTATTGCAATAGATGGCGACGAGAATGAAATCCGTGAGGCTCGTGCTAACGGTGACACCAACCATACGTCTGTGGTAAAGACAGAAGGTGGTGAGTTCGACTATAATTTGTCAATAGACCAAGCCTACAACGATGGATTAAAACCTGAAGACATTGCAGAAGTAATCCAGAACCGTAAAGACAAAGGTGAGGACATGGGTTTACCTGAGTATATGCTCATGCAAAACCTTATGTTATCTGACAATGACATCAACCCTTACGGTGCTCGTACCCTCACCAACATGGAAACATGGAATCGTCTTATCCAAAGAGAGATAGAGGATAACGATCAGTCAGGTTTATCTAAGGCTCTAACATTCTTAGACGTTAACATCTTACGTGAGATTACAATAGGTGCTTTCGAGAATGTTACCTTCCGTTCTAATCGTGAGGGTGTTGACATACGAGAAGCATTCACAAGCCTTAAACCTAGTGAGTTTGAGGAGTGGGCTAAGGAGTATGTGAAGGAACGTAAGAGTGAGGGTATCTTCTCTACTGACTCTATATGGAACTTACACAAGTCAGCTAACGATGCTCTATACGTAGGTAATGATCCTATGGCTGGAGCTAATGCTGTATTTGGTGTAGCTGACATAGCTACCTTAGGTTACCTTAAAGGTGCTACAACACTTTCAGCAGCACTCAAAGCTGGTAAGAACTCAACTACAGCAAACAAGCTATTGTCTCTGACAAAAGTACGTAGACCTGTAGATGCTGTTGCTGTCATTAAAGGTGAAGTACCAGCAGCTAATGTACTATCTAAGTCAGTAGATGACATGGGTATACAGGTCGATGAGATAGCTGCAGGGCGTAACCTACCTGAAGAACTAGACCCAGTACAAGGACCATCAGCACGTCCCTCAGGTGTCACCTTACGTCAGAACAACCGTAAGACAGTCTTGATGGAAAAGATTGAAGAGATGAACCGTAGAGGTTCTTTCGGTGAGTATGTATCAGCATCAACAATAGCCAAAGCAGCTGATGGTATTGCTGTTAAGATAGCTAGTCGTACAAATGATGTGGTTGTTAACAGCCGTAAAATCTTTGACGAAGGATCAGACGACTACAAGGTTGTGGTTCGTATGGGTAAGAATGGCTCAGGTGCTCCTTTCCGTTTGAAACGAGATGCTGAAGCTATAGCTGAGGGTGACCCAAGTCTTAAGGTTGTCAAGAGAGAAGAGGGTAACGGTTACTTCATAGAAGCTGAACAACGAGTAGACATACTTAAATTACCTGAGGCAGCTGATAGGTTTGACAAGGGTGGTATTATCAGTGACTCAATTGAGAAAATGTTTGAGACAGCTACCGTTAGACTAGGTGACAAGATTGGTGGTAAGTTTATGCAAGCTGAAGCTGGTCAAGCTTTAGTAGGTGACCTAGTTAAACCATACCAGAAAACTATCAATGCTGTTAAGGGTGTTGAGAGAACTAACCTAAGTGACTTTATGACACAACTAAGAGATGGTGAGTTGTCATACTTACGTAAAGCTCCTACTAAGGAAAGCTTTGAAGCATTGTACAAGACTATGTACGGTAGTACCCCATCCAAACAAACCTTAGAAGCTTATGATGCTATAATTGACATTAGTGATACATCTTGGCAGATCAGATCAAGTGATCGCCTTAAGAAAGTTGTAGCTGAGGGTGGTGTATATGCTGAGTTTACAGATGACTTTGCAGATATTGTTTACCGTGTTGACAATGTAAGAGTAAAACTACCAGATGACGAATTAGTATTAGACTTTGCTACAGGACGTAGCATTCGTAAAGCAGAACTAAATCCAGATCAAATCGTATTTAAAGTTCCTAGTACATATATGGATCATTTGTTTGTCACTAACGTCAAGTCTACTCGTGCATTAGAACGTGTGGATGTTATGCCTTACAACGTAGGTGGTCCTCGTACAAATGCTGAGTTCCGTTGGTTTGTTGGTACAACTAAGGAACAAACCTTGGTGTCAGGTAACAAGATTAGTGGTGGATTTAAGACACTGTTAGGTTCTTTCGGTAAAGAGCAAGCACAGTTAGCTGTCTTACAAATAAACAACATCACCCGTAAAGTTAAAGCACTTATGGATACTCAAGGTGTTGACGATATAGGTAAGCTTGCCTTATCTAAACCTGAGTATGATGACCTAGGTGATGTAATCAGACAGAATAATTCTTGGAATAAACACATAGTTGACTACGAAGACTTAGTTACTTTAGGTACAAAGTACAACTTTAAGTTTAGAGAAGAGTTTGTAGCAAAAGCTCGTGATGAGAAGGTAAGTATAGTTGACCAAGGTGAGGATATATCTCTATCTGGTTCTACTTA
>FUIF01007400.1_pt1 | contig 13195 bp, 20 predicted proteins | sample 1003461 | NCBI WGS metagenome assembly FUIF01 (sample SAMEA80401918, study PRJEB19352) | marine metagenome | reverse complement strand
AGAGCTGAACATTTCCTTAGCGGAAAGATTCAGGAGCATAGTTACAAACGAATGACAACAGCTTCAAAGAAAATCGATGAGCTCATTGATGAGCACGACATCACAATCGTCACTGACGATTACGTCGGTCAAGTCGTACCAAAGTTCTCCACTGATCTTGACGATGACCTCCCCTTCTGAACGGTATCAATCAGCACAGCAGAAACGGCTCCAGGACTTGCTTTTGGAGGTTTCTAAACATGCACACAAAGACGAGCTGCTCTCGTATCTTTTGTCACGTGGATCGGTAAAACAAGGTAAACTTGTCTCAGTCGCAACAATGTTGGTTTGGGCGGCACAATGTTCCTACTGAACATAGGAGCGCGAAGCCTTAGGGCTGGCCTTGGTTACCTCTACTACCAAGGTAAGAATCGAGACCTCTACCTGTCAACTACCAGGGAATGCAGATTTTGCATCAATGATTATCATTCCTACATGGACACTACAACCGAGTTTCAAGTGGGATTTCTGCTGCTAGAATGCAGTCGCCGTCTTGAATGATTGGGCAGGTGGTGGACCCACTCAAAGATTCTGTAACCGACGACACGCTCAACAGTTTATTTGAAGCTGTTCAGTTAATGAGGTTGCTTGATCGTGAGTTTCCTGCACAGATGATGGCGATGCTTCTTTATATCGCCAGCCACAACGGTTGCCATAAGCAAGCAGTTGAACAAGCCCTGGGCATTTCGACTGCTGCTGGATCTCATGCATCAGATGCTCTCAGTGATCGTCACAGGCTGGGCAAACCTGGCCTGGGGCTCATCAAAAAGGTGGAAGATCCCAGCAACCGCCGTCGTAAATTCTTAGTGCTGACTGAAAAGGGAAAGCTTTTAGTCAATCAGCTCAAGCAAGCTCTCGAATCCTGATCTCTCATGAAGAAACCCACCCGCCTACTGGATGGCTACCTTTTTTGTAAGTCCATCCTGTCCACTTGGAACAACGGTTCGAAGTACGCACAACAGTGCTACACGAACATACAGCACATCATTGACGTTGCGGGCTACAACCCAAAGCTCACGGACATCAACGGTCCAGTCCTCAAGCAATGGTTGGAGGACTACAGAGATGAGCGTCAAGAGGCTGGTAAGGACTGCACCGATGCCACGCTGAACCGGCACCTGGCCACGATCAACACCATCTACACCCAACTGTCGATGGAAGGGCTGATCGACTATCGGCCTCTGTTCCGCAAGTGGAAAGAGGATGGGCACCGAACCCTGTGGCATACAGAGGAAGAGGTTGAGCTGCTGGTGAAGACAGCCAAGTCAATGGGCAAGGCTGAACTAGCTGATCGGATCTTGCTTGCTGCCTACTGCGGACCTCGATCTTCTGAGATCACGAACCTCAGGGTTTGCGACGTGAACTTCGAGACTCAACTGCTGGAGATTGGGGGAACTCAAGAGACCAGAACAAAGAGTCGCAAGTATCGAAACGTAGGCATCCCTGATCTGCTGTTGCCGATGCTGCATGAACGGTGCCGGGACAAAGCTTCGATGGACAAGCTCTTCCCTCAGTACAAGTCATCTGAGCAGGTGGCAAAGCACTACCGCCAGGTGGTCTCCAGGGTTTCAAGGATGGGTGCTGACCTTGGTCCAGCTCACACCTTCCACGTCCTGCGGCACACCTTCGGAACTTGGATGATCCAGAAGGGGGTCAGTCAGATGGACACCCGATGGGCCATGGGCCACTCCTCGATCACCATGACTGAGAAGTACGTCCACAACACCTTCGAGCGGAAGGTTGAGAACGCGAACGTCCTTACCACAAAGCGGGAAAAGAAAGAGTTCGAGCCTGTAAATCAACCAGCATCAACCGACTTGGGATATGCAGTTGATTATTCGTGGCGATCAAAGAACTTTGCCTTCTCTGTATCCTGAACCCGCTGGGAGCCTGGCGGAATTGGTAGACGCAGCTGACTCAAAAACGGCTGATACAACCTGTCCCAACTGCACACAGAACATTTAAGAAATAGCCATAACCACTGACAGCACTACCTGTCCACACTCGACAAGCGTCGAGCCTCGAATCAACTGCCATCTTTGTTGTAAAACGTTATGAGCCTGTTCGATGAGCAGCTCGAACTGGAGCAGAAATGCCTCAGTTTGGGCTTGGAAAAGCTGCGACAAAACACTGAGCGTCTGGAAGAACAGCAGTACGCCTCAGCGTCTGTCTATGGAGTGGCACTGATCAGTGAGCTGATGCAGCCCTCCGTCGATCAGTTCAAAGCGTCACGGGTCCGGCTTCGACGACTGAAGATCGGAGTCCATGCAGAGGTGGTCCTCAAGTACCTCGAACAGATAGAGGACATGGCCCTGGCCGCCATCACCCTCAAGAAACTGTTCGATGGGGTGTTCACCAAGCAAGAGAACACCTGTACAGAGGTTTGCGTCAACATCGGCAGGGCTATCCAGGCCGAGTGCCAGTTCAGGTTTTATCAAGAGATGAACCCTGGCCTGAAGCACACCATCGAAAAGTCGTACTTCCACAGAGCCAAGGGCACTGAGCAGAAGTTCACGGTGATGCGGACGATGATGAACCGCAATGAGATCAAGTGGAAGGCTGGGGGAACATCGTCTGCGCCAAGCTCGGGGCCTACTGCCTCGATACGGTCTGCGAAGCAACTGGAGCCTTCCAACGGCTGCCAGTAACAAAGGGCAGGAAGACGATCATGCGTCTCTTCCCCAGCTTCGACTTCTGGGAAAAGCAACAAGACATCCTCGATGCTGCTGCCAAGTTCAGTGGCCTGAGGTGGCCAATGCTCATCCCACCAAAGCCTTGGAGCAATGAAGAGAAGGGTGGGTATTTACTAAATGACCTGATGAACGGTCAGGAATTAGTACGACGAGGAAACCCCAGACTAAAACAGGGAGAAGAGCCGATCCGTTGTTTGAACCACATCCAGAACGTTGGATGGCGGTTATCACCCGAAATGGTCGAGCTCTCGCAGACCCTGTACGACCGACAAATAAAGGTCGATAAGTTTGTTCCCATAGTGATTCTGGACTTACCACCCAAGCCTCCAGACATCGCTACGAACGAGGAAGCCAGGAAGTCTTACAACCGCAGAAGTGCACAGGTACGAGATACCAACGCACAAGCGTTCAGAAAAGCAGTCCGAACGAGGATGACTCTCGAAGCGGTCCGATACTTCAAAGACAAGACGTTTTACAGCGTCTTCAGTCTTGGGTATCGGGGCCGCATGTACCCGGTGAATAGTGTTCTGTCGATTCAGGACACGGACTGGGGTAAGAGTCTTCTGCGATTCGCTGATGAAGCCCCTGTTACTCCAGAGGCAATCGGCTGGCTCGAATACCAAGTTGGAAACACATACGGGCTGGATAAAGAGCCCATACACGTAAGAAAAAAATTCGCTCAGGACAACCATGAGCTCATCTCAGCAATCGCCCAAGACCCAGCGGGCACAGTCCACTTGTGGGAGAGCACTGATTCTCCTTTCTGTTTTGTGGCTGCCTGTATTGAGTATTGGCATATTTGCATTCGCAGAGATCGTCATACGACGGGACTACCAGTTGCCGCCGACGCCTCGTGTTCAGGACTTCAGATCCTCAGCAGTTGTAGTGCCGATGCCGACACTGCTTACCAGGTCAATGTGACCCCTAGTGATAAACCTCAGGATGCTTACAAAGTTGTAGCTGAAGCCTGCAAACCTTTTGTCCCTGAGAGTATAAAACCCTTCATAATCGTCGCACTCTAAAGAGAACAATTATGACGATTCCTTACAATTCACAAACACATAGCAACCGAAAATACATTCGGGATGAGTTAAAAACTCAGGGCTGTGAGTTTACTGAAGAGGAGCTAACTGAGACGGTAAAGGTAGTCAGACAGAAGATGGCTGATACCTTTCCAGGTCCAATCGCTGTCATGGCTTGGATCAACTCAGAAGTGGCAAAAGCATGAAGAGGGGAGTTACAGAGCTGAGCTGGACGACACCCAGTGGATTTGTTGTCCACCAAAAACTCAACAAATACAACTTTGAGGTGTTGGACCTGCAGCTCCTGGGCCGCTGCACCATGCGTGTGGCAACAGAGCCAGGGGATGAAGTTGACAAGAAACACCACAAGCTTGCAACTAGCCCCAACTATGTGCATTCGCTCGATGCCTCCGTCCTTGTGAAAACCACACTGGCTTTTGGCAAGCCAATCGGTTTGATCCACGACTCAGTGTTGGCACGAGCAACTGACATGGATGAGCTATCCACGGTTGTCCGAGAACAATTCGCTGAGATGTTCTCTGGGCCAAATCTTTTGGAGGAATGGGGAAGACAGATCGGAGCGGAGACACCACCGCCGGTTATCGGAAACCTTGACCCCAACCTCGTTAAACAATCCACCTATTTTTTCTCATGAGAGTTCGTTTCGTAACGAAAGAAGCTGTGACCCTGGATGGTTTCCAAGCCATCATGAAACCAGGTGAGCACGGTTATGTCGCTCAGGCCATCATCAATGATGTAGATCTGCAAGAGCGTATCGAGAAAGACGCCGAAGATAAGATCCAATGGGTCAGCGGAAAAGCAAAGAACCCAAACCGCACTAGCAGAAACAAGCTGCCGTGGAAAGACACTCCTGACGGTCTGGTGTACAAGTTTTCTTGGAAGCCAGAAGATGATCAGCCTGTCGTCTACGACTCAGAAGGGACAACTATTACTGACAAAAGCCTGCCGCTGTATGAAGGTTCACAGGTCAAGTTGGCCTTCCGACTCAAGCCTTACTGTCTTCCCGGTGACACCCTGGCGTAAAGCTCATCCTCGAAGCTCTCCAAGTCATTTCAGTCAAAGCCAAAGCAGGCATTGATGCAGGTGATATGGGTGACAAGGAACTGTCAGAGGTATTCGGCAAAACCAAGGGATTTAAGTACGAGCAACCAAACGTGACGCCGAGTGTGGATGACGAAGACGACGACTTCTAAGTGGCTTTTAGATCAGGATTAGAAGAGATTGTCGCTGATCTATTTGTTGACCTGGGTATCAAGTATGAGTACGAATGTACAAAGCTTGACTACACAGTCTCACATAAGTATTGTCCTGACTTCAAACTACCCAATGGCATCTTTATAGAGGTTAAGGGGTACTGGGACAGTCAAGATCGACGGAAGATCCGAAACATTATCAAACAGCATCCTGACCTAGATTTGCGTATGGTCTTTCAGGATCCAAATAAAACTATCTCTAAAAAGAGCAAGACAACATACGGCGAATACTGCACGAAGTTGGGAATACGTTGGGCTAAATACACCAAAATTCCAATCGACTGGCTGAAATGACTGACTCTACTTTTGAGCGACATATTCCATGTCCGCTGTGTGGATCTAGCGATGCTGGAGCTCTGTACAGCAATGGAAGTATGTACTGCCATAAGTGTCAGAAACCCTTCGATATGGATGGTGAGATACCACTTTCCAAAACTTCGAAACCAATGCAATCCATCCAGATCAAAGGTGATGCACAGCGACTTTCGAAAAGAAAGCTCTCAGAAGATCTCTGTAAGCAATTCAAATGCCACAGAGACGGAGAACTTTTACGCTTCTATTATTACACAAGCGGCGGAGATCTTGCAGGATGCAAGGTCAAAAACAAAGACAAAGAGTTCTGGGTAGAAGGTAAACTTCCAGCACATTTTATGGGCAACAACTGTTCCCATCAAAAGGCAAACGAATAGTAATTACAGAGGCGAGCTCGATGCGATTTCAGTCGCGTCTGCGATGCCTGGGTGCCAGCGGTCAGTCTCGCGGCTGGCGCAACATCGGCTGCCAAGTCAATCAAGGAAACTATGAGTACCTCCAGGGTTATGAAACCGTCTGCCTTTTTTTCGATGATGATGCTCCAGGCCGTCAAGCGGCCAAGGATGCTGCCTCTTGTCTTCCTCCTGGCAAAGTCACGATTGCGAAGGCATCTGGATACAAAGATGCAAGCGATGCTTTACAAGCTGATGATGCACAAGCAATTCGAAAAGCTATCTGGGATGCATCTGAGTATCGACCAGACGGGATCGTTAGTGGAAAAGACTTACTCGAAGTAGTCACACAACCACGACCAAAGGCGAAGTGGTAGTACCCATTCAGTCAGCTCAATGAAGTGCTGGGTGGTGTCAGACCAGGTGAGCTCATCACGTTGACCAGTGGAACTGGCCAAGGCAAGAGCTCGATGTTCCGGTACTTGATGACGTACTACTGCCAGCAAGGCATCAAAACAGCAGGCCTGTTCCTCGAAGAATCAACGTGGAGAACAGGTTTAGGCTGATGAGCGTTGGCATCAAAAAGAGTTTGCACCTTACTGAGCCAACAACTCAAGAGCTGCAAGAGGCTTACGACCAAACCCTAGGTAAATGGGACGTCCATCTTTATGACGGCTTCGGTTCGTTTGAGCCTGACGTGTTGTTTAACCGCATCGAGTACCTGTCACAAGGTCTTGGTGCTGAGATTATCTTCCTCGATCACCTGTCAATCCTCCTGAGTGGATTGGATGGAGACGAGCGCAAAATGATAGATACCACTATGACCCGCTTAAGGTCACTTGTGGAGCGCACAAAAATTACCCTCTTTCTGGCTTGTCACCTACGACGACCACAAGGGGACAAAGGACATGAAGATGGTGCACAAATTTCCATTGGACAACTCAGAGGATCTCACGGAATTAGTCAACTTAGTGACGGAATTATCGGGCTCGAAAAGGATCAACAAAGCACAGATAAACACACTGTTACGACACTTAGAGTCCTTAAGAATCGATATTCTGGCATTACAGGCACGGCTGGATCGTTGAGCTACGACGTGAATACATCTCAATACCATGAAGTTACAGCAACCACCCCATCAGAAGTGTTTGAAGACTTCTGAACTGATCAGACCTAACCCACCAACCCCGGAGGCTATCAAGAAAGCACAGTTTATTGATAAGACCTTTGTCTGGAAAAAGTAATGCTAGTCATGGATTTGGAATGTGATGGCTTTTACGACACCGTAAGCCAGATACATTGCATTTGTATTTATGACACTGACACCGATCAAATGATGAGATACAACGACGTCGGCTCACAAGAGCCCATCGTTCGTGGTGTCCAAGTTCTTGAAACTGCTGATGTAGTAGCTGGCCACAATGTGATCAATTTCGACCTCAGAGTGATAAAGAAAATTTATGATTGGTTCAATCCACAAGGCGTAGTTATCGACACTTTGCTGCTGTCACGTTTGTATCACGGAAACATCATGGATGTAGACAGACGGCGCAAGTGGACACAAATGCCTGCTCAACAATATGGCCGCCACGGACTTGAGTCATGGGGCTACAGATTAAACGAATACAAGGGTGAATTTGCAAAAGAGACGGACTGGAAAGAATGGTCACTCCAAATGGAAGACTATTGCGAACAGGACGTGAAAGTTACCACCAAACTTCTATGCGAACATTTCCCGAAATACCTGATTGGGTAAAACTCGAACATCAGGTTCAGCAAATCTTGACAGATCAAGAGACACATGGATGGAGAATTGATGTCGCTCTTGCACGGGAACTTACACAAGTTATCCAGCGAGAACTTGAAGAGGCTTCTGCAATACTACGAGACCGGCATCCTCACGTCGGAATCTCGAACTTCACTCCACTCAGAGATAACAAAACAAAGGGCTATTTCACAGGGTGTGTATCGACTCGTCTGACAGATCTGAATCCGACGAGTAGAGATCATATTGCGTGGATATTGCAGGAGAAACAAGGATGGAAACCACGAGAGTTCACAGCAAGCACACGGAACAAAGAGAAACAGAAACCACAGATCGACGAGAAAGTTCTGAGCGAGATTGGATCCGAGGATTCTATGCTGTTCATGAAATGTTTGACGGCAACCAAAATGCTTGGGATGCTGTCGAGCGGCGTGAACGCTTATCTGAAGCTTGTTACGACGTCTGATCGTATTCATCACCACTGTTCAGTTGGAACAGTCACGGGTCGCTGCCATCATTTGAGGCCCAACCTCGGACAGACCCCGAGTAGATCTGACTTCCGTAAGTTGTTCATACCAAGCGAAGGCATGGTCATGGTCGGCAGTGACCTGGCCCAGATCGAGCTCAGAATGTTGTCGCATCTGCTTTGTCGATACGACGGAGGCAGGTACAGAGACATCCTGTTGAACGGTGACATACACCAAGTCAACGCTGATGCGATGGGCGTGACAAGGCGAGAGGTGAAGACCCTCAGCTACGCCATCATCTATTCAGCAGGCAATAAGAAACTAGGTCTGACGTTTGACAAAACCTTGTCAGACGAAAAGGCAAATAAAAAAGGTAAAGAACTAAGAGAAGCATTTATCGGAGCCATCCCTGGCTTTGGTCAGCTACTCACAGACATTAGAAACCGTGCGAAAGGTGGCTGGGTGAAGGCAATCGACGGACGAAAGATCCATCTTGATAGCCCGCACAAAGCACTAAATGCTTGCTTACAAGCAAGTTCAGCAGTTATCGCAAAGCGTTGGCTGGTGATCGCACAGGAAACAATTAAATCCACCAACTACGGGCGCACCAACTCGCGTTCATCCACGACGAACTGCAGTACGAGTGTGAACCGCAACATGCTAATGACTTATCCTCAGCCCTCACCTTTGCAGCAGCAGCCGCTGGTGAGTTTTACAAGGTCCGATGCCCCATCGAAGCTGACGCTCGAATCGGAGCAAGCTGGGCCGACACTCATTGATAACAACCGCAAAGGTGACATCTACGAGAGCATGGTCTGCACCGAAGCTATGCTGCGCGGTGCCAACGTGTACAAAAATTGCAGCAAGGTCGGGAAAACCGATTTAATTATTGAATATAAAGCAAATGCCTTTCTGTGGATGTTAAGGCGTCTAGCTGCCATAAAAGTAGTGCACCTGGCGTAGCCCTCGTCCATGTCGATGTTGAAAGTCATAAGGTCCGATGGGCTCGTCCCACCAAGGCACCCTTGGGCTGGGAGTCGTTCTGGAATGACTAAGGCCTATCTGGATTTTGACTTCAACGTCCACAAGTGTGCTGCACGGAACGAAATCGACACTGACTTCGGAAATGACGTCATCGTCGTGCAGTCCAACTTCAGAGAGCTGATGCGTGACGTGGAGCGAGAGATCGCCCAGGTAAAAAGTGACCTCGGTATGTTCAACATCGAGGTGACACTCTTTTTCTCATGCTCTCCAAATTTTAGGAAAAAATTGACCCGGAATACAAGGGTGCGAGAAAACGAAAAAAGCCCGCAGGATACCGCCGCTGTATCAACAAACTCAAAGAGAAGTACCCCACCGTTGAGATGCCCACACTTGAGGCTGATGATGCGTTGGGTATCTACGCAACCCGAAACCCAGGGGCCATCGTCGTCTCACCCGACAAGGATCTCAGACAGATCCCAGGGTTGCTGTACGACTACAAAGAAACAGTGACCATCACTCCTGAAGAGGGTGCTAAGTGGCACTTGATTCAGACGCTGGCGGGAGATCCCACTGACGGCTACAGCGGATGTCCGTCTTATGGAATCCGTCGAGCCGCAGCCCTCCTCGATGAGAAGGGTTACTCCTGGAAGACAGTTGTCGAAGCCTTCGAATCAAAAGACATGACTGAGGAAGACGCGCTGAGGAATGCACGTCTCGCTCGGATACTTACTAAGGATGATTATGACGACGAAACCGGAGTCAAACTTTGGACCCCCGATGCCAGTTATCGAGTTGACGATGGAGCAGCAGTTCAAGCTGAGGCGGCTTGAAGACTTGCTTCCTGAGGCAGACAAGAAAGACATCATCACTTTGTTCTTAGCTCTGCAACGACAAAACTACGCCTTATCTAATTCACTCACTAACCTCCTAAAACATTGGCCGAATCACCCAGCCATTACACACGCGGAGCAATAGAAGTCTGGGACTTCATCCGCGATCAAGACCTTAACTATCATCTTGCAATGTTATTAAATATACTTGCCGTGCCGGTCACAAAGGTGATAACTCAAAGATTGCAGACCTTAAAAAAGCTATCCACTATCTTGAAAATGAAATCGATCACTCCTTTCAGCCTGATGACGATGGCGGAGTCATTCCGCTCCATGTACCAACTGAAGAATGGAGTGAATCAGAGGAGTATCCAGAAGGCCTTGATTGATGAAGAGTGGAGTGAGTTCCACGAGGCCTATCACCACCAGACAGAAGAGGAACAACTCAAAGAGCTGGCTGACTTGGTGTATGTAGCTGCACAATACTGTGCCTCTCAAGAATGGGATCTCGATGAAGCTCTCCGTCGTGTACACCACAGCAACGGCACAAAGGTTGGCCCTGATGGCAAGCCCATCCGCCGTCCTGACGGAAAGATCCTCAAAGGACCGAACTACCAGCCCCCTACCCTTACCGATCTAGTAAAGAAATGACCAAGCCCTCATACATTGCCCGCACAGGTCGAGTGCAGGACTGGATGGATGATCCTGAACAACGCTACCCAGTGAGCTGCACAGTGTTTGACGTCGCTGACAGTTGTTCCGACCCTGAAGGCATCGAAGACGCCCTTAAGTTCACCAGTGTTGCCCTTCGAGGTGGCGCTGGTGTAGCCATCCACCTCTCGAAGCTCCGGCCCTCAGGAACCGACAACGGAAAAGGCCTGATCGCAAGCGGCCCGGTAAGTTTCGCGAAGCTATTCTCTATGATGAATGAGGTACTTCGCAGGGGCGGAAAATATCGTAATGGTGCTTGCACTCTGCATTGCAGGCTCGACCACAAAGACATTGTTGAGTTCATCCAAGCCCCACGCCACGATCTTCCTTGGGCCAAGCGATGTGTAGACATCGACCAAGAGATGTGGGACAACTTCGAACACAAAGAAGTGTTGTACGAAGGAATCAAAAGTGGCGACATTTGGTTATGTAAAACACGCAAAGATGCACAAGGAAAAGAACTATTTTCGAATGTATGTTTGGAAGTATTTTTACATTCAAGGGGGACGTGTTTGCTACAACATGTCGCGCTTAATGCTTGTGAGTTTAATGACATTCCACAAGCATTTTCAGAAGCTATGGCTTCGCTTTGTGAACTCCATGCTCGAACAGGCGTGGAGGCGTCAGGACAATACCTTGATCCAACTACTGACCGACAAGTCGGACTTGGAATGCTGGGACTCGCCAACCTCCTACGGCGGAACGGAGTGACCTATGCCCAGTTCGGTGAGGCACTCGATCAGTACCACGCTGGACAGGATGTGAAGACGGCTGCCTTTGCACTGGTGAAACAGATTGCACTTGGCGTAAGTCGCGCTGCAACCATCGCCCGTCAACACGGGATGCACCGCGCTTTCTGTATTGCCCCGACTGCTAGTTGCAGCTTCCGGCAAACAGATCTAGATGGTTTTACTGCAACCCCTGAGATTGCTCCGCCTATTGCACGAGTGTAGAGCGTGACAGCGCAACGATGGGTGTTGAACGTTATGAATACGGGGATGTTGAGATCGCAAGTGAGGTCACCTATCCGGTCTTCCGCCGGGTGGCTGATGGCATCATGCGAATCCTCTCATCCACGGGACTTCTGCACGGCTACTCCATGAATTGGTGGAGTGACCAAGTTGAAATGAATGAAGACTTTATTGCAGAGTGGCTTCGGTCTCCCCAAACAAGTTTGTATTATGCCTTGCAGGTAAATTCAGACACTCAAGATAAGACCGATGTATATGCTGCAATCGATCAAGATGAAGTGGAAGATTATCTCAAAGGCATTCTCACACCAAATGAAATGGACTGTGATTGTGCACAATGAATCCCTACGAAACACTACTTGCTAGAAAAAGAACCTGGACCCCTGTCCAATGCACTGACGGAGCACTGACCCCAGGTGCAGAAGCCACCATCGTCGTGCCCTGTCGATGCGTCACATGGAGTTGCCAGTCGGTGACTTTGTTCGTGACGCCCTGGAAAAAGAAGTCCCTGAGGCGGCCCGCCGTCTCTTGGAATCAAACATTCAGGATGAGATTAAGCATGACCTCGCCCTGAACTATTGCGCTGATGCAATCGGCGTCGATGAGAAGGATGAGGCAGAGGCAAAGCGTCTCCGTCAAGCGTGGATCGACCACCCTGACCACACACTGATGAAAGCTCTAATTGCAGAGCGAGCGATCTTTTTTGTACTCCTACCTTTCTTCCGTTTCTGTGGCAATGCAGGACTCAGAGAAGCAGCCCAATCAATTAGCCGCGACGAACAAGTCCATGTTGCTTGCGGTAGCATCATTACTCGGGAGCTGGGCCTTAGTGTCAGTAGCTCTCTTGATCTACTCAGGAAAGCAACTATAAATTGGGTGTTCGAACCACTTGCTGCGAACACACCCAACAAATATATCAACAAAAAATTTTGGCTCGAATCTAGCGACCGCCTTATGTATGAAGCAAAGCTCCTGGTCTCCAGGAAACTAAGGCCGGTAGGTTCATTGCTTTCTTCGAACATAATGCCAGAAACTTACCCCAATACAATTAGTTTTCAGTACGAAAAACTTACGATGGTGGTGTCTAAGATCCAGGAAACATTTCCTCCTTACACGCCAACGCCAGGTGATTCACTAGATCTAATTATGTATAAGGCTGGACAATCCAGCGTGGTTGAGTACATCGAACAACTATTGGAAGATTCCTAATGTGTGTATTTAGCGCCCCTAAACCCCCAGCTCCACCACCGCCGCCACCACTACCTCCCGCAGCTCCTGCACCTCCACCGCCGCCGAAGCCAACACCTCGACCTGAGCCTCTGCAAAAGAAAACTGTCAACCCTTATGTACGCCGAGCCAAGAGCAAGCAAGAGCGTAAGGCTGGACAGCGCAAAGGTAGCGGTGCACTTCGCATCCCTCTGAACACTGGCACTGGTAACACCGGCCAAGGCGGAGGACTGAATCCATGATGAAGGCACGCGAAAAGTATCAGTCACTCACGTCAAGCCGCCGGATGTTTCTGGACATGGCGATCGAGGCGGCTGAACTTACGTTGCCTTATCTGATTACTGATGATCTCTCCACCCATCCAGATCACAAGCGTCTGAAACAACCCTGGCAAAGCGTCGGAGCCAAAGCGGTTTCGAGTCTTTCAGCGAAGTTAATGTTGAGTCTTCTACCTCCACAGACTTCGTTCTTTAAGTTACAAATTAGGGATGATGCTTTTGAGGCAGAC
>FUIF01009828.1_pt1 | contig 13196 bp, 15 predicted proteins | sample 1003461 | NCBI WGS metagenome assembly FUIF01 (sample SAMEA80401918, study PRJEB19352) | marine metagenome | reverse complement strand
TCAAGGTTTGGTTTGGTTTATCTAGGTACACCCCGTAAGATGTACCCAATAAATCAACCCTCTATTTTTTCAAGTGTTACATTCCACCCGTTTACCTTTATCATTTCCTGCTCGTCGTGACAAAATGCCTCAAAGGTTCCCTCCGTATCCGTATTAGGGCCTACCGATATATGTAGGTCATAACCCCCTGCTTCTGCCATATACTCAGTCCAACCTAGTAGGGTGCAACAGTTATCAGTTGTAGGTGTCATTGTTTCAATCCATTGTTTGTTTCGATGTAATAACCTTGGCATGTATCGTATCAAAACGTCAAATAAAAAGTGCATTGATCACGAAAAAACTTTAACTGACTGAAAACAATCAATAAAACCTGTAACATTTGATATGACGTCAAGTAGGGCTACAAAGGCCGTGTAAGATATACTATATAATATAACAATCAATAGGTCAGAAGTGTTGACATATTTATGTTTGGGATCAAATGGATAGGTCAATTTTGTTTACCTGTTTTTGTATTGCCCCGAGAATATAGGTCCAGATACCGAATGGATAGGTCCAGATTGGTTTGTGATCACATAAAAGGTCAGTAATCCTGACGTATTATACGTTTGTGATCACAATTGGGGGCGGGGTATAACTTTTGTGATCACGTTTGGGGTCGGCATGGGGGCTAGGGGGTATCACTCTATATGTACATTACACCAAAAGATTTTCTAATAGTTTTTCTGGGGGTGCCAAATAAGCCCAGTAGAGTGCATCTGTACACCTGAGGTAACCCGACATACCTAAAAAAGAGAAGAGGGCCTGTAGAGGGGTAAATAGAAGCTCTCAGGCATATACAGGTGTAAGGTGTGGGGTAGTGAACTGGGCGGAAGGCCTAAGCACATACTACTAGTACATACTATTAGTACATACTACAGTAAAACTACTTACCTAAAGAAACTAATAGTAGTTACCATTAGTATATACTAGTAGTATACTAGGGTAGCAGGTTCTACAAATAATGCAAGAGTAAATTTTATTTAAAGTATTTAAAGTTTTGTAGTCATAAGTAGGTTGACTTCAGTTGTACTTACATGCTATACTTCCTGTTAAACAATAAGGATTCTTTTGTAATGCTCTTTGGGACTAAGTACACTAAGACTGTAAAGGGTGTAGTCAGAACTAAATCCTTGTTCTATGAACTTAGCTACAATGATCCTACTCATGTCATCTTTACTATCAAGGATGATGATGTAGAACATAATGGACGTACTTACGTATCCATAGCTAACCTCTACCGTAGCTTAGTTCCTCAAGACCCTACCGAGTATACCTTTGCTATGGCTGTGTTTGGTAACTGGCATGTCTGGGAAGTTATCCGTCAGGCTCCTCAACTCAAGCCTTACGTTACTCGGTGGCGTAGGGAAGCTGAGATTAAGATTAAGTCTGAGGCTATAGCATCTATTGCTACTGAGATGAAGGAAGGTGGACGTAGTTCTTTCACAGCAGCCAAGCTCCTACTAGAACGGGGTTGGATTGAGAAGGAACCAGCTTCTAAAGCTAAACAGAAGCTACAAGAGAAAGAAGAGCAGGACATGGATACAGCCGCCATGAAGATGCTTGAAGAAGAAGCTGAACGGCTGGGCCTAAAAAGATTTAACTAATAGTTATCCACCACTGGTAAAGGATATACAACGTGGCTAAGAAACCTGACATTACAACTATTGCTTCTGGTTATTACAGTAGGCAAGCACTTAACACTAACTTCACAAACCTACAGAATGGATTTGATAACACACTGTCGTTAGACGGTAGCACACCTAATGCTATGGGTGCTGACCTAGACATGAACTCCAATGACATCTTGAATGCCAGTGAGATTGATGCTAGTTCTCTTCGTTTAGATGGTGTACTGGTTAGCCCAAGTGCTGTATCAATACAAGGTTCTGTAGCAGCCTCTAATGTTTTTGTAGGAGATGGTAGCACAACAGCATATACACTGAGCTACGAACCCTTTATTAAAGACAACACTCAAGTCTACATTGATGGTGTCTACCAAAATAAAGTTACCTACAATACATCTGGTACTACTCTAACATTTACTGAAGCTCCACCCCTCAACTCTCAGATTGAGGTTATGATTGCTACTACTCTGACGGATGTAGGTACTGCTGCTGCGTCTGCTGTAACGTACAGTCAGGGTGGCACAGGTGCTGTTACCAGAACAGTCGAAAACAAACTACGTGAGACTGTATCGGTCAAAGACTTTGGTGCTGTCGGTGATGGCTCAACAGATGATGCTGCTGCTATACAAGCTGCTTTTGATAGTCAGACAGATGGAGGTGTTGTTCACTTCCCCGAGGGGACTTATCTCTGCAACTCAAAGATAACCACAACAAACCATGTGTCATTGATTGGTGAGGGTCCAAAGTCAACAGAGATTGTATTTGCCTCAACAGATGGAATGCTGATTGATAGAAGCTCAACGGGTAATCGTGACGACAGTATTGTTATTCGTGATATGAGTTTCTTGACAAAAACTCTTGGCACAAAGGTTGGCTTAGAATTAATAGGTTATGAGAGTGCAGCCCCTAAAGCTGCAAAGGCTGCAATATACAATTGTAATTTTCATGGCTTTGATACAGCAAACATTGGCACAAACAATTATGAATGGAATGCAGCTATTAAGCTAAACCCATGTGACAAGGCTGTTTTACATGATGTGTTTATCTATGGAAAAGAACGCAGCAGTATTGATAACTACAACACAAACACAAAAGGTATTGAGTTAATCGATACTACTGGTGTTGTTTGTTACAAGGTTGATATTTACAGAGTAAAAACTGGTGTTAGTGCAACAGGCCAATCAGAGGGTTTGAATTGGGTTGATGGTGTTATTGTAGCAACTGACAGGGGTTTGCATTTTAACAGCACACAAAATCCATCAAACAATCATAGCATTCGTGGTGCTCATTTTGCGTGTGAGCAAACTTGCATACAAATTGATGCAAATACAGATGCGTCACCTAACGATATAAGTGGTTATCACAACATATCTAACTGTTTCTTTCTTCAAAGAACAACAGAGGGAACTCGTGCAAACAATGCAACCTCTGATGGGATGACAAATTGGAGAGCTATTCAAGTCCAGATTAAGAATAGCACCATTGCTAACATTTCTATGTTATCAAACTTTAATGGTTCCTTAACACCTGTTGCAGATGGCAATAGAGGCATTAATCTAGCAACTGGTTCAGAAGCTAATATTGTTTCAAATGTTGTTGGGCATCGTGTAGGTACAACGGTTAATTCTTCTGGTGGTACAAATAACAACTTAATGAGCATTGTAACAGAAACTACAGGAGTAGTTGTAGGTCAATATGTAAGTGTTAACCCAAATGCTACTGATATTGTTATCTCGAATATTGATGATGCTGTAAATACAAACAAGGCTATTAAGCATGAATTTGAAACGCAGGGTGGCAAAGCATTTAGAGTTATTAATGGTGCAACAACGACAGTAAACTCACTAGAAGTCTTTGGTTCTGACGGAACAAATAATGTACTTACCATTCGTGCAAAGAATGAAAGTGGTTCTCATGCCAACCAAGACATTAAAGTAGAGCCAATCGGAACTGGCAAAGTTCGGTTTGGAACTCGTGTAGCAACATCAGACACAGCCGTTAGTGGATACATAGAAATTAAAGATGCTGGTGGAACCATCCGCAAGTTGGCAATTATATCGTGAGGTTAGCATGACTATTAAACAAACTGGTGGTATCTTCGGCAGAAATACTGACATTCAAAATGCAGAGATTGAAGACCTTACTGTAACTGGATCGTCAACACTCAGTGGTGCCTTTAGTGTTCAAGGCACTACTGGTCTGTTAAAGCAAGGTGCTGATGGAAATGTTCTGCAAATAGCAAGGGGCATGAATACTGACGCAGCAGTTGTTCAAATTGGCGGCAATAGAACAGGTGATGGCTCTACTTACATTGATATGTTTGGCGCAAGTGGGGCTACATTTGGTACTAGACTTATTCGTAATGCTGGTACAAACGGAACTACTTTTTTACAAACTAAAGGCACTGGTAGTCTTGTTGTTAGAACAGATGATGCTGGGGACGTTGTTGTTCAAACTGGCGGTGCTGAAGCTGCTAGGTTTAACACATCAGGCAACCTAGCCTTCCCATCAGGTCAAGGCATCGACTTCTCTGCTACTGCTGGCACTGGCACAAGTGAATTGCTCGATGACTATGAAGAGGGGAGCTTCACACCAGATGTCATAGGTTCAGGAACAGCAGGTTCAGGAACGTATACTACACAGGTAGGTAAATACACCAAGATAGGTAACAGAGTTTTATTTAATATCTTGATAAATATGACTGCTCATACTGGATCAGGAAATCTTTATATTAATGGTTTACCATATACTTCTGCGTCAGGTTCTGAAAATCATACTATTAACGCACAGTATGCAAGCAATCTAACAGCCCCAGCTAACACTTTTGTTACTGGTTTGATTCAAGCTAATGCAACACAAATTAAACTTTATTCAGTGACTACTGGAACTACAACTGTAGCTACATTAGCACTTGATACATCATTCGTTCTGAACATATCTGGTCAATACAGAGCAGCATAAGGATAAATACATGGCTTTGACTAAAACACATTACAGAATGATCGAAGGGTCACCGGCCAATGTAAAAGACTTTGGTGCGGTTGGTGATGGTTCAACAGATGATACCGCAGCTATTCAGTCTGCAATTAATGCTGCATCTCGCATTTACTTTCCAGAAGGCACTTACAAAATAACAGATCAATCTGGTGGTTATGGCTTGCTAGTCAATGGAGCAAATAAACATCTTGTTGGTGCTGGCTTGGAAGTTGCAAGTTTGGTTTATACTTCATCAGCCATCAATAGACCTTGCATTAAAGTAACAGCATCAGATGTTCACGTTCAAGGTTTGAAAATAGACGGAAATGCAAACGCCACAAAAACAGCACAAACAAGAGCAAATTGTAACGGCATTACTTTTGAGGACGTATCGGAGTGTTCCATTAGAAACTGTCAAGTTACTGGTGGTCACTATGGTATTCATTTTGATAACACAACATCTGATCCTAACAACAATAACCACAATATTGTAGAGGGTTGCATTGTAAGAAACTTGCAATCTACTGGTGTTATTATAACCAGAGGCCAATACACTTTAGTTCAAGGTAATAATGCTGAAGATTGTAATAATGATGGATTTAAATTTAATGAGGGAAGCCAAAGAAATCGGATATTGGGCAATACGTCACGAGCAAATAATCGTGATGGTTTTGACGTTTATGATGGTTTTATTGATACAATTATTGATGGAAACTTAGCTGAGGATAATGGACTTCAAGGATTTGAAATTAAGGGAACATATGACGGTAGTGATTATGTTGCTCGTGAAAGTGTAATTTCAAATAACATTGCTGTAGCTAATGGAACAACTGGAACTTATTCTGGCTTTACTATTCAAAGTGTCCGAAACACGACTATTACAGGAAATAGCAGTGTAGAAAATACTGGGGCTGGATTTGATTTAGGTACAGTCCAAGCTTGTATTTTAAGCAGTAATTCAGCCTCTCGAAACACTCAACATGGTTTGATTTTGCTAATTCTGTTTCCCGATTGCTGGTTGTTGGTTGTTATGCTGTAGATAATTCATGGGTAGATGGCACTACACAAAACGGAACTTATCACGGGTTTACGGTTGCATCTGGATGTGCTGTTCAATTTACAGGTTGTCATGCAATTAATGGCACAACCACTGGCAAGCAAGGTGGGCAAGGATATGGTTTTTATTGGGAAGCTGTAACCACAGGAAGCCGATTACTTGGGTGTTACACATTAAACAATGTGACAGATGGTGTTGGTGGTGTGGCTGGCTTTGCTGCTGACAATGGTATCTTCAATACAACTGATAATGGAACATTCAGAGGTATTCAGTTTTCCGATGATGCAATGACAAAGCTAGAGATTGCCAATGCATCCTTTAATGAAATGTCATTGGTTGATGGGATTACTGCACCAAGCACAGTATCGGGTAAGGCGTTTATCTATGTAGACACTGCTGATGGAGACTTAAAAGTAAAGTTTGGCGATGGAACCGTTAAGACACTTGCAACTGATACCTAATACCCTTCACGGGTGGACAGTCCAGATAAGGAGATAAAATCATGGCACTGACTAAAACAACAGTAAACGACAAGATCGAAGTTACTAACATGGGTGATTGGTCATCAGTGCAAGTTCGTACTGCGACTATCATCAGTGAGGATGGCGTCGAGTTATCCCGTAACTTCCACCGTCATGTGGTAATGCCTGATGCTGATCTCTCAGCAGAGGATGCTGACGTATCTGCTATCTGCACTCCAGTATTTACGGATGCAGTGAAGGCTGCTTATGCGGCTGCTCAAGCAGAGGGAGAGTAATCATGGTTGCTGTAACAGAAACACTAAGCTCTAACACAAGCACTGCCTCTATGCAGGTAGTTGGTCACTTCAACCTTTCCATCTCAGGTACATGGTCAGCCACAGTTACTGTACAACGTAGCTGGGATAACACCAACTGGTTCGATACAGATACCTTCACATCTAACTACGAGGGTGTAGGGTTTGATGCGGAAGAGGTCTACTACCGAGCAACTGTATCTGGGTATGCTTCAGGTTCTGTTGTTATCCGTATCTCAGACAACCGTGACTTTAGTTCTAAAGATGTCTTTGTACAATAGTAGGTGTAGTCATGAGATCAATTAACGAAATCTTCATACACTGTAGTGCAACCAAAGCTAACTGGATGGAGAGTTCTACCTGTGACCAGAAGACTGCTGAAATACGTAGGTGGCATACGGAAGAAAGAGGATGGTCAGATATTGGCTATCACTTTGTAATTGACCGTAGTGGGGATGTCTGTGCAGGTAGACCTGTAGATATTGCAGGTGCTCATGCTAAGGACCACAACAGAAACTCTGTAGGTATTTGTCTTGTAGGTGGTTTTGGTTCTGATGCTTCTGATGAGTTTGATGAGAACTTTACAGGTAAACAAAGAAAAGCATTGTGTAAACTGCTAGACAGCTTGACAAACGATCACTCAGGTGCTAAAATACGTGGACACAATGAAGTATCTGCTAAAGCATGTCCGGGTTTCAGTGTACCCAAGTTTTTAAAAGACAACCTAAATGCTTCTCCGAAACAATCTAAACTTAAAAGCAGGATAAGATCAGCTGTTAAGAATTGGGGTATCAGTCCTAGATGAGTGTAACCCTAGATCAAATTAGGCTTGCAGCTGAGAATGATCTGACTACGTTTATTAAACTTGTCTCACCAGAGCAAGTGTTAGGTCAGTGTCACGAGGACGTGTGTAGTTGGTGGACTAGGGGGGGTTCTAAGTCTCACCAATTACTACTCTTCCCCCGTGACCACGGTAAGTCTAGGTTGGTTGCTTTTAGGGTTGCTTGGGAACTAACTAAAGACCCTACCCTTCGTATCCTCTACATCTCAGCCACAGCAAACTTAGCTGAGAAACAACTAGGGTTTATCAAGGGTATCCTGACCTCAGATACTTATAGCCGTTACTGGCCTGAGCATGTTAACAGGGATGAAGGTAAACGAGTAAGGTGGACAACATCAGAGATTATGTTGGATCACCCTCTACGTAAGAAAGAGAATGTTCGTGATCCTTCTATCTTTACTGGTGGTCTTACTACTTCTCTCACAGGGATGCACTGTGACATTGCAGTTTTAGATGACGTTGTTGTCTACGAGAATGCCTACACAGGTGAGGGACGTAACAAAGTTAAAAGCCAGTATTCCTTGTTGTCCTCTATTGAAGGGGCCAATGCAAAGGAATGGATTGTAGGTACTCGTTACCATCCATCTGATTTGTATAACGATCTGATGCAGATGACTGAAGATCAGTACGATGAAGACGGTAATAAGATAGCTGAAGAACAAATCTACGAGGTCATGGAGAGGGCTGTAGAGGACCGAGGAGATGGTGTAGGAGAGTTCCTGTGGCCTCAACAACAACGTAAAGACGGTAAGTACTTTGGTTTCAATCGTCAGATTCTAGCTAAGAAACGAGGACAGTACCTAGATAAGTCTCAGTTCCGAGCACAGTACTACAACGATCCTACTGATCCTGACAACGTACCAATTGAGAGTAATAGATTTCAGTACTACGAACGTAAACATCTTAAACAAGATAATGGGTTCTGGTTCTACAAAGATGCTAAGTTAAATGTATTTGCTGCTGTTGACTTTGCATTTAGTTTATCTAAGAAGGCTGACTACACAGCTATTGTAGTTGTAGGTGTTGACTCAGACAATAACATATTTGTACTAGACATTGATCGTTTCCGTACAGACCGTATCACAGAATACTTCGAACACATACTACAGCTATCTACTAAGTGGTCTTTCCGTAAGATGAGGGCAGAGGTTACAGTAGCTCAACAGGCAATCGTTAAGCAGCTAAAAGAACTTGTTAAGCAACACGGGTTAGCTATCAGCATTGATGAGTTTAGACCTAACAAACATCAGGGTAACAAAGAAGAACGTATAGCTGCTACCCTTGAGCCTCGTTACGATAACATGCAGATTTGGCACTATCGTGGTGGTAATACACAGACATTAGAAGAAGAACTACAATCAAGAAACCCACCACACGACGATATTAAGGATGCCCTTGCTTCAGCAGTAGATATAGCTGTCAAGCCTTTTAGAAGTATCCGTAGAGATAAAAGTAATAATATCGTCTGGGCTAATAATAGATTTAGAGGAGCCTCTTAATGGCAGGTGAGACAATAGAACTAGAGTACTTGCTAGGTCCAGACTCTATGGCTGTGGAAGTATCTAACCGTTGGCGTGAGTGGTCTAACCTTCGTGAGCAGAAGATAGAAGAGTGGAAAGAGCTACGGAACTATCTGTATGCTACTGACACTAAGACAACAAAGAATGCTATGTTGCCTTGGTCTAACAGTACCACCACCCCTAAGCTAACACAGATCATGGATAACCTTCATGCCAACTACTTTGCTACTCTGTTCCCACAGCAGAAGTGGATGAGGTTCGAGGCATCTTCTCGTGAGAGTAACGTCAAAGCTAAACGTGATGTAATCCAATCCTACATGGACAACAAGATACGTCAGTCTGACTTTACTAATATTGCCTCAGATATTCTGTACGATTATATTCAGTACGGTAACTGCTTTGCTACTGTAGACTGGGAAGACAACTACCAAGTAAAAGAAGCTGGTGATCTAGTTGTAAACTACGTAGGTCCAAAGATGGTTCGTATCTCACCATACGACATTTGCTTTAACCCTGCTGCACCTAACTTTGCTTCTTCCCCTAAGATTATCAAGTCAATCAAGACACTTGGTGAGATCAGGAATATGATCGACAGTGACCCATCCAAGAAGTATATGGAAGCTGTCTTTGATAAGATGATGGGTGCTAGGGCTGCTGTAACAGGTTCTGATGCTACCTACAATAAAGCTGATGGATACATTGCTGATGGCTTTACATCTATCCAACAGTACTACGAGTCAGACTATGTAGAGATTCTGACGTTCTACGGAGACTACTACGACACTGAGAATGGTGTGTTGTACAAGAACCGTATCATTACTATAGCTGACCGTGCCTACGTTCTAGCTAACGAAGAGAACCCTAGCTGGTTAGGTAGTGCTCCTATCTTCCATGCTGGCTGGAGACCTCGCCCTGACAACCTCTATGCAATGGGTCCACTAGATAACTTGGTCGGTATGCAGTACCGCATTGACCACCTAGAGAACCTGAAGGCTGATGTCTTTGACCAGATTGCTTACCCAATCCTCAAGATACGTGGTGACGTAGAGGACTTCGACTTCGAACCCGGCTCTCGTATTTACATGGGTGAAGAAGGTGATGTAGGCTACATGGCTCCTGATGCAACTGCATTACAGGCAGACCTACAGATCAGGGTACTAGAAGACAAGATGGAAGAGATGGCTGGTGCTCCTCGTCAAGCTATGGGTATACGTACTCCCGGTGAGAAGACAGCCTTTGAGGTACAGTCTCTACAAAACTCAGCCTCTCGTATCTTCGAACACAAGACTGCCCACTTCGAACGTGTATTCCTTGAGCCTATCTTGAATGCAATGCTTGAAGTTAGCCGTAGATACATGAACATGTCAGACACAATCCGAGTTATGGATGATGCTACAGGTGCTGTTCTGTTCCAGACGATCACGAAGGATGACATCACAGCAGACGGTAAGATCGTCCCTGTAGGTGCTCGTCACTTTGCTGAACGTGCTCGTCGTATTCAGAACCTAACACAGCTATACCAGATCAAACTGTCTGATCCTTCTGTAGCTGCCCACATGTCAGGTAAAGAGTTTGCTCGTATCTTAGCTGATGAACTAGGTGAGCCAGAAATCTTTAGTGAGAACATTGCAGTCAGTGAACAACTAGAGACACAACAGCAGATGCAAGAAGCTGAAGCTATCAACCAAGAGCAGCTTATGGTTGCACAAGAGATGGGAATTTAAAATGAAGATGAAGAAGAAGAAAACAGCAGCACCCAAAAAGTCTCCTAGACCTAAGGCTCGTCCTGTAGATAAAAGCCCACGGGCTGAGATGGCTGCTTCCCCTAGAGACTTTGCTAAGAAGAAGAAAAAGAAATAGTATTACAAGATAAGGAGACTTAAAATGCCAGCACCATTAATAGCAGCAGGAGCAGCTGCGGTTGCAAAGTTTATTGCAAAAAAGGGTCTAAGAGCCGCAGCAAAAAAGTATACAAAGAATGCTATTGCTGAAGGCAAAAAACATGCGAAGGATATGGTTACAAAGCCTAATGCAGGGCAGAAGAAAATAAAACCTGTTCAAGCAAAAAATCGTAACTCTCGTTCTACCCTTAGAAAAGGTGTTGGAGCAGGTACAGTTGCAGCAGGTGGGGTAGGAACAGTTGCTGGTTCTAAGTTGAATACAAAAGTAAAAGAAGAAAGATCAAAGCCTACCGTAAGTGCTCCAAAAACATCATTAAAGCCCAAAGCAAGACCCTCTAAGAATGCACCTAAAACGTCTATGAGACCTAAACTTCGTCCTAAAAAGAAATAGTAGTAATGCAAACTATTTGGTTAAAGGGTCTTAACGGAGATGACAAAGAGAAACGTAAGGGTGAAGTACTAGGATACCGAAACGCCTTCGATTCTCTCAAAGAGATTCTCGAACATAACTTCAAAAAGAAAGAAGCTGTTCGTGATTACGAGGTTCCCGGTTGGGAACTCCGTCAGATAGCAGTCAACGAGTACAACCAAGTACTAGATGATATGCTGAAACTTATAACTTTAAACAAGGAATAAAACATATGGATGTGTTTACTGAGGGTGCTGAAACCACACAGACTACTCAGCCAGAGCAACAAACTACTGAGAGTACCCCACCACAGGATTCTTTTGTAGCCAAGCTCGTCGAGGCCAAGGGAGATAATTGGAACAATCCTGAGGTACTGGCTAAAGGGAAACTAGAAGCTGATACCTACATACAACAACTTGAATCACAACTCTCAGAGATGAGGGAAGACTTGAGTAAACAGGACTATGCCAAGAACCTTCTGGACCAGTTGCAGAATAAGGCCGCAGAACCCACCACTGCGAATACTGCAATGCCCAATAATAATACTGGTGGCACTTCAGACGGGAACACCAACCCTAACCTGAGTGAGGAAGACCTGAAGAGCCTTGTTGAACGTACACTTTCTGAACGAGATAAAGAGTCTGTTGTAAAACAAAATCTTGATCTAGTTAACGGAGAGATGGAGAAAAGTTACGGCACTGAAGCCAATGCTATTCTCCAAGGGAAGTCAAAGGAATTAGGTATTAGTCTCCAACGTATGCAGGAGATTGCTGCTGAATCACCCACGGCTTTCTTTAGTCTCCTCGGTGAACAAAAGAAGGACTTTAAACCTATGGTTCAAGGTTCAGTTCGCACAGATGGTGTCAACATGCAAGCCTCGACAGAACGTGATTGGTCCTATTACCAAAACCTTCGTCGGGAAAATCGTAACCTTTACTATACACCCAAAATACAACGGCAACTCATGGAAGATAAAAGTCGTTTGGGCAGTAAGTTTGGAATGTAACTAAAAGGAATAGAAAATGTCTGGTATGAATACAGCCAATTCTGCTCTCCTTACCCGTACCGAGGTTTGGTCTACGGAACTCAAGGAGATTTTACGTGATGAAATGATGGCACAACGGTACGTCCGTATGCTTGAAGGTTTCCCAGATGGGAACACTTTCCACATTCCATCAATCGGTCAAGCACAGGTAGACAACTACGTAGAAGATGCGTCAGTTGAATATCGTCCACTTGACACAGGTGAGTTCACCTTCACAGTTGATAAGTATCTGTCCTCAGCTACTTACATGACTAAGAAGGCTGAGCAGGATACCTACTACGCAAGTGAACTAATGAGCCGTTTTGTTCCTGAACAAGATCGTGCTATCATGGCTCACTTCGAAACAACCACTCTGGCTGCACCTGAAGCAGGTCTATCTGCTAACGATCAGTCTTTGGTTGATGGAGGAATCCACCGTTTCTCAGGCGGCAATGCAGGTAAAATCGAAGTCGAAGACTTTGCTTATGCTCGTATGAAGCTGAAGATGGCAAATGTACCTGATCAAGCAATGGTTGCTATCGTAGACCCATCAGTTGAGTTTACAATTAATACCTTGTCTCAGCTGTCAGCTGTTACTAACAACCCTAAGTTTGAGGGTATTGTAAGTTCAGGTATTGCAACTGGTATGCGTTTTGTAGCTAACGTCTATGGTTTTGATGTGTATACATCTAACTACTTGGCTGATGCTTCAGACAGTGCTCTGAAAGAACGGGACAACTCAACTACAAACGACTTTAGCACAACTAATGGTAAAGTTAACTTGTTCTTCTCAGCTAATGCTACTGTGAATCCATTCGTGGGTGCATGGCGTCAGATGCCTGAGGTGGACTATGAGTATAACAAAGACTTCCAACGTCACGAGTTCGTAACCACTTCTCGTTATGGTGTTAAGTTGTACCGTCCTGAAAACATGGTTCGTGTTATCACGACACCTACAGTATAAGGAGAGACTAGATGTCTTACACTAACGCAGATGGCCTTTTCGTCCTCACTGATGGGGATCAA
>FUIF01014342.1_pt1 | contig 13201 bp, 22 predicted proteins | sample 1003461 | NCBI WGS metagenome assembly FUIF01 (sample SAMEA80401918, study PRJEB19352) | marine metagenome | reverse complement strand
TTGCGGTACTAGTGCCTCTACTCTGGAATCACTATCTGGTATGAACCAGAACGACTCACCAGATTTATACATATCTCTGTCATCTGATACGCCAAAGCCGAAAGCATGATCGGCAAATACCAGCGCCGTACATTTTTTCAGGCCGCATTCCGTGAAATTGACCTGATTGGTGAATCACCAGAGACCTGGAGTGATTACACCACTGCGGCAAAAGCCATCACTGATGCTGTAGCGGCTGACCGGGTTGTGGTGGTTCCTCTTCTGTACTCTGATTTTCTGGGAACACTGGCTGGCAGGCTGGCGAATAAAGCCGTGAGTGTGGCCGACAGCCCGATGCGAACTGCCACCGGTTCGCTGATTGGAAACTACGCTGAACGACCTGTCGATACCAATGGCAGGCCACTGGATAAATCAGTCTTGCAGGATCTGCACGACAATGGCCGTTTTACCGTACCCACCTGGTACGAAGATTACGATGGAATCTATACGTCTGACGGTTATACCCTGGCCCCGGAAACCAGTGATTACCGAGTTATAGAAAACCTGCGGGTAACCGATAAAGCCGCCAGACGTATTTATCTTCTGGCTGTTGCCCGCGTGGCTGACCGGCTATTGAATAGCACAGCACAATCTATTGCCTTTAATGAAACCTACTTTATGACTCCCCTGCGGGAAATGAGTCATGGGGTTGAGATTAATGGCACTCCCTTCCCCGGTGAGATTGAGCCACCACAGGCCGGGGATGTTGTGATTGAATGGCCGAGCAAATACGCCGTTGAGGTGTATTTCACCTTGCGCCCCTACGCCTCTCCCAAAGAGATAACCGCGAATATTACTCTGGATTTGCAGCAGTATTCTGCAGCCGCCTGATGCGAGGTTCTTATGAGAATTTCAGGAAAAAGTTTCAATATCCAGTTGGGCGATTTGCTGATATTCGTCAACTCCATGACCGCCGATATCGAAGACAGCCGGGCAGTGGCAAAAGACCGTGGTATCCCCAACGATTATGTGGATGGCGAAGTGGCATGCAGTGGCGAACTTGAAGTGGATGCCCAGAACCTCAAGCTGATTATGGACTCTGCTTCCAGAGCTGGTTCGTTCCGCGACCTGAAAACCTTTGATATCAATGCCTATGCCGATACCGGCAATGAAAAAATGCAGGTGGAGCTGTTTGGATGTTTATTGCGAATCAGCAGCTTGCTGGATATTGACCAGGCTGGCGGTGAGAAACATATGACCACTATTCCCTTTGATGTTACCAGCCCTGATTTTGTGCGGATTAATGGTACTCGCTATCTGTCCAGGGCAGATACCGATGATATCAGGGCTGCTTAAGCCATGTATAAGCCCCGGTTCTTTAAAGTTCAGGAGCTGGTTCCGCCATCGGTTTATAAAAAGATGGGGGAAAGAGCGATCAGCCTGATTGATGAACGGGTTTTGATTACTCTGGATCAGTTACGCCTGAAACTGGGACTATGCACTGTTAATGACTGGTGCTTTGGTGGGAAGTTTGAGCAGTCAGGGTTAAGAACCGATGAATGCAAAGAATTCAGCCCTACCAGTCAACATGCCTTTGGCAGGGCGATGGATTGCAAGTTCCGGGATCATTCCGCCGAAGAGGTGCGGAAGTTTGTCATTAACAACAGGGCAAAGTTTCCTTACATCACTTTTATAGAAACTGATGTGAGCTGGTTTCATTTTGATGTTCGTAAAGGTGAACGGCTTACGCTCTGGTCACCAAAAACCGGCAAGTCAAAGGTTGTATGAGCAAAGAGTCTATAACCCTGAGCTACAAGCAACTGGGAGCTATTGCCCTGGTTCTGGTCAATATAATTCTGGTTGGCCCCGGTGGCTGGATGCTCAAGCATCTATGGAGCGAAACCACCACATTCCGGACAGATACAGAAACCCAGATTGACGAGTTGAAGAACCAGTTAAGCAAACTTGAAGTGGATTTAACCGCCAAATGCGTCACCCGGAAATCATTTTCAGACTACCGGGAAGAAATGGGCGAAACCATACGACATCTTGACAGCAAAATAACACCATGAACACCAAAACCATTGAGATCCTGATGGGTGATAAGGAGCTGACCTTTAATGTCAGCCTTGAAGCCTACAACAACTGCGTTAACGCTTTGCAGACAGATAACAAAGTTGCGCCTATGCACAACTTTCTGATTATTGTCTCTGCCGACGAAAAGACCAAAGAGCAGGTGAAATATGCCAGAGATAACGCCCTGACCGCAGACCTCTTTGGTGTGGTGGTGAAAGAGTTCAAGCCTGAAGTGGAGATTACCGTAAAAAAATCCAGCAACGGGCACGACAAATTGAGCAGGAAGGATTCACCCAGTTAGAGGCTCTTGCCTGCCACTGGTTTCCTGGTTCAGACCTTTCTGCGGAAACCATGGCAAGAGCCCTATGGATGGAAAAAGAGTACTGGAAGCGGATGCGGATTGTGGTAGCCAATGGGGTTGCCAAAGCGTTTTCTGGGCGAAAACGCTGATTGGTTCCGGAATAAATCGTTCGCTACGTGCATGGAATGAAAGTTTGTGGGGCTTACCCCTGTTTCATTCACGTAGAGCCGCCTGTTTTTTTGATCGAGGCAGTTATGACTGAAGGTGAATACCGTGTTGGCATTGCTTTTAATCCTGGTGGTGATGAAACCGTGGATGCCATAAAACGCAAAGCCGCCGAACTGATTGACCTGATTGCAGAATCCGGCAAAGACAAACGCTGTACCTCGCTGGCACAAACTTACTTTGAAGATGGCGCAATGTGGGCAGTGAAATCTGTCACCAAACCGGAGCGTGAATAGCCTGCCCTAATGTAACTCTCTTATGTCTGCTGATGCCCTAAAGCCCCTGATGTTCACAGTAGGGCTGGTTGATAAAATCACCGGCCCTGCCCAGAAGGCAACCAAAAGCTTTGACGGTCTGGTCAACACCGCCAAAACCGGCTTTCGTGATATGGCAGCCGGAGCTATTGGTTTAGCCGGAACAGGGGCATTGATTTATCAGAGCCTGACACCGGCTATTGAAATGAATCGGGCTTTGAAAGAGGTAGAAAGCCTAGGAGTACAGGAAAAAGCCCTTCAGGATTTGAATATTTCAGCACTTGAGTTTTCGTCTAACTACGGGGTTGCAGCTGATGAATTTGTAAGTGCCTCTTATAAAATTCAAAGTGGCATTGCCGGATTACAGGGCAATGAGCTTTCATCATTCACAACCGCTTCAGGGATATTGGCAAAAAGCACCAAGTCTGACGTTGACACAATAACCGACTACATGGCAACCATGTATAACGTGTTCAGTGAAAACGCAGACAAAATGGGGCGTTCTAACTGGGTTGAAATGGTTTCTGGTCAGACTGCCGCCGCTATCAGGATGTTTAAAACAAGCGGAACTGAAATGGCATCAGGATTTAGCTCTCTTGGAGCAACGGCCACTAAAATGGGCGTTCAGATGAGCGAGCAAATTGCAGTATTGGGAACACTGCAGGGAACCATGTCAGGAAGTGAAGCAGCTACCAAATATAATTCATTCTTAGGCGCAGCTGTTTCAGCTCAGGATAAGCTAGGGCTTTCGTTTTTTGATACTACGGGCAACATGAAATCAATGTCCGAGATCATGAAGATTCTTGAAAGCGAAATAGGTCATCTTGATAAAGCTGCACAGTACGCAACATTAAAAGATGCTTTTGGCACAGATGAAGCCGTAAAACTGATTCAATTATTAATTTCTGATTCTGACAAACTGGCTGGTTCCATCGCCCAGATTGGCGAAATACAAAACATGGACAATGCCAAAGAAATGGCAGAAACAATGGTCGATCCATGGATGCAGCTATCAGCTGGTATTGATGCGGTACGAATAGCCATAGGTCAGGCACTGCTACCCGTTCTCAATCCACTGATAGATACCATGGCAGCCGCTTCCAGAGAGGTGCTGTATTGGACAAAACTATTCCCCAATATTACCAAACTAATTGGGCTTACCGTAATCACCATTCTCGCTTTAGGTGCAGGCATGGCAGCCTTAACCATTGCCGCCGGTTTAGGCAAATCCGCCTGGGCAGGTTTCCTGATGGTTATGAAGCTGGGCAGAGTCGTTACTATGGCAGTCGCTGCCGCCCAGTGGGCAATGAATGCTGCTTTTATAGCCTCTCCGGTTGGTCTGATCGTGATTGGTATCACTGGTCTGGTCGCTGTGCTCTATGCCGCATGGATGGGAATCAAAGCTCTCTGGAGTATGTTTGCCGATACCACCGCCGGTGAAGGCTTTATGGCAATGATTCAGGGAATAGTTGACTGGTTCACTTCACTGGGCGGCATTGTTGACTGGGTTATTGAGAAACTGAACAAAATACCCGGTGTGAGTATTGGTGCTGAAACTGAACAGCCTGAATTACCGAGCCAGCCAGCACCGGCATTACCAGAGGCAATGCAAGGGATAGCAGAGTTACCCGGATTCAGAACCGAACCGGAACAAGCTGTACAGCCTGTGGCTATTCCACTCTTGCCCGAACCGGAAGCAAGTACTGCAATTCCGGTTCAACCCGCTCCGTTAGCCCCCCCCTGAAACGCTTTCTCCCCCTGCTTCAGAGGTCAGGATTATTGAAACTGCCGGACAACCAGCACCAGCATCAGCGCCCGAAGGCATTTATATAGAACCTGTCGTTGATATTGAGTCCCTGAATGTAGAAGTCCCCTACCGACAGGAATCTATAACCAATGAGGTGCCTTCCGGGGGCATTACTAACCAGATCAGTAAATCAGTCAGTGACAACAGCAACAAAAGCACCCAGGTATCTATCACCACCAACCAGACCATGACACCCGATTTACTGAATGAATTCCTGCTGATGGAGGCACCCTGATATGACCAGAGCCACAGCATGGCAGGATATTCTGATTACGGACCGGGATATTACCCTGGATGCCGCCGGTATTCCGCAAATGGTGGTTCACAGGCCATCCATTACCCAGGATATCGTCCACATGATTATGGACAGTGACCTGCTGATAGAGCTGGTAGGAGAACGAAGCCAGAGCAAATGGGCTGGCAATATGTCGCAGGTTGAAACCCTGGTAGAAGACGACACCCGTATTATTCCGGGAACCATCCAGATCGACTGGGGCAACCGGGAAAAAATCTACCTGTATGCTGAAAGCATTGCCGGTGACATTAAGGTGGAGATGGCACTATGACCGATACCATCAATACCCACGATGAAGACTTTGAGCAGATTATCCGTGATGCCGGTATTCCCACCACTGAAGAAGAAATGCAGGCGCAATGGGATCAGATAAATGAAGACCAGGGCAGCCTGATTAAAAATGATTCTGCCTGGTCACCTTTCTGGCGACTGGTCAGCGCCATTATCACTACTCCGGCTTTATGGGTTACCAGTTTCCTGATCAATAACCTGTTGCCCAACAGCTTTGTAAAAACCGCCGAAGGTGTGTTCATTGATATTCTGGCATGGGGATTAAAACTGGGGAGAAAGCAAGGCGTAGCCACCAGAGGGATGATTACCTTCACCCGCCAGAATATACAAAACGCCCTGTCAGTGCCTGCCGGAACCAAAATCCAGTCTCCCCCCATCAACGGAACAACCTACGAAGTCAGGACATTGGCTGATACGGCTTTTCCCGATGATGAACTGACGGTGGATATTGAGTCAGAAGCCATTGAGACCGGTTCAGCCTACAACCTTGCCCCCGGCTATTACAGCAGCCTTCCGGAACCCGTGGAAGGCATTGTATCCGTACGCAACAACGATGACTGGATCACAGTGAACGGAGCGGATGAAGAAGGCAATGATGAGCTAAGGCTAAGATGTCGAAACCAGTTCACTGCGGTTGGACAGTTTCACCATGACGCCGCCTACCGGGCTATTGTGACTGAGTTTTCCGGACTCAGGCCGGATTATATCTGGTTTGAGCATGGCGCCCCAAGAGGCCCCGGCAGTGCCAACATGTATTTGATGATTGAATCCGGTGCTGCACCCGAGACTTTGGTCTATCAGGTGAATGAGCATATTACCAATGAAGGCTATCACGGGCATGGTGATGATATGCTGGCTTTTACCATGCCTGAAACCAGTTATGACCTGTCAGCCACTATTTACCCTGCACTAAACCTCAGCACTGAAGAAATAGAACAGCTTAATGATGACTGTGAGCAGATGATCCGGTCTGCCTTTCGAGAAAACCTTGATTTTCAGGTGACAAGAACCTGGCCTTTTGACCGATTCAGCATGAGCCGACTGGGGCAGGAAATGCACGATACCCTGGTAAATCTGGAGTCAGTGGAATTTGACCGCAATGATATTGAGAGCCTGATGGATCTTCCGGTATTGGACACATTATCTGTCAGCATTGCGGAATCTTCAGAAGCACTGGCAAATAACCATGGAGCCAGACTATGAAACTGACATTGCCATGGTGGTTAAGTGGGAAAGAGCTAACCCTGTTAAAAGATGCCGCCCAGACATGGTTTAAAAAAGTCACTTCCTGGGCTGCATGGCCATTAAGCCAGATGGATGCCAGAACAGCACAGCCCACAATAGTCAACCTTATTGCCTGGCAGAGGGGAATAGATCGGTTCACTGAAGAGCCTATTTATATGTTCAGGCTAAGGGTTTTCCATGCCTATGCCAACTCAAGGGATGCCGGTTCAAATATCGGGTTTGTCCATATTTTTGAGCGCCTGGAGCTGGGTTATCTGGAACAGGATGAAAGAAGGGACGACCGGGACTGGGATGTGATTGTTTTGCGTGTCAGTGATTCTGTGACCGCACAGCATCCGGAGTTTATGAACTGGCTGATTCAGACCTACGGAAGAACCTGCAGGCGCTATGAGTGGGAAGTGATTACCAGTCTGACCATGGAGGTTAAAACCGCTGGTTTTAACTGGGATCAACAAACCTGCATAGCCAGCTTGCCGGGAGCGTCTTGAATGGCCGAAATAATCACCCTGCATGGCGAAAACCTGATTGCCGAGAAGATGGGTAATCAGGAAATACTGGATATTGATACGTTTATCCTGTCCTATGACCCTGATTTAGACCCTACTGACCCCATAGACCGGGAATCTCCACTACCGGATTCTGACCTGATTGTTTATCAGGATGAAGTGACCCAATCCGGCTATGTAAATCCTAACCAGGTGGTTTACAGCCTGTTTATGGATAACACCGTTGGCCCCTTCCAGTTTAACCGGATGGATCTGGTAGCCAGCAATGATGACAACACCAATATTGCCATTGCCACCTTTCCTGCTCAGAACAAAATTGCTGACGATCCGGAAGAAGGAATACGCGGACAGAGTATGACCCGTAATTTCATGACGGTTTACGATGGCGCCCAGGCTGTTACCGGAATTACGGTAGAGGCTGAAGTATGGCAGATTGATTTTATGGCAAGGCTGCATGCTTCTGACCAGTTGGAAGTGAGCAGCAACAAGGATATTTATGGCAGGGCCTGTTTCTGGAAAGACGGGTTTAAGGTCATCAATGAAGATGGTCAGTTTCACGCTATGGCCGGAACAGGTTATGTGGAGGGGATACGGCTTTATAAAGATCAGACAATTGATCTTGACCCCGGAACACTGCCAAAAAATATATGGCTGGATATTTCACTGCAGGGGAACCTGAATGGGGTTTCTTCGGTTATTTACCCTGTATACAGCACCTCTGACCAGACGGATTATGTTGATTCTAATGGTGTTCAGCATTTTCAGGAAAAGATTGCTGAGGTGAGTTCGTCTGGTGTAGTGACCGATACCAGGGCTGTTACTGATATTGCTGAACACTTGCTGGATTATCTGGAGCAGCCACAGTGGTCAAACATTCTGGGGAAACCAGATACATACCCCCCGGATAGCCATACCCATCCATGGGATGAGGTGACTGAAAAACCGTCTACTTATCCGCCATCAAGTCATGATCACAGCTGGAGCGAAATTAACGAAAAACCAGACGAGGCCACCCGCTGGCCGACGTTTGATGAAGTCACAGGAAAGCCTTCCACTTACCCGCCATCCAGCCATACCCACCCATGGGATGAGGTGACTGAAAAACCGTCTACTTATCCACCATCAAGCCATGACCACAGCTGGAGTGAGGTTAACGACAAGCCAGACGAGGCCACCCGCTGGCCGACGTTTGATGAAGTCACTGGAAAGCCTTCGACTTATCCGCCATCCAGCCATACCCATCCATGGGATGAAGTGACAGAAAAGCCATCCACCTTTCCGCCTTCTTCACACACTCATGACTGGAGTGACATTAACGACCCCCCTGAATCGTTTTCACCCGGCATGATCCTGATGTGGGCAGGAACGGAAGGGGATATTCCCGATGGCTGGCAACTGTGCAATGGCTCAGGAACGACCAGTAACGGGATTGATGTGCCGGATTTACGGGATCGGATGGTTGTTTGCTCTGGGTCTGATTATGATGTGGGGGACAGTGGGGGATCGGAGACGGAGACCACGAACAGTGAGGGGAGTCATAGCCATAGTGTGACGGTTAATTCTGGTGGGAGTCATAGTCATACAATTAGTGTTGAAGGAACTACCCTATCAATCTCTCAATCACCAGCTCACAAACATATATCCCCTCTAAGGGGAAGACCGGAAGACCCTGGTTCATGGGAGGATATAAACGGTATCACTGATACATCAGATGGATTTACTTCATCACGTACAACCGGATCTTACAACGCCATATTGCCATACGACAGTGACTCTGGTGGTAGCAGCTCACACTCCCACACCGCCAGCAGCAACAGCACCGGAAGCCACAGCCACAGTGCCAGCAACAGTAGTGCAGGCAGCCACTCCCACACCGTCAGCACCCTGTCCCCCTATTACGCCCTGGCCTTCATCATCAAATTGTAGGAACTTGCCATGCAACTGACCATTGTGGAGCCTGACAACCTGACTATTTTGGACGGAAAGACACAGCAGTTTGAACTTTCCAGCTACGATCTACCAGAACATTTCTGGGCTTTGCAATGGCAGTACATGACCGGGCATATCGAATTCAACCAGTATGAAGTGCCCAACAAGCCCCCTGAAACTATTGATGCCTTGCCAGACTGGACACAGCCCATTATTGATGAACACGAGAGACTGACCAGAGAGCAAGAGGAAGAACAGGAATCCCGTGTCAGACAGTCCCTGTTTATCAGCAATGGTCATGCCAGAAAAGACCGGATACAGCAGCAGACCATCGCCCGAAAACGTCGGGAACAGCAACAGATCAATAATTTCGTTAAGGATCAGATGCCATGAGCCGCATTGCCTACAACACATCCACCCCGTTCGGACAGTTAATCTCCGAAGGGATTGACCATATCCAGCAGGCCACCCTTAATATACAGCGTAGCGCCAATGCCGCCAGTGAAATGAGTGCAGAACAATGTGAAGCTGAAATTGGTGTGGCACAGGAAGATTTTGTGAATTTCAGGAACCGGTTAAATGACCTTCTTGCACATCTACAAGATGAAAACTTTCAGACCAAACTGATAATTTTTGACCAGGGATAAATGCTGACACTTAACGAAATCAGGATACCAGGCCATAACCTGAAAGTTCGCTCTAATTTTCGGATAGAGAGTAAAGAGCTTTCCGGCATGAGCTCCGCCAGTGATCGTTCAGAGGAAGGCATCAAGCCCATGACTCTGACAGTAACCCTGGAGATACCCTACAAAAAGCAGGACGATCTGACCAGGCTGATTACTCTGGCACGTTCCGTTGACGACAATGGCAGCATGACCATCTACCGGATTGTCAACGCCATAGCCGAAGCCTGCAAAATCCGGGAAGTGACCTTTACGGATAACTTTAATGTGGCCGAGCATGACCAGCTGAACCTTTGGCAAGTGTCCTTTACCCTGGCGGAACATCGAACTGTTGCCGAGAAAAACGAACAGCGCCAGCCGCAACCCGCCGCTGTTGAACAGGATGCTGGTAATGAAGTAGCCAGTACTTTGCCGCCACCGGCCAACGATGAGGAACAGCTGACCGGATTCAAGGCGGTTCTGAAAAAATGGGATGATGCCCTTGCCTGATTATGAAAATCATCAAAACATTGACTGTCGATAATCAGCCTTACGGGATGGTAACTGATGATATCCGTCTGGAACTTAACAGCCCCGGCAGGGCAACTTTTATCGTGCTGTCTGACCATACACTGACTGGCATTGTCAGCCTGAAAGCAGGATGGAGCGATGGCAAAACCTACAGCTACTTTATTGGCTACATCGAAAGCAGCATTACCGTAGATGCAAAACAGCAAAAGCTGTTTGGCCGGGAGCTGAATGCCACTATTAACCGGTTCTTGCCTTTGGGCTTGCGCCATGTGGCTGCTAAAGACGTTCTAGCCAGCCTGACCGAACAGACTGACCTTAATTTTATGATTCCCGGTTCGGAATATATGGATCTGCCATCACCCTATTTTTATCACCTGGGCAATGGTTATCAGGCTATGGATGCGATTGGCCGGGTTTACAATATTCCTCAGTTTATCTGGCAACAATTGGGCGATGGTTCGGTTTATGTGGGTAGCTGGCAGGATTCCCGCTGGGCAGGCAAGCCGGTTCAGATACCGGATAACCTGTTTACCCGACATATGAGTACCAACAGCGCCAGTTTGCCCATGAGTCCGGCTATCCGTCCAGGAGTGTTGTTTAACCGGGGCATTATTAATGCAGTTCAGTTATTTGAAGAAACCATGGTGATTACATGGAAGCCATCAAACGAATGGTAGAACGGCTCTATCCGGAGCTGAAAGCAGGCTACCATACGCCCATGCTGGGCAGGATTGAGCGCATTACCAAAGCGCCGGTTGATGGTGGTGAATGTACCTTGGATGAACCATTGTATGCCGTTGATATCCAGCCGCTGGATGAACATTTCAAGGATAAAGGCAAGCTGTTCCGTGATGTGGTTGTGGGAATGGCGTATGCAGGTATGCATAGAGGCTTTTTCGCACTGCCCGATCCGGGCTGTATTGTGGAATTTTGTTTTGCCTATGCCTCACCCAAACTGGTTTTTATTCGCGGTGTAATTCCCTGGGGAATAAAATTACCTCCACTGGATACCGATGAAGCCCTCTGGCATAAAAATACTGATGTATGGCAGGGCTACGATAAAAACGACAACTGGCAACGACACACCAGCGCCGATATACAGGAAAGTTGCGATAAGGTGAGGCAATGCACCGCCAGAGCTAAACAGCTCTTGAAATCCCCTAAAACATGGCTGGGCAGCGAGCAGGAAAACCTGCTACAAATAATGGTTGACTCTCTTTCTGAACTGGAAGCCGCCATAGGCATTATTGCCAGCCATACCCACAGCAACGGCAATGTAGGAGCCCCTGACCAGTCAGGCGATATTTCCAGTTCTGTTGCCAAGATTACCGCCATCCGTTCCGGACGACTAGAGCCTATCACCGAATAACCCTGTCTTTTCTGCATCTTGTGCCAACGGAAGGCGCACTTTTTTCACCTTTCTTTAAAATAATTCCGACATGCATGTTTACATGCATATCGGAATTATATATTGTGTATATACGCAACACGGAGAGCGGATATGGAAACCAAGTTATTGACCATGAAAGTGCCGGTTGAGCTGAAAGCCCGTTTTGCTTTTTTGTGCAAGCAAAATGACTCCAGCGCCAGCCGGGAGATCCGGGAGTTTATGAGGCGTTATATCAATGAAAAGGAGAAACAATGCGTTAGCTAGAACAGCTGTTTTGAGAAGTATCCGGTCTGTTGGATTAGGCCCCGAACAGACCGGGAACATAAGTTTCAACCCTTATCTGAATATGGAATTAAAACGAATGTCTGAAGTAATTTACAACATGCCGCTGGAACGTGCAATCCGTGAATTCACCATGGCCGAGCTGGTAAAGCTCTTTGGTAAATCCCACCCGGCTTTTCTGGCTGGTGCTGTTAAAGCAAAACTGGCGATGGGGGAATAAGCATGGAAAAGATTGACCTCAAAAGATATCTGGCAAAGCAGGAGCAGAAGCGGCAGGAGATCCTTAACAGTTTTTCTCGTGGTCGAGCTGCTTATGACCTTGCTAACCTGGCTTTAGAACATACCAGCAGAAGCGCCGAAGCCGCCGCCAGGCTTTTGCTTTCTATGGAGCTTGACCAACCGTTTGATTTTAAGTTTTTACTACGGTTTGATGCGGAAAACAGGGCTAAAGCTGATTTGGTGATGGCAGGATACCAACCCCATAATTTATGGCCTTCTGGCTGGATCGATAAAGAAGGGTTTGATGGTTTCGAGATCATAGCCAGATTGAGAGAGAAGTGGTATTCAGCTCTGGAGGAAAGCCAGTGATGTACGCCATCAAACAAACCTACTGGAACCACAAAGGCCAGTACCGGCAAGAGATCCTCAGCAAGCGTTACAAAACATGGCGCAATGCCGAGAAAACCGCCGCACGATCCTATCGGTTTATCTGCCGGGATCAGAAAACCGGTGAGGTTATGGAAAAGTCCAGTGCGGATGTGGTGGAGGTTGGCCGATGAAAATCCGGTTAATGGGCTCCCTTGATCTGCTGAACAAATGGAGCCATGAGCTTAAATCTGAATACGGTATTTCCGGAAAGCTCTATAAAAATCGCAACAGCCATGAATATCGCTACTACGTCGATCTTGATGACCGTCAGGCTGAAAGGGTAGTTGACCGCAGACCGAGGATTGAAAAGAAAGATTAACCCACAAAAAAGCTCCCTGACCGGGAGCTTTTTTATTCGCTGGAGTAATGGAGGTTATTGTATGGATCAAGCATCAATTGAAACGCTAACAACTAAACAGAAAGACAACAGGCTTTACTACGCAAAGAATGCAGAAAAGATAAAAGCCCAGAAAAGGGCAGATTATGCAAAACGCAAAAAAGCAAAGCTTGTTCGTAAAGTTAAGAGTGCAGAACCAGCAGTAAAAAAAGTGACTGTTAAGACTGAACCCACAAAGACGGTAAGAAACAAAATCGAAGATTTCAAACTGGCCAGAGAACTTGGAATTGAAATTGTAGATTTATAACTTATAAAAAAGCTTCCTACTGGGAGCTTTTTTATTTATGCGCTATCGTCCACAAGTTTCACTCACGTTTGCAGGAACCAGCCTTGTTGAGTTTTCAATTTCTAAAGTTCTTTTTGTTTGATTGTGCCTATTACAT
>FUIF01001292.1_pt1 | contig 13224 bp, 19 predicted proteins | sample 1003461 | NCBI WGS metagenome assembly FUIF01 (sample SAMEA80401918, study PRJEB19352) | marine metagenome | reverse complement strand
CCCCCGCACACATCATCATTCTTAAGGCAAGCATCGTATTCTCCTAGCTAATGGCCGCAAAGGCTGCGCCCGCCTGCATAATGTCCCACGTTGCGCCGCCGTCCTCAGTGACGAGCACATAGCGGTCACGCGCATCCGCATCCGTCGAAGGATCGGTGCGGGCTCCGCCTGCCCAGCGCTCCCCACTTGGCCAGCTCATGGTATAGCCGCCGGTACTGTCCTGCGCGAGATGAAGCGTGAGACTGCCAACCTTGCCGGTCGCGGGCGGGTTCGTGATGACAAAAGAAGTCACACTCTGATCAAGCGTTACCTCAGCACAGTTTCCCGCGCTGTAGTCGATAGTGAGCACGCCGTCGCTGACTGAAACGGTTTGCAGGGTTTCGGCGTAGTCTTTGATCTCAATTGCCGCGAGTACAGCATCACCCGCCGCCGCAAGCTTCCCGGAAATATAAGTCCACAGGCGACTGATCGTGCTCTTGCGGATCGTTCCGCTCGCACCATCATCGACGACGATCAGGTCGTCATCGGCCAGATCTGCTCCGATATCGGTGCCACCTGAAATATCCATGTCGGTAATGTCGCCACCCCAACCGGCGGCGGATTCGGTCATATTCACCCAGACTGCTGCATCTTCTGTGCTATCCACGCAAATGAATGCCGTATCCGACGTGACATTCGTCCAAATAGACCCTTCTGAATATCCCTCGCTCGAATCATCAGTTGCCGTCGGATCTGCTGTCCCATCTGTCTTAGTCAAAACCCCGACACGAGCATCGACATAGGCCTTTACACTCTGCTGACTGGCAGGCTTTGTGGCATCATCCGAGGCCATCGTGTCTTCATCCAGGAGGGCGGAGGCCATGAGTGCCCCGGCAGCTTCCACGTTTTCAGCGTCAGTTACATCCGCGCTCTCCTCGATACCGGAAAGCTTGGTTTTGTCGCCATCAGCAAATGCGCCCTCGGCGGGAACGCTCTGATAATCGATATCCGCAACAGCCGCGGAGATATTGCCCGAACCATCAGCTTTCACGATGCCGGTCACTGCCCCGACAACTGGATCAGTCTCATTCATTACCGCCCCTGCAGCTTCGACGTTTTCCGCGGTGGTTACATCAGCGCCTTCCTCAATGCCGGAAAGCTTGGTCTGCTCATCATCCGTAAAAGCATTGGTGTCGTCTTCGGCCTCGTAGGCCGTTTTGATTTCCGCGCCGGTCTGATCGGCAGTAGCGCCGCTCTCAATGCCGGAGAGCTTAGTTTCCTGATCATCCGTCATTCCGCCGTTTTCTTCGACATAAGCAACAAGCGCCGCCGTTGTGGGAACCGCATTGTCCGAACCATCGCTAATGCTATCACTACTGGCAACAACGCCATATCCAGCTTTCAGCGTGTCACCATCCACCCATTGCGCCAGATAGTCCGCTGTGCCGGAACCGCCAACCCCGCCACCGATAAGGGAAGCAATCTGCGAGAGCGTCACTTGATACGCTGTCGATCCGCGCACCACATAAAGCACATCGCCACTATCAGCACTGCTTGCGGCGGTCTGCTCCGTCACATGCGACGCGAGACCGGAATAAACCGTTGCGTAAAGATCGCTGACCTGAATGCGCTTCCCGGTCGTTCCCTGCGTCACGAGAAGATAGTCATCATCCCCGAGCGCGTCGCTGCCGTCGTCCAGATCCGACACATCAAGAATAGCGGACTCAATTGCCGAGCGGACATATTCGGCAAGCTTGGCCAGCGTGACGGTCTTCTCAGTAGAGCCGTCCAGCAGGAGCATGCTATCAGCATCATCCGGATCGCTCTCCGCGGTCTTGCCCCAAACCGTATCGATTGCCCGCTGGCAAATCAGATCGATATCCACGGGCAAAAGAGCGCCGTCCTGAAGGACAAACACACCATTGCCCGACGCGACAGAACTTCCCGCCGCATGGCCTCAATCCGATCAATCGTGAAATCCTTGACCAAGGAAACCGCCAGCGCCTTGGGCGAGCCATTATCCGAGACCGGAATCAGCTCATCACCGGAGACCTCAACATCTTCAGTTGCTTCATTAATCTGCATTATCGAATCCTTCCAAGTTGCCGGGATTTAATCGCTACGGCTTCATAAGACCACTGCGCGGCCGAAGAGACGGAAATCACTGCCCACGCGCCGCGCACACGGGGACGGGAAACATTATTGCGAAGCGCGCTCCAGGCACCGGAAGCGACAAAGGTTCCGGCGACGGCGTTGTCTACCGCCTCCTCGGCGCTATTGCCCATCGCAACAGACCATGTCACTTCGTTAGAATCATCCGCCATAATCCCGTGAATCTCATTCAAGATAGCATCGCGGGTGTCGTCGGAGATCAAGCGCACCGGACCGATCAGCACCAAACTGCCGATGGCTGTGCCGTCGTCGGTAAACGCATCATTGTCGAACTGGCGCCAAGTCCCGTCACGCCCCTGAAACACAACCTCCTCAAGAGAGTCGCTTTTCAGCCGACAGGTTAAGACTGGCTGGTGTCCCGCATCCGCGAACGCGACCGGCCAGATGGCTTTGTTCGGCAGATCCAGCCAATAGTGCTGACCGCTGCCTTCTTCAGGTGTAATGAAAAGATGAAAGCCGCGCTCGCCGGGATCGTATGCCATGGTAACGGTATTGCTATCAGCATCGATGTTCTTAAGTTCTTCAGGGATGCGCTCTTCGCTGAACCGCTTCGGCGCACCGCCTGCGGTGCCGACATACACACCGTCATTGCTCAGAAAGACCAGCGTACCGCCATGGAACGACCAGCCGTAGGGGGCGATTATCCCAATGTCCTCATCCAGCGTTTCAATACGGCCATCACCCGGATCGCCGATCAGGACGTACAGCGCGTTGGCGGTCGCGATGAACAACGCGCTATCACGATGCGGAATAATGGCGGTGATAGCATTACCCTCAACCCCGGCCAAACCAACCGCGCCGGCAACCGCCCGTCCGACATCATTCATATCCGCGCCGAAATCCCAATCGGTATAATCGCCCATTCTGGAGGCGTACCAAAGGTTGTCTTTCACCACGATAACCCGATCCCGGTAAATGCAGCTCAAGGTGTAGTCCTCCGGCGCCGTGCCCTCAGTTGCGGAAACCTCAATCAGCGAGGCCGGGTTTATGATCGTCGTTCCGTCTGGAGCCGTAATGTTCGACTCGCTTAGCGAATACGTCACCTCTGTGCCGTCAGGCCACTCGATGGGTTCGCCATTAGGCCACTGCCATGTTTCTTCAGTAACCGTCGTCACGCTGCCGACCGCCGACAGGCCGGGGCGGCTGCCCCCGCGCTCGCGGTTTTCCAGTGTGCCGCGCCCCCCGGACATTAACCGCCGAAGGCGAAGCATACGGACGTTCCTGCTTGCGGTAGGATGCCCGACGAGCAACCCCTGCAAGCGGGAACGACAGCGTTCTGACAGTTGGCTTAGACATTAAGCAACCGTTACAGCGTTAAAGTCACAGGACTCGTAGTCCCCTTCATTTACATACAACGCAGTTCCGTCACCACCGTCGGTGTTCTGAAACAGGCATCCAGTCTGATAACCAGATTCCCCGTCGGTCGGTACCGTATCCCCGGAAACCATCAACAAACCAGGGAGCGCGGTTTCCGGGTGTTTAATACGAAGTAAACTTGAGATGCGTGCAATCATGATTCTTCCTCCTTACCATGTTTCATTTTTGTAGGTGATTTCCCCGCTACGAAGACGAGATGGCGCCACAGTCGGCCCCGAATCTCCCATATCTCCATAGCAGTGGACCCCCTGTTTTCTATTCATGGCGACGCCCGCCGCCAAAAGTCTAACGAACTGGTCCCAATGAATTCCCTTCTCATCATTGGCCCGCTGTTCAGCGACCGCCAAACAACTTTCGGTAATCAGTTCCGCATAACGCATTCCACCAAGAGGGTAGGGGTTGTCCTCGCTCAACTTACCGTTAAAAGCTTCATATTTGTAGGTAAGCGTGTAGACGATATCCGGGGTCGGCCAGAAGATGACTTCCATGTGCTGACCGTCGGAGCCGTCGGAGCTCTTATATCGGACGGCGGCATATTGCGGAGCCCCTGTATCGGTTGTCCTTGAACGCAGTGCCATCAGTTGAGCCTCGCTGATAACCGGGATAGGGGACTGATAAACACTCTCATCATAATAGAACGAGCCAAGTACCCGCCCTAAATCATCCGGCAGATCAACGGTTGCCACATCCTCCACAGTAACCAGCGTTGTGAAGGGATTCAGAAAAGACCACTCGTGACTGATATCTATACCTTCCGCAGCCGGAGGATAATAAAATTGACGGATACCTGCCTGAACGTAACGGTCAATCTCGTCAGTCTCAGCATCTGACCATGAATCAGAATCACGACCGTACCCAAGGAACCCGCCGACTTCAGCCAGCAAATCTGAATAGGTTAAGGATAGTGTAGACTCAGACATTAATTATGCCTTCCACGGCTGAACGACTTCTTCTTCGACAGAGCAAGCAACCTTCTGCTTCCCGGTAACTTTCACCTTATCAAGCTCCGCCCTGTCCTCTTCAATTGTATGTTTCGGCTCTTCCGCCGAAGCATTATTTTCCTTAACAAGATTGTTCACATCAACGGCGGGAGTAACCGCAACTTTCATCTCAGCCAGCATTGCGACCGTGGCGTATCCTTCCGCTGACAACCGACCCGGCTGAATGCGATCTTTGTGCTTTTTGAACTCGTGATAGGCATCCTTAATATGTTTCGGAAGCTCTTCGTCGTAGCCCAACGCTACAAACATGCTTTTTGCAAAATCATCCATAAGTTTCTCCTGTGTGGTTTGGGTGATAGCACGGGGCCGAAGCCCCGCGCTATTCAGTGATTATTCCTCAGCATCAGCGGTCATAAGACCGGCAGCTTTAAGCGCATCGAGCACATCATTCAAATCGCTCACAACGCCTGCCACATCAGATGCTTCAGAATCCGCCTGATTCGCAGCCGGAACCATGCCGACCACATGGCCGACCATCAGATCAGCCTGAACCTTGCCTCCCCCAGTCGCCTGAGTCTGACGAGGAACCGCGAACCCGCATCCAGCGCCCGTCCCGGTCGAAAACTTACCACCATCGCCAAACGTGATAACGCCGGATCCGATTGTCGTAGTCTGAGCATCAGCGAGCTGAACGATCACACCCCGAGAACCCGGAGCATAAACCTCGACAAACTGACCGCCGGACTTGGCCGAATAATTACGAGCCGCAACACCGGCAAAGTCATATTTACTCGAACCTGCGCCGGGCAGTTTCACACGATTGTTACGACGGCAATCAACGTCTGCAGCCGTACCGTAGTCGGCATCGAACACCACAGCCATACCTTCACTGAGAGCAGTGGATCCTTCGAACCACACCCAGAGAGAACAAACATTGGCCGATTTCAAATGGCCATTAACACTTGCGTCCATTTTAAGTATCTCCTTTCAAGTTTCAATCCACGCCCGCACGAGGCGGGCGAATACGAATTAGTCCTGCGTCTTCTGAATGACAGTCTGACGACGCGGGTCGGTGCAGACCATATTCAAGGAAGCGTCGAGGTCAACGCGGCGAACATTGTGCTTGCCAGGCACCATGTACGGTTTGGAAAGATTGTTTTCCCAACCTTCCAGCACTCCGACAGCGAGGTGTCTCCAATCCAGCATGAAAACCGGATCGGTGCTATCATCATCAAGCTTCGGCGCATACTGCACCGGCGTAGACTTGAACAGTGTCTTGCCATCCTTGGAAGCGATATCATTACCCAGATTCATGTTCTGAGTTTCCAGAATCTCTTCCAGCAGGCCAATAACGGTGTCATTGGTGTAAATGCCGTTGCCCATTTTCCCGAGGTCCGGCACCGCATGAGACACCGGCGAACGGAAACGGGTGCGACGATGAGCACGACGCATGGTCCGAATCAAATCCTCTTTGGAAATGCTGTCGTAGCTACCGGTATAGTTGGCATACCGAGCATATTCCGCAGTGCTGATCCCGGCACGACCTTCACTGAATCCTGCCGGATTTCCGCCGTTGAACCCTTCCGTATTGGATCGCGTAATCCAATAAGCCAGACCATACGGAGTCTTGATGTCCGTGCTATCAACCGGTTTGCTCCAGAGAATCTCTTCAAGATACTCATAGAACGCAACCATCATTGCTGCATAGCGAGTCTTGATGAGATTAACAATCTGTGTGCCGCCTTTCTGGAAGGCGTTTTCACGCTGGTCATAAATGTAATGAGCATTCACATGGCGTGCCGCCACCTCACCTTTGACCATCGTATCACCAACACTGGAGCCATCCTGCTCATACAGGCCAACTGCGCGCGCAGAATGATTGTGATCCATCTGGTACTCAACTTCCCAGTTGTCACCGCCGGCAAACTTTTTCTGCCGATTTTCCCACATTTCGCGGACGGCGACGTGATCGGTAAGATCGGTCTGCATGTCAACGAATGCACCACGTTTAATAAGTTTGTTCTGAGTCAACAGAACCAGATCATCAATCTGACTATGTGCGAGTCCCATAACTCACTCCTTTCTTAATCTTTGAAGTATTTCTGATCGATTTCGGACGCAATGTCTTCAAACGTATCAGCTTTCGGTTTCACACCCCTGCCACCCGGACGGCTGGAATGTTGCGTTTTACGCTTATTCAACTTCTGGATTTTGGATTTATCAGCCGCTTCGGCCAGTTCTTTACCAAGAACAATTTCAGAAGCCTCCTTAAAAACATCGGCCTGATCGACCCTATCGCCAGCGGCCTCATAACCCGCCGTAAGGATATCGACTTTCTTTTTCAGTGCCGCTTTCTGTGTTTCATCGGGAGTAACTGCCAACTTGGAAACCGCAGTGTCGAACCAAGATTCTCTACCTCCGGATTTCAAGCCCTTAATGGTATCCTGCTGCCCGCGAATAATATCCTTCATTGCCTTAAACCCGTTGACAATTGCTTCGTCATATTCATCCGGGTCAAGGTCAGGAATTCCATCCAGCGGATCATCATCCTCATCATCAGAAGCATCGTCGCCTCCATCACCACCATCATCCTGCTTAGTTTCAAGCATGGAACACATCCGTTCGAGGGCATCCGCACTCTTGAACGAACGAGCATCAGCAATGGTCATTCCAACCCTTACTGCACGTTCGAGGTGATCATCGGTGATAGCATTCACTGGCGGCTCATCATCTTCACCAGAGTTTTCATCACCCTTTTTGCCATCGTCGTCAGGGGACTCGCGATCTCCCTTTTCGTCTTCATCATCCGGCTGGACTTCACCGGACGGCAAATTATTATTCTCCATTTCGTCGGTAGCACCGCCTTCATTATCGGCGCCGGACTCTTCTTCCGACGTAGAGACAGATTCTTCAATTGCGGCATCAATCTCCGCAGTCAAGTCATCAGAAATCACATTATCTTTATCTGTATCCATATCCATTTTACTCTCATGTGTGGTTTAAATGTAGCTGGATCGATCTACAATCCCGCGAGCTTTAAGAGCCCGGCGACGATGAGCCATGCTCGTATAGATCGGATTCCCATCAGGACTCACTTCCGTAGGAACTCCAGACTTCCTCAAGTAATTATACAACTCCCCGGATTGTTCAGCATTCACTCCAGATGCAATACATTCCATCGGCCAAGTCCCCCCCTTTGCGATAGACCGGACAAACATCACTGCCGAACAGATTGCGAGTGGTACTCTTGCCGTCCTTAATCGAAATCTCTTCAGCCCTGACAATTGCCCCATTTTTTCGATGAATAATTCTAAATGCCATCAGACACGCGCTCCTTCAGATGATTGGACAGTTCCACCCATAAGCAGACGACTCATAACATCATCACGACCATGACGAGTGGCACCGGGGCGTCCAACCCGTTCATAAGTTCGAGTTGTGTTGGCGGGCATTCCAGCAGTCTGCGGGGTAGGGTTGCCAGTGGGCTGAGTCTCTTCGGCAACATCACCAAACCGAACAATATCTTCCAGTTCCGGGACATTGCTCAATTGCCCGACCAGTGATAGCAACTTCTGAGTATCAATCTGCCCGCCCTGCTGCTGAATGATAGGGATAAGCGGAATGACATATTTTTCAATTGCCATTCCAATTTTTTGAAGCTTCAAACTCGGAGAGTCGTCCTGCATAGAGTAAGCATCAATGTCAAAATTGTAGTCCAGAAAATCTCCATCACGAGTTTCCGCACTCCATTTGATTGTAACACCAATATCCGTACCGGGAATATCCTTGCGAACGGTGCGCTCACGAACCGGATCCGTCCATTCGTACCATGCCAACGCATTGAAGATACCGCGAGCAAACCGAATCACATCATCACGCATTTGCGACAGTCTGGCCCCGGAAGCATCCGATAACAGACGATCTTGACCCAGCGTTTCAGAAGACGCGGCCAGACCGCCAAGACTATCCAGATCCACCAAATAATTGAACAGGTCTCGAATCTGGAGATAGAAGGCAAGGGTAGGAGCATCAATTCCCCCGACGGTGATAGCATCAGGCTTGGCGCCACTGTAAGAGATTCCCTCTCCATCGCGGGCATTCTTCAGACGCATTACACTTTCTTCGTTTCCACCACCAAACGCGGCAATTGTTTTCTTGCTATCAGCTTGCCGGCCAAGTTTTCGAAAAAGAGAGTTCCCCAGCTCATGGAGATCCCGCCACAGCGCCACAGGAGGAAGCGGTAACAGGTTGCCGGGGACCTCTGAAAAGCCGAGTAAATGGTACGGTCCTGATTCCGGGCCATCCCAATCAATTACACGAAATACTTTTTTGTTTTTTATCCCGTAGGTGATCAGTTGTCTCGACTGCGGCAACCATACGTCTCGCAACCAGACCTTTTCTTTGTAAAGATCAGCACCATCAGAGACAGATACGCCTTCGGCACGTTCTTCCCCGCGAGATCCAATCACCGAATGCGGATCAGAATCAACTTCACCGCCATACATTACTTTCACATCTTCGACAGGCAGCCAGTAATCATTGCCTTCAAATTGCATCGTATCCCGACTTTTGGCCGACATGTCGCAGAAATAATCGTCGAGAGGAACAGGGTCGGCATACACCTCACCATATTCAGTTCCCAGTACAACCTCACCAGACGCACAAATTCCGACTTTAACAACGCCGAATGCAAACAGAGCTTCTACAACAGCACGCTTCAATGTGCTATCAAGACCAATTTCTTCCGGGATCTGATTGAGGGCAATCTCCATGTTCCTGGCCTGCGGGCGCAATTCAAAGCTATCACTAGTAACCATTACGCGAGGAGAACGAGCAGCAAGCTGCCGAGAATAAATCGTTACAGCCAATTCAAGAAAATTTGTCGGAACACGAGTGTCTTTGCCCCCATCGCCATAATGGGAACCGACATATTCCCTAATCGCCTCCACACGCTTGGCGCGGGGCGTTTCGAGCTGACAAATAGACCATTCAATTGCTGTCTGCAACTGATTAATATCTACACCTCTGACAGTTCCCTCACTCACAAATTACAACTCTCCATCAACTAAATCCGCATCGTAATAGACAATCGCTCCTGCCGGGACGTAGATCGGCCCCGTGCGATTCGTTGTGCTCATGTCCACAAGCTCTTCCAACCACGCGCCGCCCGGCGGAATCTGATATACAGCGGACTGATTAAACGTAGAATTACTGTCCCTCTTTGCCATCACTGATGCCGTTTCGTACGCTTTTGAGACGCTCATGCACCCTGTCAGAGACAGAGCTATGCAACTTGGGATTATCTTTAGCAATAGTGACTTTTTCATTGGCAGCCTTCTTTGCTTTTTTGTATGCGAAATAAACAGGGATTGACGCACCAATCAGCGAGACAAACCCTGCCAGAATGGTAAATGCCGCATCCATTATTCATCGTCATCTTCAACGAAAAGACTGACCACCCCATCGATAATCGTCATAGCTGCCGAGAATCCGCTTTCAATCGTGGCTTCCAGTTCGTCACTTTCAATGTCATAGCCTTTGACAAACCCACCTTTCAGATCATCAAGCTCATTATCACTCAGACCATCCTTGAAACCAGCGGCGAGAGCTTCACGGTTTTTGACCGCAACATAACCAAAAGTTCCAATCTCTTTGGCAATGTCGATTCCTTCCGTAAGGCCGACCTTCTTGTCAGCCAGCGCGTTCTGAACGGAAGAGACTGCCTCCCCCATTTCACACCCAATTTTAAACATTACAGTTTCTTCATTCATGGCATCCTCTCTATTTTTTCTCCTGGTGGTAAATTTCCTCGTGAACCCTGATTTTTTCTTCAACAAATTTTTTTGATGCAAGCGGCCCAATAGCCTTCGCTACGGCGGCTTCAACGCTCATCTTGCAGATCCATCCCAAGAATCCGCCGACAATGCCGACTGCCGCACTCCCGGCACCTACAGCACCCCAATCCATTACCATCCCTCCCCGAGGGATTCAGTTTGCGCAGCAGCCAACTCAGCGGCGCGTTGCTGCTGACGCCATGCGAGAGAACCAACCGGAATTTCAGGCGGTTCAATGTCTGACAATGCTTCATGTTCAGTCACACCCATACAGGCCAAAGCATCTGCTACGACCTCATCGCCATGTGCAGTGCGTGCGCCGGACGGGTCCTGCGAGTTCGCTGATGCACTGTGCTCGATGCTCCCGTCAGGCTTTCGGATGAACTGCAAGCATTCCTGCATGCCGGATTCAGATCGGTTGATAAATTTATGGTTCGATAGTGCATCACGATAATCCTCAAACAGGGCGGTACGAGCGGTGCCGTTAAGGAATACACCGGGCTCTTCGGTAATTTGCCGGGTAACTTTTTTTTTCATTCCGGCGATAGTAGATGTTTCCGTAGCCTTGAGTGACGACGGTTTTTTTTGAAGGTTTCTCCGGTCGGACCACTGCCGTCCCAGACGAGTAGACCCTTGCCGAACCATTTGCCAAGCGCCATCGTCACGCGGGCAAAGTCCTTCGGAACTGTCTTGCTATCACGCCAAACCCCAACCTTTTCGCCTGTGTCGCGGTCGGCGATACTCGTTACGGAGTTGGAAGCTCCAGTTCCTGCGGATACGTCAGAACCTAAAACAAAGCGCCGATCTTTGGCAATGCTGTCATCCCCGTCCAACTGTAACCAGAGTTTGAGTTTCCCTTTTTCGTTTTCAACAAAACGTTTCGGAGTACACGTTTCAGGGTCATACTCCAGATCACCGACAAGCATGGGTTTGCGGCAGTATTTTTCGCGGATTTTTCCGATGAATTCCGCATCAAAGAATTGGTAATCAGATCCGAGAAAGTCAATGTCGAGTTCCTGAGCGATTTCCATTTCAGAAACACACCGGGCACACTCGCCATCATACCAAGGAGAACGAAGCTTACCGTCCAATTTAAACGGATATTCTTCCGGGAACTGAACAGTCTTCTTACCGACCTCGCCTTTCTCATAAACATCTACCATCCCTTCGAAATCGTCAAACTGTTCGAGTCCCGTTTCCTTTGAGTATTTGTAAAGCCCCTTATTTTTTTCGGGATGCTTCGACCAGTGCATACGAATTTGACGGGCAGCCGTATTATGAACCACTTCGTAAAACCCGTTATTCGCCCCTTGAGGCGTGGAGTTAAATCCCCGGCATTTAGTTGTGTCACGAGTGGCACGAAGGATACGGAACCCGTCGTTAAGCTCAAAAGCGGCATGCTCATCAATGAACATGGCGGTTCGGCGGTCGCCCCGGCCTGCATCGCCGGTGTGGATTCGCCATCTATCACACTGCCGTTATCGGCGTTGCCAAGATGCAAAAGTCTCCTGTGTGGATCTTTGTCGCCAAGATGTCGGCCAGTAGGAAGAAGCCAGCGGGGTTGATGTTGATGCAGGAAGTCGATCTTCCAGAAGAGCGCTTTCGGGTTGCCTTTCTTATCAACGTAGTCTTCGTTGCGGGAGATCAGCAGAAAGGATAGATTGTCTTTGAAATGCCAGCACCATTCGTAAACCGTTAGGCCCATCCACGACGCGCCCATGTCGCGACTCTTCGGCATCGCGTAGTCTTCACCAATCGCAATACAGTCAGCAATTGATAGCATTGCTTCATCCTGAAAACTTTCATACGTGATGAATGGCGTAATCGGAACTTTCGACCGCGGATCATATGTCCAACAAAAAGTGTTGACATAGAACAGCAGGTCTTCGGCGCACATCTGCTTCAACTGAATCGCAACCGCCGGATCCATACCGGCCATTTGAAGGATCTCACGGCGAAATTTAATGTTCGCATCAAAGTCCTTCGGCACTAGGTCATAGTGCGGAGAAACCAGCGCGTCAGTTTTTTTGGAGGCAATAACGTGTGCCATTATTCGCCTCCCTGCTCTTCGGCTTTTCGACGAATCGCCCGAATACGATCAATCGTTTCTATCTGGTCGGCCCCGTCGATCTTCTTGTTGCTGCTGTCATCATCCAGCAGAGAACGAGTCGGCAGCAGTTTCGGGATCGTCGATTTCATGAAGTCAACCCGAAAGTCGTCATCCTTCCGGCACAAACGAAGATATTCCCATGCAATCGGATCAGGACAGTCCGCCATAGTAATTAACGCATTACAGATATTCCGACCAACCCAAAGAAAGTTGGTCCTCATGTCCGTTGTCCGTTGGCGCATTTCGTATTCCCCATCGGCGGAGTTGAAGGCGTCCAGTTTGGGGCGGAACTTGTCCAGTGCCAGCGTTACGGCCTCTTCGTGTTTGTGCCCTTCAGACTTCAGCGCGTTGAGATGAACAGTAAACTCCGCCAGCAGTCCGGCGGTTTTCAATTCCTCTTTTCGCTTGGCGGTCAATTTGGCCATGTCGCGAAAGTAGGCGCTTCAGTTGATTCTGTCAAGTCAAGAAGTTGATGTGAGTTTGTGTTGATATTCTTTAAAAGTGTCTCAGTTTTTATGTATATATATTTTTGGGGCGGGTTTCGGGTAAAGTGCTCATGCAGCAGGCGCGGGGTAGCTTAACATCCATCGGGCCGGATGGCCCGGGGGTGCGGGCAAGATTTCAGACCGGGGGGGAGTCCCGTTTCCTTTAACTTCCTGCCCGCCAACCGCTTGCGAATCGCATACTAGCATCGAAGGGAACCCTTCGACGTGCCCAAATGAGCCATATACATGCTCAAAATCTTATGAATTAAGCCGAAAAAGGAGAAATCGCTCCCAAAAACACGATTTGACCGCGTTTGACCGCACCC
>FUIF01015505.1_pt1 | contig 13232 bp, 24 predicted proteins | sample 1003461 | NCBI WGS metagenome assembly FUIF01 (sample SAMEA80401918, study PRJEB19352) | marine metagenome | reverse complement strand
GTCGCCGAACGTGGCCGCGGGCGGATCATCGTCGACGGTCAAAGTGGATGTTCATCAGTAGGTACACCAAAAGCGCACCAGACAGGTTATCTGGTGCGCTCTTCGACAGACTATTCGCGAAGGCCGGACGCGGCCACCAACGAGCCGCCCCTGGGGACGCCCAGGGGCACTTTTCAAATCAACGACTCGATCGGGTCGCTGGCCAGCTACGACGTGGCGGCCGAGCTGGTGGCCTGGCTGGTGAGCGAGGACGGACGCTGCGTCTCTCCGGCAAGAGCCAAGACGCTGTGGTCGTATCTGCGCGGCGTCGTTCAGCAGGCTGTCAGGCGGTCTGTCGTGGCGGGTGTCCCGCCGGTCTCGATCGAACTGGATCGGCACGATCACGCGCTGATTGTCACTTGCGACGAAGTGGCCCAACTGATCGCCGCCGCACACCGCGTCGCAACCTGGCCGACCTGGGGCCGCCAACTATCGCAGCAGACGCTGCCAGGGATGAAAATTGCGAAAACGCAACTTTCACAATCCGATGGCAGTCAACGACTTGGGGCGGAATCGGCCGAAGCCGGTGGAAAATATTCGCCGAATTATGCGTCGACGCCGGCAATAAGTTCTATGGGGCCCGGGCCGCCGACTTCTGCGGCGAGCTCCGAAACGTCCGCGCGCACCCCTGTAGGTATACGCAGAAGCGTGACAAAAAATTCGGAGCTGTCGCCCGGCTTCGTTTGGGAGACGTGGCTTTTGGCCTGGTGGATCTACGGCGCCAGGACCCAGGACTTCGTTCGCTACAAGGATCGGTCGTTTACGGGGCTGCTGTGGCGCCAGATCAGCTTCCAGCCCCAATGTCCGGACCCGCGTCTAAAGGCGACAGCGGGCGCGCTGACGCACGCCGCCGGCTGGATCGATTACCTGCCCAAAAAGACCGGACGTCGCAAGGGACAGCGGATCACGCTACCGCTGCACGCCGAGCTGGCCTGGCGTCTGAAGGCCTTCCTCGGCCTGGACAGCGAGCGCGTCTGGCCGACCACCACTACACGCGGACGCAGCGGCGGCGCCAGCGACAAGGGGTTCAGCGAGACCTGGAAGCGAATCAAGACGGCTGCCGGCGTCGACCCCAGGATTTCGATCAGCGGCCGGTCGCTGCCGTCGATCCGCAAGGGCTGCAGCAACAACTGGGACGACCTGGAACCGGAGCTCGGGACCTGGGTCCTGGGTCACAGCCAGCAAGGCGTCAATCGCCAGTTCTACTCCCAGCCGCTGGGGCGGATCTGCGAGAAGATCGACCAGCTGCGGCTTCCCCTTTAGACACATTTGACACGAAGTGGCGAGAGACGGATCGCCTTTGGGGCAGGGATGCCCGTCTTTGGAAGAGAACGCCGGCCGGGGCAACGGCCGGCGCTGCTATCGTGACTCACCCTTTTCCACCACAAACCATCGCGGCTGGTGGGTTGCGACGCGCCGTCCGGTTTCTGTACAGCCCGCGCGTCCGAAGTCGCGCGGGTCTAGGTGTCGAAGCCGGCGGCGCTGTTTCACTTTTACTTATGGTAGACCCCCATGCTTGAATCTCCGAAAGCCAAACTCGACCGCGCAAAACTAATCGAAGACGTGACCGAGATTCTCGAGACTTCGACCAACGATCCGTGCGACTCGATTCGCGCAATGGGGCACTGCCTGATCAAACTGGCTGATTGTTTTGAGGGGCTGAGCGGTTCCCAAGCCGTAGATGCTCTGGAGGCGGCGCGCCTGATGCTGCGCTGCAAAACACCGTCAGAAAGTGAGTCAAAAGAAACATGATGGACGTAACACACGAAAACTTGGAGCGGATCAAACAGTGGCTGCGGGATCATGACGAGGACGATCCGAATTTCTCTTACTACCAGGTGGCACGCGTCACGCTGGAACGTGCGCTTTCAATCAACACCGGTCGCGACGAGAACGAACAGGGCGCTGCTCTGCCGAGCTGGGAACGACGACTGGCGCTGTGTATCGACGCCCTGGTCGACGTGAGGCCGTTGCTCCAGGGAGACGGTCCCCGCGCCGTGTTCGGCGCAGGAATCGACCTGCTGCGACGGGCGACAGGCGGCGGCAAGTGGCAAGATCGCGTTCAAGAAATGATCGATCAACTGTCCGAGATCAGCGAACACTCCCAGCTGCTGGGCACCGCGGCGCCGCTGGTCGAAGCGGCCAAGACACTGCTGGTTCACGCCGTCGTTGCGCACCTGCTGACCGAAGAACAGGTCCGCGAAATGCTGGGCGAATTTGACTTGAAGGTGGGGTGAACGATGGCAAAACTTACGCAGCACGGGAGGGGCGTGCCGCTTGATGTGGCCAACGAGATCAACGAACGACTGGGCCAAGCAATCCAGCAGGTCAGCATGTCGACCCGCGATTGCGACCAGGTGATACCTCCAGAACGCGTCGCATTCGATCAGCTTGTCGAAGCACTGCAAATGCTGTTAGAGGCAACGATGGACGGGTCGGTGACGGTCCGTATTTCAACCCAGGAGATCGAGCCATGACGCACTGCTGCCCCGCGGCCGGCTGCGACGAGCAGCTGCCCGACACGCTGGTTTTCTGCAAGAAGCACTGGTTCAAGGTTCCGTCGTATCTGCGTAAGCGAATCTGGGCCAGTTACCACGCGGGCCGAGCTGGGACCGAACCGCACTTCGCCCTGATCCGCGCGGCTACGGCTCACGTCGACGGCGTGGCGGTCGAAAGTAATCCGGTCCCCGTCGATGCCCAGCAGCTGCTAGAGGAGACGGTCGACGGATACACCGAAGGCAGCGCCAAGATGGCCACCTGCCGCAAATGCTTCGTCCAAAAGCCAATCAGCGAAGTCAATCCGGCGACGGATTTTCTTTGCGAGGAATGCCGGACTGATGGCGCATGACTTCGAAAAAGTGACGTTCGACCTGGAGCTGAGGGCCACAGAAGCGGGCCACGATGTCAGCGGGGGGGCGACCGTTGTCTTCGATCGACAGAAATTCGGTCGACCCTGGACGCAGATGATCGTTACAGTCAATGGCGACCGCCACGAGTTCGTCAGCCGATCACTGAAACCAAACCAAACTGATGCGATTCTCGCGCTTCACTTGGCCCTGAATGGCGAAGCCAAGCGGCAGGCCAAGTTAAAGCAAAAACCGGAGCTGGCCGCCGAAACGCGGTCAGTTGGACGCCTGAAGCGACGCCAGGCACCAAAACCTAAACGTCGAACATGAAAGGGCTCTCCAGACAAAACCTGATTTGTATGTATCGGCGCGCGGGACCGCCGCCAGCTGCGCAAGTCCCGCAAATTGGATCGCGCGGCCGGCTCGCAACAGATTGTGCGAAGTTAGGGCCGGCCGCGTTTTTGTTCCGAGCAAGGCGGAGTAACAGGCCCACCAGCCAACCCTGCCTGTGTCACTTGTCGGGAAGCAAGTCCGACGGTCGTCAACCTTGCGGGCGGCCGTCGCTTTTGGAGTCGCGATGCGTTTCCAGGTTTGCAGCTGTGGGCAACTGTTCAAGTGGCGGAAACGTCACTGCTGCTACGACTGCGCGGTCCGCGAAAAGGTCAGCAAGCACTACGACAAATTGCTGCTGAGCATTCGACGGAAAAATCTAAGGTTCAAGGTGAAAAGGCCCGACTGGTTGGATGATCCGTCATGAGAAGACATCGATACACGCCCATAATCACTGCCAATGGACGAGTCGCTTGCGCACGCTGCGATGAGCCGCTGAAATCTCCCCGACACATGCCAGACTACGGGAGCGGGCCCCGCGGCGACGGGCAACCTTGCGCACACTGTGGACAACTAGCATGCGATGGTTACTGCAAACCCGCCCTGATTTGTTTGGAGAAGTACTGCCGATGAGCAAAATCGAGTGGACCGAGAAAACCTGGAACCCGACTGTCGGCTGCTCAATCGTTTCGCCTGGCTGTCATCACTGCTACGCGATGCGCCAGGCCCAGCGCAACTTGAACATGGGGGCGCAGCGATACGCCGGCACTGTGAACGACTTCCGCTGGACCGGACAGGTCAACGTCGTTCCTGAAGCGCTCGAGATCCCCAGGCGCCGCAAGAAGCCCACAATGTGGTTCGTCAATTCGATGTCGGACCTGTTTCACGAATCGATAGGCTTCGATGTCATCGACCAGGTTTTCGACGTGATGCAAAGCTGCGAGCAACACACGTTTCAGGTCCTAACCAAACGCGGCCAGCGCATGGCCGAGTATTTCGAATCGCGCGGATGCTGTCCCGACAACGCCTGGATAGGCGTCAGCATCGAAGACGGCGCCCGCCTGATTCGCAAGGTTCAGCTGCTGAGAGTTCCCCAGGCCCGCGTTCGCTTCATCAGCGCCGAACCGCTGCTGGAGCCGATCGACTTCGGACTGGCTCGCTGGAACGCCGGAGGAAGTCCTACGACCTGGTGGATCGACTCTAAGGTCAACTGGCTGATCGTCGGCGGAGAAAGCGGACCGGGAGCTCGAGCTACCGAGCTGGCCTGGTTCCGCGAGATTGTCGCCGACTGCCAGACGGCCGGCGTTCCTGTCTTCGTCAAGCAGCTGGGCAGCAACTGCACTGACCACAAAACGCGCCACCCCAAAGGGGGCGACCCGGCCGAGTGGCCGGAAGATCTGCGCGTTCGAGAGTTTCCCAATACCGCCCGCGGGATCGCTCCAACGGAGTCCGCGTAAAGTTTGCGGCCGTGAAAGTCGGCAGACAATTTGGACGGACGATCAGGCCAAGGCACACGACTTGCGTTATCGCTATTGGAGCGCAGCGCTTGTCTTGGAGCTATTGTCTATCGTCTATTGACTATAGCTATTGGTGGCCACCAAATGACGGACCGACTGCGCGACCGGATGTCGCAGACCGCGAAGCAATTTGCCGAACTGGACATGACCGGTCAGATATCCGCCTGGAAGCGATCGATCAGGCGAGCGATCAACAACGACCCCAAGACGTTCCCCTGGATGATCAGCGACGCTGCCCGGGCGATCGTCTTTAATCCTCACATTGTCGAAGACGTTTGCGAGCTCCTGGACTACTGCGGCAGTCAGTCGAATAAGAACGGCGCGTGGTTTTTCACCGCATTCGGTCACGTCTGCGACACGCACCAAATCCAGTGGCGTCAGCGCCCAGGGAGAAAGGCCAAATGAATACCCGAGGGAATTTGAAAAGCGCGCACAACGGAGAAAGTGCGCGGTATTGAGGAGTAGGAATGGTCACTTACACACCACCAAAACCTATCGGCCCGCCATTTCGGTCGGGGGAGATCGTGGAGGTTTGCGACAGCAATCTTTCGCCGATGAGCGAAGAGAGGGTTGTTTACGCTGGCAAGAAGGTTGTTCGCCTGGAAGGCGGCAGGCGCTTTCGGGCATCGGATGGATACTGGATTGGGGAAAACGGAATCTGGCCATTTCCATCGATAAGGCACAAGTCATAGCGGAGCCAACGAAAGGGGATTTGTATTGTGAGTACAAGATCAATAACAACGGTCCGATCCCAGGGAGTAGAAGCATGCGTTACCGAATCGATCGAATGCCGGACCAGACTGCCGTCGCTTTCGTTGACGACTATGACACGCTTGTTTGGCTGACGCACCACATGGGACTGGTGAAACAGAGCAAATACACGTTCTTGGCGGTTGATCAGCAAACAGGTAAGGAACTGGCTCATGTTACCGCTGGTGAGGTTAGCGAACATGCGAACATCGCCCAGCGGGCTACCGATGCCTTGCTGCAGTACTCGGAGAGGCAGACCAACAAACTCCAGGGGTTAGAGGAGCTGGTCGCAGAGTTAGTAGCAGCGATCGCCGAACTGGATGCTCGAACCTACCACGTTCAACGATAGAAAAGCGCGCACTTTGCATAAAGTGCGCGATATTGAACTGGGCATTCGCAATTATCTAGTAGGGAGAAGTGCGATCTTCAGCGAGCGGGAGAACTAGTCATGTCGAGCTGGAATGACACTCTGCTGGCGAAAGTCTGTCTCGTCTACGAGGGCGTGAGCCTCGACGACGTGGACAGAAAGAACCGTGCGATTATCCAAGAACTAGAAATGTCGGGTCTTGTAACTTGGTCTGAGCCAATACAAGGCCACCGTCGGCTCCGTCTCACGTCACTTTGCGAAAGAGAGATGTCATGCCCATCCAGCTGAAAAAGCGCGTCAGAGAGCTTTAGATGTCGAGCGAAAACAATTGAGTTACCCGGGCAGCAAGAACGGGGCCGGCGTTTACCAGACGCTGATCAATCTAATCCCGCCTCATCGGATCTTCATTTCGGCGTTTGCTGGCCAGTGCGCAGTCGGCCGACGGATGCGGCGAGCTGAGCAGCTGATCTTTATCGACACGAACGCCCAACCGCTGACCGTTCTGCGAAACGAGATCACGAACGTTTCGACCTACGTGACGTGCGGCATCGCCTGGCTGCGCCACTACTTCGATCTGGACCGGCTCGATCCAGCTCCGCCCCCAGCTCGCTCGAGCGCCGCCGAATACAACGTCGCGGTACCACCAGGCGTCGGCGTCTTTTGCTTTCTCGATCCGCCCTACCTACACGACACACGGCACCCGACGAAGCTGGATCTGTACGGCGAACACGAAATGGATCTGGCACAGCACACCAGTCTGCTGCAGACGATTCTCCGCCTGCCCTGCTGCTGCATGATCACTCACTACCCGTGCGATCTTTACAACGTGACGCTGGCCGGCTGGAATCACCGGGACTACATCAATTCAACGCGCGGCGGGCCCAAGACGGAACGCGTCTGGTTCAACTACAAGCCGCCGCAGCGGCTGCACGACTCCAGGTTCCTGGGCGACGATCGGCGCGAACGTGAACGCATTGCCCGTCGAAAACGAAACTGGCGAAATCAGCTGGAAGATGTCGATCCGCTAGAGCGACAGGCAATTCTGGACGAACTGCTGCGAATCAACGGTCGCTGACTCACCTCCCCGCCTCCGGCGCCGCCGCATCCGCGTCGTTTCCTGGAGGCGGGGTCAAATCTAAGGGATTCACTGAGTAAAGATAGGAAAGAATGGCAATTGACGTTTGAACCCTAAACGCCTACTATCGCCGTAATAACGACGCCAGAACGACGTCGTCTCGCCGCACCAGCCGACACGGTTCCAGGGGCCGACACGGCTTTGACTTCTCGCCAACCCTGGGGGGCGAATGGGGTGGTTCGCCTATGTCGAAGGTGATCGACGCAACTCATCTTGGTCGGCCGCAGAAGCAGTCGCATCTACGTGAAGGTGGCCGCGTTGTCCTTACCGAGGATCACGTCGACGTTCAGTTGATCGAGATCGACGGCGCGCAGTTGAAGGTCCTGATTGACATCTGCGGAATGAACTGGACCGAGCCGCTGGCCATCAGCGACTGTTACGAAATCACAGCTGGTCGCGTTCTTCGCTTCGACCGAATCAACGGCGAGCGGGTCGAGTTTTCGGCCTGGAGTCCTGATCACATTAAGGTTCAAACCCGCGACCGGGCGGACACGACCTAGGACGTCGCCAGCCGCGGTGGGTATGGATGCCCCGTCCGCCTGGTCGCACTACGGAAAACGGAGCTGTCATGGAAGACACGAAGCTCAGTCGCGCCGAAGAAGCGGCGGTCAAACCGGTTCGCTGGATTCACACCCAACTCACTGCCGAGCTGGAACAAAAACAGCGAACGATCGAACAGCTGCAGGCCGCGGTCCGTCAGCTACGTCTGGAAGTTAAGACCTGCAGGGCACGACTTGACGAGGTTCGCGAGTCAACGACCGCCGTCGTCGATCATCTGAACGAACCAATTCCCCCAGCAGAAGGTCACTAGCCGTGCGAGAACGCGAAGCCGAAGCGGCGTTGATGTCAGCGGTCAAGATTTACGCTGGGAAGCGATCGCCGCGAACTGCGCTCACTGGCGGACAGCAGTATGCGGTCGACGTGAAGATCAGCGGCAAAGTTCGCCGAACGAAGTTTGTCCGCGAGTTTTCCGGGAAGCTGGATGTCGGCGCCAACTACGTGACCACAACATCGAGCGATCCGAAGCTCGACCGGCTGGTCGCTCTGCTGCTGCGTCAGGGTCCGGCATCACTTCGCACCTGGTTCTTTACCGAACTGCCGCGACTGTTTGAACAGGGAGCGTTGGGCCCGCCGCTGGACGACAAGGAGGTTGAAGCTGTTCGCGAGATCCTGGAGCGGCTTCGCAGCACGACAACCAAAACCAACAACGGGCGCGTGACGCTGGAACTGGACAAGTGAGCGACCAGCTGGAAGCGCGCCGGGCGCTTCAAGCGATGCTCGGAGTGGACCCGGCGCAGTCGGAAGAACTGATCGAGCCGATGTCAGACGATGAGATCGGCCTGGTGATCAGTGCGTCGTTTTTGGAGCAAAGCGAAGCAGCTCCGCGAATGATCGAGCTGGTAACGATGGCCCGCGATCGGCAAATCGGTCGCTGCATAAAGCAGGCGGAGCGTTTGCTGGACACCGTGGACCTGATGGACAATGAGGCGATTCGCCAGGCCGTCGAGTCCTACCGATCGGCGCGGGCAAACCAGGAGAGTCAGGTCGTTGCGAACATACAGCTGGCCCAGCAGCTGTACGAGTCCGCCGCGGTCGTCGCAGGATAAGGCGGCGGGATCCGCCAAAGGCAGGAAGCCATGCTTCAATACGCGATCAATTGGTTCAGATCACTCCGTCCGGTCGACTTGCTGCTGCTGGCTTCGGGGCTTAGCCTGGTTGACGCGTTTTGCGCCAAGTTCGGCTTGGACTGGGGCACGAGGTGGTCGCCGACCGAGAACCTGATTCTGGCCGTTTATTTCAGTCTGTGGCATTGGCGGACCAGCCGTTCAAGGAAGGACAGCGCCCGCGTCGATGATCAAATCGAACCGCCGGTCCCCGACTGCTACGAATCTGAAGCACGCGCTACGCTCCACATCAAAGACGCGACCTGGGACCCGAAAATCTTCGGCAAGTAATCGCAAGGATGCGACTTGACCAAATCTAAACCCGCCCGTTTCATCGTCCGCCTGGATGGCGTCGGCCTGCTGGTTCGCATTGCGCGCACACCTGGAGCTGCGGCCCGCCAGGCAACCAAGCACTGGATCAAAAGCGGTCGCATCAAGCGGCAGCCGAAATGTGACCTAGAGACTGGCGGCTGGGTCGGTGTCCGAATCTCAAAGGGTCTCAGGGATGAACCCCGAAAAACTGAAGCACGTCAAGCGGCTGCTTGACTTCGAATTGTTGGATGAACAGATCGCCAAGATCGCCAGCGTGCGCTTCCGCGAGGTAGATGAGGTTCGCCAGCAGCTCGAGGAACACACCAGCTGCCCGCACTGTCACCGGACCATTCACCCGCTGGCGCACTACTGGTCGCACATCAAACAGACGAACCAGCAGCTGGACATTCCGCTGTTGCACTTGTTTCACGTTAGCGGACCTGACCAGCGCAAGCGGGAGAAGTACGGCGCCGACGGCCGAGAGATCCAGCACAAAACGCACTGGTGTTACACGTTCGGCGGTAGGTCGCCCTGGGACGTGATGCGCAAAGTGATCGCGTCGGCGATGGACGAAGGAAAGCTGGCACGCCGCCCGCGGCTATTTCCTGATGGCCTGGGGTGGATGGACTTGTCGATCAGTTATTGCAAGAGCGTGATCGCAGAAGTCCCCGACGACCCGCAGCTGGTGGACGAATTCAATCTGCCCGACTTGGGACGTCGGGCCATCTTCGTATAGGCGAAATCAATGCCGCGGCGTGATCCGGACATTTTGATTCTGATTCTGGTCGCCCTGCTGATCACCCTGCTGGCGATTAGAGTCGGCAACGCTGCGACCGCGCGCACCGAGAACTTCGTCGTAACCGCGATCGACCAGGTGACAGCCGACGGACTCGCCCAAGCTTGCGAACACTACCGCGCCGAGCTGGCCCGCAAATGGAGCGGCAAGCTGCTTGCGCCGTGGGATTCGCCGGCGCTGATCGAAGTCACGGTCGACAACAGCTCTGGCGGCGGGACGACTTCGATCTGGATTCAAGCCGGCCGCGTCACCAACATTCAAGGCCGCTGGCAGGGGACCAGGCAGAAGCTGATCGACGACGTCGTTCCGCATGAAGTTCTGCATTGCGTTTTCCTGTCAGCCCTGGGAACTGGCAACGTCCCGCTGTGGATCAATGAAGGCGTGGCTGTCACAGCCGAGAGCCCGGCCGAGCGGTCCCGATCAACGGGCCGAATTATCAGGGCCCTGCACACCAGGCCGAACCCGTGTTTTACGATGGCCGAGCTGATGTCGCAGGTCAACTATCCACAGCGGGCCGATCGGGTCCGGCTGTTCTACGACCAATCGCACAGCCTGATATCGTTCCTGCTGGAGAAGGGCGGCCGTCCGAAGCTATTGAATACGATTGACGCCGGCATTCGTTCGGACAAGTTGCTGGACGGCCCGCTGGCCGCCTGGCAGCGGACGCTGGCTGGCGCATATGGATTTCGCGATATAGCACACCTGCAGAACGACTGGCTGTCCTGGCTCCGCCAAGGCGGACAGACGAACCACTGCGTCGGACTGCGTCGGCTTATGTGGAATTGGCGGCAGCGATCGGCGGCAGGGCCGCACTGGCACCAGGGCCAGCAATGCCCAACGTGAACTGTCGCCCAGGGGCCGCAAGTTGTGCGGCCTGGACCAGCGACCACAGTGTCGCCGGCGTCGCCGCGGATCTCGGCGACGCCGGCCGAGATCACCCAGCCCAGGATTGAAGCGCCGCCGTTGCCTTCAGGGGGCCGCGCCGCCCATTCAGGCGGCACTGCAGCGACGCAGCAGCCGGCGGCGAGTACTTCGCCGCAGAAAGAGTCGGCAGCGCCCGGGCGAGCTGCGAAGACGGCCAGCGGTCTGTTTGATAGCGGCTGGGGGAAGCTTGGCACGCTGGTCGCTGGGTGGACTGGATTTGGGGGCGTTGCATTTGCTGCCGGCTGGTATGTCGCCGGCCGGCTGGTCAAACGCCGCATTCGCAAACGCCTGGCGAAGATGGCGCAAGCGGGCGGCGACGATAAGAACGTTCGATACATCATCGAGGACGAGAGACCGCGACAACCGATAACCGACACGCGTCTGCTGTGGGAAGAAATCGAGGTCGACGATTTTCAGACCGCGTTTGTAGAAGCGTGTAAAGAACTGATTCGCAGACAGCCTGGCGACCGGGACCTGATTCATCAACTCGACCGGATGATCAGGCAGGTCTTCAAACCACAAGCGACGCACCGTCGCAAACAACGGCAAAGAGGAAGGGACTAATGCCAACAATCAAAAGCGATTCGATTCTCCTGTTTCACCCAGACCCGTGGGGAGGTTGGGGCTATGCCGTCGCGAACTTCGGCGACAATCACGGCACCAACAACAAAGGCATTTGGAACTTGGTTGACACAGTTGGTCGCAACCTGTTCATGATGATGCACCAGCCCGACACGCTACGTAGTAGCCCGCCCGACATCAACTTCCTGGTTGACTTCGATCGGCTGTTCAAGCGGATCAAACATTTGATGACGGCAAAGGTCAGCCGAGACAACGAAATGAAACTGCGCACGGCACACGTTCAGCCGGCCGGATCGCTGTTTCGCGTTTACCCTGCGCCCTACTTCAATGTTCCAAACCAGTGGATTCGCGACTGGGCGGAGTACATCTTTATCGGTCTTGCCGAAGCAATGCAGCACAGCGACAACTCGCGCGCGATCGAGTTCACTGAAATGTTCTATGACGACGTTTTCAAGTGGTTCGAACGGGCCTATCGCGACATGGCGATTTCCATGTTCGGCAAAACGGAAGAACAAGCCGAAGCCGAGAACTTCGTTCTGGCCCCTGAAGATTTCGCCGGCTACTCGCCCCGCAACGTCGTTACATCAACCGAGCTGGTGGACCAGGTGTTCGATTTGGGATCGATCGTCACAGAAGACGAGATCAAAGAGCTGGCGGCCGGCATCTACGTTGATGCCCTACCGGAGCTGCGGCCCCATCCGCAGAACGTCAAAAACTACTATCAGCGCCGACAAAATGCTGCGCCCGATGACACAACGGCGGCGGCAACTACGGGCCCGCTGAATAGCACTTCAGGCGTAAGAGATCCAAACCGTCGTCTGAGTTGACGCCGAATCTGGCGGCACGCGATCGCGGCTGGCGGACGCCGACAGATGTCGCGGCTGGTGATGAAGACCAGTCGCACGTCGTCGTAGGTTCTTCTGCCGCGCGCAGCTCACCGCAGGGCGTTCCGCCCCGACGGTGTGCAGGATGCGACCGACCTCGTTCGTGACGCCGGTCTCCTTGATGATCTTTCCGACCTCGTCTGCGTACTGCCGCTCGAGGATCACGCCCGGCGAGAACTTGGGATTCATGTGGAGGAGGCGGTACTGATCGATGACGGAATCATCCATGGGCCCGCCGGTAATCGCTCAGTGCCGCGCAAGCCCGCTCGAGCAAGCCATGCACCTTTTTGGGATCTCCCCGGAAGACCAGATAACCCGAGTTCTCGACCTCCGCCTCTCCCACGGAGACGCGCAGGCAGAGCGGGTCCTCCGGCACGCCGACGCACAAAGAGCCTCTCGCCCTTGCTGAAGCGCTCGCCGATCACCTCCTCGCCGCTCTTCACCCAGCTCGCGCGCGTCACCCGCATCGCGAGCGACGAGTCGTAGAGCACGGCGCGGCCGCCGCCCACCTTGTACTTCGGATCCCACGGCCCCGCGCCCGGGTTCTCGGTCTCGCGCGCGATGAAGATGAGCGAGCTCCTGGTGTGGTAGAGGAGCGGGGTCGAGCTCGTCGAGCCACTGCGCGTTCAGCGCCGCCTTCATCATCGCGGCGCGGCGAGCGACCTTCTCGGGCGTCACGCGGCCGGGCATCGCCTCGGGGTGCATGATGATCGAGCACACGCCGTCAGCGTCGAGGCGCACCGAGACCGACTCCACGCGCTTCGGCTCGCTGTAGCCGGTCGCCATGAACAGGTGCGCTTTCAGCGCCGCGTCCGTGACGAGCGAGTTGAGCCGCTCAAGCTCCATCTACGGACCCACCCTCATGTCGTGACTCGCCGCAGCCATGCCGCACACCGAGCACGTCACCGACCAACCGAGTGACGGTCACAGGTCCAGCTCGAGCTGCTGGCGGCGGCATCCAGGTTGCGCAGCCAGGGCAGATCCCCCCAGGACTAGGGGGACCGCCCGGCGGCAATCGCCTGATTCAGCCTTGAGGCCCTAAGCGGCCCAAGTGGCGGGGATGACGATCGACGGAACCGACGGAGT
>FUIF01012730.1_pt1 | contig 13234 bp, 15 predicted proteins | sample 1003461 | NCBI WGS metagenome assembly FUIF01 (sample SAMEA80401918, study PRJEB19352) | marine metagenome | reverse complement strand
GTTGTAATTTCTTCGGCACTTCTTTGACTAAAGATATCCTCCGCTTCCATTAGGATAGGCTGCCTTGCCTGTTCGGCAACTATATCTCTAAGACTACCAACATACTCATCTGCTCGGTCTTTAGCATCTTGTAAGGCTTGTTCGGCTGCCTTTGTATTAGCCTCAAGTTGTGCTTGTGCTGATGCTGCTTCTTGTGATGCCTGTCGTTGTTGTTCAAGCATTTTTGTAAACTGACCTGATGACTGTGATGCTTTGTCTGTTTCTTTGCTTGTAATACCTAACGCTGCACCAATGCTTTTTAAAGGAGAAAGTGCCGATGCTGCTGCATTCTTGAGCATATTAAATCCTTTGATAAGATTTTGAATTGGCACAATAACCATCTCGTTAATAATAAACCCAAGGCCTTGAATAATTACAAAAAATGATTTTTGCAAAAATGCACCTACGTCTTTAAGTGCCTTCATAAACGACTGCACGGATTCACTGTTCATTGCTCTGTCCCTTGCTTGTGCAACCTCCTCCTGTCGCTTAATCTCCGCCTCCATTCTTTTACCTTGCTCGTCAAGCTCTGACGTTTGGTCTGAAAGGCTTACATTGATTGCTTCAAACACCTTTAATGCTCCACCTGCATCCTCTCCTGCACCTCTAAACACATCAGCAGTAAGTGTTGCTGCTTGCTCGGCAGATAGGCCAACATTGTCAGCCTCTTGGCTAATTAAGGTCAGTGCATCCTTTGTAGATAATGCACCTGCGTTTATTTGGTTTAATATGTCTCCTGTAAACTCATCACCAAAGGCGTTAGTCAAAGCCTCTCTTGTTGCTTTGGTTTGCTCTCTAAGTGATATATCCGCCTCCTTTAGAGCATCAGGTAACTTGTCTGAGTATATGCCAAGGTCAAACCCTGCGTTTACAATATTGCTAAACTCCTCAACGCTAAAACCTGCTTGTGAGAAAAAAGTAGAGTACTCGCCTATGCTTTGCAGGAACTCGTCATTTGCACCGTTAGTTGCAAGTAGTCCGTTTTGTATTTTGTCAAGTGCCTCCTCGTAAGTCAATCCAAACTGCTGAACAAGTACCTTTGCACTTTGTACAAGTTGCTCCTGCTCGACTCCTAATGTTTGGGAAATAGCATCGGACTGCAATCGTATTTGGTCAACCAACTCACCTGACTCATTAGTTAGTCCTGAGATTAATGCGTTGGTCTTTTCAACCTCTGCATTGTAGTCAAAAAATGCCTTAGTTGCTAATCCTATTCCTGCAAGTGCTGCAATGACTGCACCAACAGGCGTTGCAATAAATGCAAGTGCTGCTCGTGTTGCTCCTTTTATTCCTGTTGTTATTGCTGTCAATGCACCCTTAACACCTCCACCACTTGCTGCAATTCCTGTAAGTTGATCACCGAACGGTATCATACTACCAACAGCACTCTGTATTGCCTCCTCGTAATTACCTACGTTTCTGCGTGTATCGCCAATTGACTTCTCTTGTGCTTTAACCTCAAGCGTTAGTTGCTCAATACGGTCTGCGTAATCTGCCGCCTTTGCAGCACCTTCGGCTGTCTCTTTGTTTATTTGGCCGTACTCTTTTTGTAATAGGTTAAGCGAGGCACGCAATTGGTCAAGGCTTCCTTCCTGTGCTTGTGTTACACGAATGTTCTGTTTTAGTTGTGATCTGTTTTCGCTTATTACCTTTTTAGACTTTTCTTGCTCAATGTTGTTTTGAGCCATTGCCTTAGTATAATCTTCTTGACTTATCTCACCGTCTTTAAAAGCCTTCTGTGTGGCTTTCATTTCGGTTTTTAGTTCAGCTTGTTTTTGCCTTTGTTTTTCTATCTCTAAGGATAGGCGTTGCATATCCGATTGTGCTTCCTTAACTCCCTTTAGTTGTAGTTCAAGTATTGTTTGTGCCATTATTCAAAGTATCCTAAGTCGGTTGCCTCGCTTGGTAGCAACCATATTCTGTTATTTAATTCGTCAACGTGTACGTATGCAGGAACTTCTGCAACCCAATCTATACCGTTGGTGTACACTCTAAGACTTACCTCTCGTGCTTGTTTCTCTGTGTTGAAAATATAGTATCTCATTCGTCTTCAGGTTGACCTTTCCACTCATCACCGTTAACAATCACAAGTATCTCCTCGTGTGTGTGTATTGTTTTAGTGGTTAACTCATCAATTGTAGATGGCATATCGCCTTGATACTTGACAATCGCCTTAACCGCTTTTAGGTTGCGTATCGTTGTTTCCGCACTTGTTGTTAATAGTTGCCCATAGTCAAGCAACTCTAAATCTGTCGTATTTATAATAACATATGTTCTAGAGTCCATATCTGTCTTTTGATGCGTTATAATTTTGCAGGGCTTCTGATGCACTTAATACCTTGTCATACATCTTAATCATTGATATACGTCCGTCAAGGTAAAATCCTGTTCTGTTACCTCCTGCAAATATATTGTGTGCTGTGGAAAACACCGTAGAACTTGCTGTTCCTTGTGCAAACAAAGCACCATCTAAGTACATTTTTGCTCCGTTTGTTCCTGTTGTGCCATCCCACGATACGCTCAAGTGATGCCAATTGTTTAACGATGGATATGTTGCACCTATTACAACAGTATTAGTACTTCCTGTTGATACCAAATATCTTAAAGATGCAGGGCCTCCTGCACCAAATATATCCCAATCTCTTGTGGATGAACTACCTCTTGAAGTACCTTTTGTTATGACTGAATCTTGGTCGTTAGATGAATAAAACCAAATATCAATTGAAAAAGGATATGTTTCAAGGATAGCAGGTTGTCCAAAGTCAACTTGGTCATCTACTCCATCAAACTCAAAGTATCCACCTTGCGCTGCGTTGTATGCTGCACCGTTGTTTATTGTTCCGTTGTTGCCGTTTATAACATCAATCCACGTTGTACCTGTGCCTCCATAACTTGCTGTATCTCCTGCATCAACTCTAAAGATTAAGCCACTTGTAACAATGTTCTCAGAAGGTATATCACTTGATCTAAACGCATCAACAGCCAACAACTCAACGTCAACCATCTGCTCATCAAGCATAGGATCAAAGTCTTTTACTTTGTTTAGGATAAAGCGTTGGCCCATTAGCGTGTAATACTTGGAGATGTCAAGACTAACAAACTCGTTGCGTGTCATTAACACCTGCGTAACTAATGTGCGTGTTGTAATCAGTTGGTCAATTGTTGTCTTCCAAAATCGTTCGTATAATCCGTCAGGCATATCTACCGTGTTGGACTTGTAGATTCCAAGGTTGATATCGTCAATGCTGTTGGATTCAATATCTGTTACACGCCCTAAATCTGTAGCATCTGAAGGTTGTCGAGTAATCGTTACATCAGATACATCCACATTTTCTATTGCATCCCAATCTGCATAAGATTGATAAACTACATTGTACGTTGTAACACTGCCTCCGCTAATAAATATGTTTTGGTTTCTGTGGTTGTACGGATCAATGGTCATACAATTGTACATAAAGGGCCAATTGCTTTGATTATGCTCTGTACCTCCTGCATCTTCATAAATCCATTCTCTCCATTGTGGTCTGTATAGATAAGACTCTACAAAGTCATAAGATGAAGAATCCGTGCCATAGTACATAATTCCCATTGGAGCAGTACCAACCTTAAACACAAAAAGCCTATTAGAATAAGATCGGTCAGGATTAAAAGTAATTCCATCTGATGCAATTAAAAACCTTTTTTCTTGTTCTGTGCCTACGGCATTTGCCTTTATTTCCCTTGTTCTTCTAAAATCGAACTTGGCTTGATAAAACTTACTAAGACTTGTGTTAAATGGCAGCTTAATATCTGTTATACCTTCGTCATTGTTGCTGTCTAAGTCAATGATGTATCGCACTTCAGGCTGACTTACATTTTTGTCATTTATAAAGGGATACATATTGTCATCAATTGGATAACTTTCAGTTTCCCAAGACAAACGTACTTGTCTCTTGTACTTGCTTGTCTTGTATTGTATCTCTTGTTCTACGCTTACCTTGTCGCTCCAATCAATATCGCCTGAGTAAAAGCCTGTATATGTTGTGCCGTTCCAAGATGTCCAATCGTTGCGTGGCTCTACCTTTAGCGTAATGCCGTCAAATGTAAACACAAGGTTGAACGTCTTGCAAACGTTCATAAAGAAGTCAAGCATTGTAACCTCAGTAGGCAAGAAAAAACGCCAATCTTCTGTTGCTCCAAAAGTCACGTTAGGATAGTCATCTTGGCTTCTGTCGCTGTAATAGATGTTGTCCCAAAATCCGTGTGTTGCGTTGTCGGTTAGAAAGTCGCTATCTAACTCAAACGAGTCAAACCCAAAAACCGATTGAACAAGTGGATTGGTTGCCGTGCCAAAAATGCCATCAATAAGATAGTCAAGTCTAAATGCAGGCCAAAAGTCATTACCTTCAGCGTATCTACTTTGCCCCTCGTAAGTTTCTGTGCTGTCATAGTTTTGTGCTTCGCCATCGCTGAATTGATACATATAAGGGTTAACAAATATGTAACTTGGATCTGCCATTGTTCGAGGGTCTGCAACAACCCTTGCAAGAATATTGGCGTCTGTGTAAGCAAGCTGCAAAACCGTACCGCTTGTGTTAGTTGTCATATCTGACATCTTGAGCGACTGTAATGCCACAACCCAAGACTCATTCCCTCCTACAAATTGACACTCAAACTCTATTGCATCCGTCTCACGTTTTGCCTTTAGGATATAGACATATCCGTCATCAATCACGTTGCCGTTAACGATAACTAAACATTGTTGTTTGTACACGTTTACAGCATCAAGGTCTGTCCCTATAACGTGAGCATATCCCAATGCTTTAACGTTGTCCTCTGTTGCAGGTATCTTGAACGACTTGCTAAACGTTTTGTTACGTTTGCTTACGTCCTGTATCTCTGCAATTGACTTGCTTAACGTAAACGGAAAGTCACCATCTTGTCCAAGTTGGATGTACTTGCCTGTTTCCTTTATGTATAGTTGTGCCGCTCTCATTGCATTTTGTCCATTGAATCCATTTGGTCAATTAACCAAGTAACCAATACGTCACATTGATCATAGGTCAAGTCCATCGAAAAGGTAGCTTCGTCATCGTTGTCAAACGTCACGCACACATAGTTATCTGCGTTGCGAAGTTTTGGATACATAATCTTTAACTCTGTTGTTGTCATACGTCTGAATATCGGTAAGAGAAAGATAAGCGTTGTGGTCTGTTGTTCTTAATCACGTCAACCTTGCCGTCATTGATTGATATCCTACGCACCTTCTCATATCCTGTATCAGGATGTGTTACGTCAAAGGCAGTTCCAAACTCTGTGCTTGTATCCACCACGTAATGTACAGGACTTGCAAAGAAGTCCAATGCAATCTCTCTTGCTTGTTCAGCAGGGAACGGTAGTGTGTTGTTTACTTGAAACTCAAACTCGCTTGTTGGGTTTATTGCTCTTTGTCTTGCACCTGTTAAAAGGTAAGCACCCAAGTCATTGGTGTAAGCACCATCCCACTCTGTATTGACAAGTGTCGCATTGTCTCGACTACTAACAACCGACTCGTTGGTTTTGCTACTTAGAGTTAACACCTCGTGAACACCAAAGCGATTCATATAGATAAACGTGGTAGGGCATTTAAGATTATACTTAGCAGGGTTTCCAAATACCGTTGTTGCAAAGGATGAATCTGTTGTATTACTAAGTGCTACGCCAATGTAAAGGTAAGTGCTTTTTACCGTTGCCACGCTTACCGGTGTAGCCGTACCAAACAACACCCAACCACTCTCGCCTGATGCAACTGATATATCTTGTATATCGCTTATCGATACAGGCATTGAACACACCTTGCCTTGGTCAAATAATCCACCTGCTGCCGTTGGGTCAATTGCACAAGTAGCGTATTCAACTGCAATAGATGAATAAGCCGTTACTGTTATTCCACCTGTCACGCCTAACGCAAAGTTGAAAAACGTGATTCGTGAGTAATCGGTTACGTAGTTTGGAGTAAGCCGTCCATCCTGCAAAAAGAAAAATGCTGCATCTAAGGATGGTGTAATCTCTGTGCGTGAATACGGCAATGAGGTTAGGTAGTATCGGTTGTCAAAGTATTCTTGTGCTGTGCCGTTAGCATTGTAAACCTGATGCTTGGCTTTGGTCATATAAAACCCATTGGAAGATGCTGTTGCATCTGTTGTTCCATCTGTCTCAATCTCTGTAATCTCTAAAGCAATAAACCTTAACACGTTATCATAGTAGTGTATTGCAGGCGTTACATCAAAACTAACAAGGTCATCACGTATGATAGTCAGAAAGCTATTCATATAGTCGCTTGCATTAAAGGTAAACTCGCTGTTAATTTGTGGAGCGTAGTATGCAGGAACGTCCGTTAATGCTGTGCCTGTATTACCGTCCTTGAGTTGAAACTTTAAGTACTTAATACTTGCGTTGTTGCTTGTTGCCTTTACCACGCACGGATACTCTGAACTCCAAAACGTATTGGCTGTTGGTTGTGATGTTATAGTGATTGCCATTGCTTTCCTATTGTGGCCTCAAAAGATGCCTCTGCTTGTTTATCTAATTCACGCAGGATATCAGGCTCAACGGCCTTCATTGTGTCTGCGATTACGTTTAATTTGTTCTTGTCCTTTGGTGCTCCGAACTTTCCTATCTTACGTGCAATAGGGAATGCAGCCTCCTTTGGTATACCTCTTGCCACGCACCACTCCATTATTCTGTTAAGTGGTGGTTGCTTACCTGCTGACCTTCCTTGCTCTACGTACTGCCATTGCTCTGCACCCATAATGCGTAACACCATATTACCTGAATCAAACTCAGAAAACAACGATGCGGATGTGCGTCCTGTGGCATTACGATCTTTTAGTTTCATCGTAGCCTTGAGGCCACTAATGATTTCCTGTGCTATTTTATCTACGTTAATCGTCATCGTGTACACAAAAGTCTGTCTCAACGTCAACGTTGAATGTTACGTATAAAGCACAAAGGTTAAGTTGTGAACTGTAAGGGATGTGTCGCATCTCAAGGCCACCTGTTACTTGTGTCTCAGGATACTCGCTTACATTATCCAACAAGGTAAAGGTCAACGTCTCAAAGCCATTCATCTTAGTCCACCAATAATCCCAACGGTTTACGGCTGTTACTGTTTGGTCTGCTTGATGTAGGTTATCAGCCAACAACAACACCACCTGATAACGGATGTATTGCTGATTGTTATTCTCTACATCTGCAATGTTAGCGTTCTGCAACATTACTCCGTAGTACGGCATTGTTTGGTTTGCAAGTTTGTTCAACTCACTCTCGTCCCATATGTAACCGTAGGACGTTATCCCATTGGCACTAAAGGCGTGTTCTAATCTGTTTTTAACTTTGGATAGTGAGCCTTGTGACATTACCCTTCTTTATGTAGGATTACCATAAACCCTGTTGTGTGGACTAAGGGCAACATTGGCTCGTCCTTGTCAACTTTCTCTGTTTCCGTTCCGATTACAGGCGTTACAGATACAATTGAGTAGCCTCCGTTTGGGTTAAACTTTGCATCGTATCGGCTAAGGTAGTTGTCAAGTGTAGACATAACTGCCACTCGGCCTTCATTCATTTTGTCAATCTGTCGAGAGTCAAACTGCTTAGTCTTCTCCTTGAACCTGTCGTACTTGTCTCTAATGTTTTGTGTTTCGCTTGTGCTTTCCGCTTGATCTAACGGAATGAATAGTGTCTTAATTGCCATTGTTTGTGTTTGCCCTAAATATAAGTAATATAATCGAAAGTCATTTTACAGTAATATGTTATGTTATTTTCTTTTCTATTCTATTCTTTTAGCATTGCTACGGCATTGCTATGGCATTGCTACGGCATACAACCTTTATGTGTCAACACTTTGTAAGGATAGTATTTGGATAAATGTCTAAGAGTTGTATCTTAGAGTTCAAGAAAGGATATCTTGTGTTTAGTTCAGAGCCTCTGCCTTAATCGGTAGGGGCTTTTTTATACCTTTAACTTATGGATTGGAATAGCATCTTAATCATCGTGTTCTGCACGGCTTACATCTTAGGCATATTCTATTGGGTTGGAAAGTCAATCAACGACTGACTACTTGATACTAAATGCTCTACTGCTGTGCAGCTTGGCGTACCTGCTTGCATCAATAGCGTGGTCTAAGTACTTGCGTGGCGTGTCCAAAAGTATGCCTGACCTTGTACGCTCGTAGACATAGTTACGTAACTCCTTGATTAGGTTGACTGACCTCTTGGTTACCACAAACGGCTTTGCCTTCATCATAGCAAGTCCACCGTCAACTGAGCCTCTAAACTTCTTCACGCCCATTATCTGAACACCGTGTTGTCCTAACTGACGGATAACAGTCTCGTGTGAGGGATCAGCCACAACCATACGCCTAACATCGCCTGCACGTATAACAGCCATTAACTTATCAAAGCCAAATCCTGCTTCGTAATGTATCTCATCGTAATAGTCCACACCATCGTGTTGCCATAGGTCGACAAGTGTTGTAGGGTTAGATTCTCCAAAGTCCATTCCTGAACAGATGTATCTTGCATTCTCAGGCAATGAGCCAATGCTCCAAACAGACGGAGGGAAAATTGAATTCTGTGGCAATCCGACTTCTCCAAGACCATATACCCTCCACCAATCAGGATCGTGCTTCCTACTTTCTATGTTGTCAATCGTTACTTGGTCAAGTGCTTCGTTGTGCTTGTAGTTTAGTTTAACAAATCGCACCTTATCTCTAAAGTCCTCCTCAGGATGCCCAAGTATCTCCGTGTGCGCCCAAAACTCAGCAACAGGGTTAAAGTCAATGATTGACCACTTGCGTGTCCTAATAAACAACTCACTCCACGCCTCGTAGCCTATGTTGTTTGCCTCGTTAATAAACAGATAGTCACGCCTTGCACCTCGCAGCTTATCGCCTTGATCAGCACTAAAGAACTCAAAGGTTGCCTTCTTGATGTTGTACGTATGGCTTGACTTGTTGTGTTGCCGTTCACGATACATATCGTTTGACGTTAGGATAGTAAAGAAGTCACGCATTGCACCACGCCTTAGATGTGGCAATGACTCCGATACAATGCTTATCAACCCCTCAAGGCTGTTCTTGTGTGCTGCTAAGATTAGGTATTGCAGGACTCCATAGGTTTTACCTGCTGACGTTCCGCCTTGCACGATAACAATACGGCCATCGTCCTGTATTGCCTCGCCTACTTGCCCAAATGCCGATGTTGTTCTCAAATGTTATGCAGTACGTCCATAGCAATCTGTGACATTGGTTGTATCACAATCTGAGGCTCTCCTGTGTTCTCTATCTCTTGCCGTTCAACATACCCTCGCTTCTTGCCTTTGGTCTTTAGGTAGAAGATCGTTGCCGTTGTATTACCGTCCTTAATCTGTTTGTGTAGGCTTGACTCTGCAAAGTCCAATGCAATGTCGTTAATATCTTCAATGGCTGACTTGTAGTCCTTGTCTTCTCGCATCCATCGGTAGTGAGTTTCTCTGCTAATGCCGACAGCCTTGCAAGCACTTGTTACAATGCCTAAGGCCTTCTCCATTGCCTCTACCATTGCCTTTTTATTGATGTCAGTTTTTGTCATATCTCTTTCCGTTTATCTTAACCTCAAGCGTTGGGTCAAGGTTAATCATTCTGTCTATTATCAATTGACAGTACTTAGGATCTAACTCCATACCGTAGCACTTTCTCTTTGCTTGGTGTGCTGCTACCATTGTTGAGCCTGAACCAAGAAAGGTGTCAATTACTATGTCTTGTATTTTGCTGCTATTGATAATGGCTTTATGTGGTACTCCTATTGGCTTTGGAGTTTTGTGTTCTGTTGTTCTGTCAACATCAACTTCCCACACATCGCTTTGTGAATTGTCTCCATAAAATGGCGAGTTATTTTCTTTAGTAGCATATACAATGAACTCGTGTTGAAATCTGTACCGCTTGCCAAGTCCCCACATATTTTTTTTCCACACAATACAATGCTTTACAATATAGTTGCACAGTTCAATTTGCTTTTTTACTCTGTCATATATTCTATAATCACAACACACATAAACTGAATGGCTATTATATTGCTTAAACACATCCAATAAAAATTGATCAAAATCATCCCAATCCATATTGTCATTGGCAAACCACTCATTTGGATTTAGCCTTGTTTCAGACTTTGCCTCGCTTTTGTTCCAACTTTTTAGTGCATTGTATGGAGGATCAGTAAACACCATATCTGCCTTTTCGCCATTCATCAGCTTTGCCACTTGGTCAGAATCCGTACTATCTCCACACAACAACCGATGCTTGCCTATCTCTATAAGGTCTCCAAGAACAACGTCAACCTGTAAGTTGTCAGGCTCTTCGTAGTTGTCCTCTTCTGCTTCTAATACCTCAACGTCCATATCAGGCAAGTCTAAACCCCAATCATTTAGGTCAGAAACGTCCCACTCGTTTGCAAGTAGTTCCCAATCCCAATCCCCAAAGCCAACGTTGTCCTTGATAATAAACTGCCGTTGCTCCTCCTCTGTTAGGTCATCAGCGTAAACAACAGGCACTTCTGTTAGTCCTATGTGCTTACACGCCTTAAGTCGCATATTGCCACCTAATACAATGTTATCCTTGTTTAGTACAATAGGCCTAAGTTCAAGCATACGTGGAAACTCCTCGATTGACTTGACCAACTTGGCAAACTTGTCCTTGTTTATGCTGCGTGGGTTATTTGGGTTCTGCTTAATCGCAGACAACTTCATTATTTTAGTGTTCATCGTATCTTAAATATATCACCACTTCGGTGTAAGTGTATAGTGTTCTTGTCAACAACGTCCTCAGGATCAATAGACAGTCCTTGATAACGCACCTCAAAATGTAGGTGAGGCCCTAATGAGTTACCTGTGCTTCCTACAATGCCAACAGGATGCCCTTGTCCAATCCAATCACCTTCCTCAACAAGCAACTCTCTAAGATGTGCGTAGTACGTCTCTAAGCCGTTCAGGTGCGTAACGATGACCAAGTAACCATATCCTCCGTTGTAACCTGTCTTAGCGTACCTTACACGCCCTAACCACGAACTATAAACCGTGTCTCTATTGTTGTGCGATATATCAAGTCCGTGATGTATTCTTCCGTTACGATATCCGTGTCCACTAACAAGTACACCGTCAACAGGATAGTGTATATCTGTTAAGTTTAATGTTGCCGTGTCAGGTAAACTTACAGGTCGGTAGTGTATCTGTGCTGTTGTATTTAATGCTATTAGAAGCATTATGCCCATTGTATAATGATAAGCCATAGTATAAGTGTTAATCCTATTGTAAGAAGTAGTACGTCCATCATAGTTCACTTAGCATTGTTAGCAACTCCTGTTGTGGAAACATATCGCTCTTGTACTTATTGGTGTTGCTGTGTGTCCATAGTCCTTTAACCCTGCCGTAGTACGCATCTACGTTCCACTCAAATGCCGATGCACCTTTCTCTTTTACAAGTTTTGGCAATCCATCACGTATGTCAATGTTGTCTCGGTTACCTATAAACTCAATCAAGTGCTTTAGTGCGTTCAGTTGCTTGTCGCTGTATCTGTGCCAATACTTCTTATTTTTAAACGCCTTGTCAAGTTTAACAATCTGCTCCTCGTGGACTTTGTGTCCTGCATAGCATTTGCCGTTTACGATGTAACTAAAGTTGCACACCTCGATGCCAACACTATCCGTGTGCATTGCTTGATTTCCGTTCTTTCCTAAGTGCCAAGCATAACCACCGTCAGGAATACACTTGACAATCTCGCCATCATACTCAAAGTCTGTATTAAAGATTGACGGCCCACCAATAACAAACTCGGTTGCAATCCGTCCACGCTTATCTCGTCCCCAATTATCAATACACTTGTAAGGGTTATGCCATCCTGCTGTGTGATGCAGAAACAGATACTCCTTTTTCGTAGGCCCTTCCAAATACTCGCCTTTCGGTAAGTAGTGGTTTCTAATGTCTAAGTCTGCAAAGTGTTCAGGCTGTGTGTCTGCTTCTTGTTTGTCTGTGGTTGCAAGTTGCAACATTGTCCACGTCTTAGGGCCAACAATACCGTCTGACCATAGTCCTTTGTTCTTTTGGTACTCCTTTACGAAGTGTTCTGTGATCGGCCCAAATATGCCGTCAACGTCAATTCCAAGTGCTTCTTGGATAACTTGCACATTGTCTCCTGTGCATCCTTGATATAATACTACCATAATCTAAAAATAATTAAAAAAATTTACGCTTTACACACGGTTATGATGCCTCCGTTGATTACATCGCTTCCAATTAACACCACACTTCCGTTAGGGTTTACGTAGAAGAATCCTGTGTCTCGGCCTCCTCTAATCATTTTGCTTAACTCGTTAACCTCTATGCCTCGACAAAACATTGTGGTCATTTCTCCATTGTACTCTATGTCAATTCTTGTCTTCATAACTCTCTATTGCTTTAAATATTTGTAATGCTACCTGTGGCACTATTGCGTTTCCGTAGGATTTGATTGATTCTTTTCGCCATTTTGAAAAGGTAATGCCGTCCAATTCTTTGGGAATCCCATCATTTCCTCCACAAACAGGGGATTGAGTTGGGAAGTTTTGCCATCTGTGTTTGGCAGCATCTGTGCAACGTCCCTGAGTTTCGCTCCAAACTCCGTGCTTGTGTTGTCCGATACTCGAACCCATCTTGTCCCCTTGTTCTTTATCTGTCTTGGGTCTGATACTCCTCCCTCTACGTCCGATGCCACAGGTGTTGGCAGCATTCCGCTTTTTGGCCATTTGCGTTAGATGTATGCCGTATTTTGTCCCTGTTGTGTGGTTGATATTTTCTCCGTTGGTCAGTTCCCTTTGATTGTGGTGGTCGGTCGTTTTTACAGTAGGCAACAAACCACACTCTGTCTCTTCTGTGCGGAGCGTTGACGCTTGCAGCAGGAAGTATAAACGGTTGGACTTCGTACCCTTCAGCTTCCAAGTCAGCTTGCACCTCCTCGAATACCAACCCTCCATTCCAATTAACAATGCCACGAACGTTTTCGCCCACAACCCAACGTGGTTGAATCTCTCTAATTGCTCTAAGCATTTCAGGCCACAGGTGGCGTTCATCTTCCTTTCCAAGTCGTTTGCCTGCTGCTGAGTATGGTTGGCAAGGGAATCCTCCTGATAAGATGTCCACGCATCCACGAAACTTTCCGTATGGGAAGGT
>FUIF01023864.1_pt1 | contig 13238 bp, 7 predicted proteins | sample 1003461 | NCBI WGS metagenome assembly FUIF01 (sample SAMEA80401918, study PRJEB19352) | marine metagenome | reverse complement strand
GGATCACCACTAACAGTAAGGGTCTTACTTGAGTCTCCTCCTAATAGATTCAAGGCTATTTGTCTAGTCTTTTCGGGAACAAAATATGCGTGATCTTTCTCTGATTGAGCGTAAAGCCTAGTAGTCTCACCACCTAATGTTACATCGAAATATTCTCCGTCTTCCAAAGAGAGAGTGCTTCTATCTATAAAAGTATCATCATCATTAACGTAATACCTTAATGGAGTGGCTCCTATAGTAACTTCAATATACCTGTCTATGTCGCTGGATAAGGTCTTCTTGTTCTTTAATGTTTCTGCCGCTCTACCTGTAGAAGCTGAAGGCTCAAGAGGATAGTAGTTTCTCTCGACTAATCCCAAAGCAACAGTCTCATTTACAATACTAGACTTACTTGGAGTAATAACTAAAGGAGTTTCCTGTACATTGCCTTTAGCTAATTTCCTAAGACTACCCTTAGTCACCTGCGCTATGGTTCCATCTAAGATCCTGCTACCTATTAGGTGATATATTTGTGACCTGTTTATGGGCCTTCTATCGTAGTTTAGTATTGTGGATAGTATCTCTTTTGTTTCTGAATCAAGGCTACTGTACACCGTAGTAGGAGTTACTCCTGCCGCTCGTCTACTATCCCAATCACCGAAGGTAGATAAGTTTTCCAAGAGGTAAAGAATGTTGCTATCTATTACATCTGCAAAAATGTCAGTAACTCTACTTGTGTTCATTACTACAACGGCCTTCCTGGGGGTGTCATCGAAAAAGATCTCTTCATCCTCAAAGCCACTTGGACGTTTAGCAAGAATCTCCCTGGATATGTTGGAGTTGCCTAGATCAATAGAGCTAATAGTCTCTAAGTTAGTAAGTAGATCTGGAAGGTCATCCCTAGTGCTTCTTCCTAAAACGCCTGCTCCAACTAAATTGGATCTTGCTTCAGGGTCCACGGAAGGTAACTCACCAATATTGATTCCTCCACCTCCGTTCCCGCCTGTGTTATTATCTGGCAAAGTAGGTCCTGGGCCGGGGGCCTGAGGACCCGTAGGCGTTCCTGAGTTTGGTCCTCCACCCCCAGGCCCTCCTGGACCCCCAGATACGGGAGGACCGGCTAAAGGTGGCAGAGGAGGTGGTGGTTCGGACCCAGGCGTGGTAGGCCCTCCATACTCACCTTGTGTACCTATAGGGTTGAACGGGTTTCCGCCGCCAGTGGGAGGCTGAACTGGTCCAGGACCTGGAGATTGTGGTCCAGCGCCAGTGACTCCTCCTCCGCCTCCACCGCCGCCAGGGACGGAAGGGCCTGGGGCGGAAGGTAAATCTCCTATAGGCGAGAAAGGCCCACCTCCCCCTCTAGGCTTAGGTGTAGGAGCTATTGGGGACGGGCCGGGAGGAGGGTCATCAGGGTTTATTGTAGGTCCAGGGGCAGGAGGGTCAGGTAGTTTAGGAATAATATATCGAACATCAATGGCTGGGCACCCCCCATTGCACCTAGGAGTCGTAGCAGTTCCGGTATTGCAGTCCTCTCCCCCACCAGTGTACTGACTTAAAGTTCCTCCTATAGGTAACGTGGAAATAAAATTGTCTATGACTTGTTGTGTTGTGTCTGGTGTACCTAAGGGTTGTCTAGTACATTTTTGATTAAAAATAATACTCCAAACTCTAGTTCCATTATTTCTTACAGTGTAATTAACGGAAATCCTATTCTCGTCAATAACACAACGACATTCTTTGGGATTTGGGGGAGCTTGCGGAGGCCCAGGACTTGATGGTCCAGGAGACGAGGGGCCTCCAGGGAACACAGGTCCTGCTGGTCCAGGCGCTGGGCTTATAGGGGCTCCTGTTCCTCCTCCTCCACCACCGCCTCCTGTGGTACCGGGGGTCGGCTGGCCGGGGACGTTGGGACCTCCTCCTGGATCTTTTATTACGGGAGGATCAGAGGGATCAGCCTCTGTCCGACCCGGAGGATCGGGTGGATCAGGGGGATCACCATTATTAACAGTCCCGCCCTCAATGAAGTCGGGAAAGTTAAAAGGGCCTCTTCCAGGTAGGAAAGCACCGCAACCGAACGTAGTCTCTGACATGCTTAGTCTTGGTTAAGAGAAATCACATTGTTGGTGTTCAAGTTGCCGTAGAAGAAACTAGCATCACTTTGACTGACCGCTTTCATTGACCAAGTAACTGTAGGGTAAGTACATTTGCCTATCCTAGGGTTACCTAAATATCCGTCAAAGGTCCCTGTTGTTCTTTGCGGATTAGGGTTAGAAGTTAAGATGTCATCTACAGGGACCGCAAAAGCACTAAATCTTTCTCCACCCCTTTCACTAGCAGTAACCGAGTTATTGTTAATACGGAAAGTATGCGGAGCAGGAACTAAAGGCAAATTAGTTAGTGAGGTGCCAATATTGGCCTGTCTATTACTTCCTCCAATATCGTGCGTAGCAAATGCTACATAGATAATGAAGTAGTCTTCACCTTTCTCTACCCAGTTACCGATATATCGAGCAGACTCTTCTGAATCGTTATTCAAATCCCCTTGAAATAAGGTCCCCCTACCGTTTCCCTTAGCTCCTGAAATTTGTGGAATACTATTGACAAAATTTAAATCTACAGTATAGTCAATCATTCCTGGGTAGGATTCTCTATCAAACTCTATTCGCTTCTTTATAAAGCTGAAGTGAACTCTGTCGAAATTGCGGTTGTTCGATGCGTTGGGCACGCTTGCGTTATTGAACTGAATTTGTCTGGATGGCGGATTTCCCCCAGAGTTCAATCCATCAGGACCAACAAACTCTTTAGCCGCACCTGCAACAATGTTTGCGTCTGCTTCATTTTCGTTGTCTATGTCCCCGTACTGAGAGAAGAAGGTATTGATATAGTCGTTAGGGAATCTTCCGACTTCAGTTAAATCTGAATTAAGTCTTGCCCAGTCAGCCACATCCCAATCAGGGTAAGCAGGAACTTCAAAGCCCGTTCTAGACAAACCATACTTTTGTCTAACATAATCTTTAATCGCAGCTTCAGAGTCGTTGTCGGGATTTAAGTCTTGGGAGAACACTTGTCTGTAGAAATCATACATAGCCCCTTCAGGGCCAAAGTTCCAACCACCGAAGACATAACCCGCAGCGACGGTTCTCATTCCTTGGGGTAATCCGGTCTCCTCTACAACTTCTAAGTTGTTAAGTCTTGAGTTAACTTCGTTGTATTGTCGCTGCATCTCATAGTCCATCTGCGCCTTTCCAACAGCGGGGTTGGCTAAGGAGAGTTGCGGCATAGCTGCTGCAATACCAGTCCTCTCGTTGTAAGCTAACTCAGCGGTTCTGAACAAGGGTCTGATATCAATAACGTCCGTAGTGGATACAACTGAGGAGCCCCTTGTAACCCAGACGTAGGCTACCGGAAGAATAGATTGACCTATTAGTTCAAAGGCATCACTTTCTAGTTGTTCTGAAATAAGGGGAGCAATGTTAAGAAGATCATCAGGGGCTGGGAAGCTGCCTCGAACATCGAACGCAATGTCGTTAGCAGAAGCCGCTATAAACCCTAAGTTCTCATTCTCAGTGTCTCCAGGAGAAGCCATAATCTTATGATCATCTCCCGTGCTTTCAATGTACTCTTCTGAATAGTTTGAGGTGCCCTCAAGGTTAGCCTTGATCCCTGCTCCTCGAACAATACCAAGCGTGGGGCGAGTAATTACTTCTTTACCTGAGCCTTTTAATACGGTAGTAGAGCTAGCATCAATCGGCTTGCTGTAAATAAACACCATGTCAATTCTATTGTAGACGTTATCCACGCTAGCTTCGTTACCGTTCTCGTCAATATAATTGAAATCGTCGTTATCAAAGTTAGGAACTTCAATGGTAAGCTCTTCAGGAATGTCTACAATAGCGTTTCTAGCAACACCTCTCCAAGCTCTAACAAAGAAGCTTTCTGTTTTAGGGAGCGTAGCAAAGCCATTAAACGGGTCAGTGTAATCATAGGTCGTAAGAGTTACTCTGTCCGCTGTAGCATTTATTGCTTTTGCCCAAACTAAAGCTTCGGTAATGATCATGGGAACAAGTGAAGAAGCCCGTCCTGTTCCAGGGCTCTCGTACCCTAACGCTCCGCTGTCCGACTGTACGGAGACGGCAACTCCGTTTTGGTCTACTGGTCTGTCTGGGGATACGACGGGCCAAGTAAAGATCTTTCGCCTAAACCATTTAACCCTAGTGAGTCTTCCGCCAGCTTGTCTTTAAAAGAGTCTAAAGCATCAACTAAAAGAGCGTTAACTCCCGCTAAAGCTTCCGTAGAGAACGTGCCTGGATTCGGAAGAGCCGCTTCGAAAACATCGACTTCACCCACCTCTAAACCTAAAATTTTTCTTAAGTAAGCCAGGGGCTTCTTTGTAGAAGCATCGTTTATCCTCGCGGTAAACCTCCCTGGCTTGACCCTAACTATACGATCACCTCCACTAGCATAGGGTCTTAATTCTTCAATGTCAGCACGCTTAACATTGCTAATCTTAATAACATCTCTTCTGATCTGGTCCTTCAGCCAAAGACAATTCTCCTGTAGTTGCTTAAGAGGAATGTTGTCTACCTCAAAGTAATAAGGATCGTTAGCCTTAAATAATCTTACTGGGTCAGTAAATCGAAAAGTGCTCTCGTTATAGATTTGTTCTGCCATTAGTTATCCCTCGAAAGGTCAAAGATAGACGCTGACTTAAAGCCTCGTATCTGGTCTCCAGGATAGGACTCTCCATCCCGGTCGATACTATCACTATAGATAGTTGTTTTTCTTGGCCGTCCCGCAAGTCCAACACTTGCGTTTCTTGCATTTGCAAACATATCAGCCGCAGACTCCTCCAAGATACATTGTGTTGGGTTTTCTTCTAGCATCTCAGCGCAATAGTAAAAACCAGAGGTCCAAAGCTGATCATACGTTCCATCCATATCACTGTCATAGCTAAGTTTTACTAAGTCGGGTGCAATAGAGCTTGCATTAGCATAACCAGAGGGGACAATTGAGGACAACGGAGCAGAACAGTTATACCCTTGTGCGAAAGTTTGATAAGCAGGACCAACAACGCCTGAGAACTCATAGGTTCCGTCATACGCCCCTTTCGTGTAGCCACTAAGATCATTTTGTAGCAACCTAGAACTAGCTTTTGGTGACCAATATAATCGGAAGAATCCTCGGTTATTGAATGCTCCACTAACACCGAACGTATAAGTCTTCGTGCCACTAACATTAATTCCTGCTTGGGTAAGAGAGGTAGCGGTTTCATCGTTAACCACCCCAGACACGGGGTAAAACCTGTTAAATTTTGAATTGACATCCACGCCTGAAGGAACAGTCCAAACAGAACTACCCGCTCCGAAAGCATCAAGAATACTTAAGGAGCCCGTGTCTGGAGTACCTAAAGGCGCTCCAGAAGCGGGAACTTGATTAGCGGCTAACCCGTCGCTAGACGACATGTAAAGGGCGCTAGGTCCATGTTGGTTGCAACTAATAGGGTGCATTCCACTTAGAGATACATAAGAGGCATTTAGTCTGGAATCATCCGCAATGTTCCAGATGTTGAACCTATCACACAGATCTCCACTAACATCATAGTAAAGGCCATCCGCTGGACTAGCGTTTACTGGGACGGGGAAGTGAACATTGTGCGTATTGACCACGCTGCTCTCCACTGCTCTAAGACAGACTCCTCCTTGTGAGATATTCCCCTAGCAGTATAATCAGGACTAAGGTATCCATCATCATTAATAATCAATGTATTTGTTCTTCCTGCTTGTGTAGGAATAACTGGAACTGTTACTGCGCCAATCGTGTCTAATCCATCACCTATGGCTACTTCGTCTTGTGGGTTAGCAAAGAATTGCATTGAACCACCAGAAACAATACCACTTAAAGGTAGCTGATAGTCCGTTGTATCCAAAATAGCAGCGCCTGAAGTAGTGGATTCCCAGTTAGCGTTGAACGCTCCAAGGTCCCGCATGTTAATCGTACTATTTCTTTGGGCCACTAAGCAAGATCGTGTAGAATGAAGCTCCACAGTGGTATGGTTTATTGGTGAACTTAATCCGAAAGACTGGTCTGGAGCGTAAGAGCCCTCGACTCTTCTCGGCTCAAAGTTCATGACTGAGTTATCTTTAGCTAGAACACCTACTCCAAACTGAGCCACTGCCGTAGGGCCGTGGAAATTTATAGTAGAGTTTTTATCCGCACAAGCTCCTGCCATCGTTCTCTGGGTAGCGTACTGACTAGGACCCAGGATAAATGTAGCCCCGTTTCCTGCGCCATTTAGTGTGGCTGTAGATCCGTTAGTAGCTTTAATTCCTCTACCGTACACAGTCCCCGTACCAAGAACATCAGTCACATCAATGTAAGGCTTAATTAAATCTGCCGTAGAGTTACTGTCAACGAATATTGCCGGAGTGCCCGCGAAAGCATTTCGGAAGAAGGAGTTACCATACGCACTAGTAACTAAATCATTGAGTTCGAACCTGAAAGAGCTATCTTTAAGATCAACATGCACTGAATTTCCTGAGAACTCAAGCTGCTTTCTATTCGTATCGTCTAAGATGTTTATTGAGTCGAAAAGAATAGTAGACTTTATGCTCTTAAGACCTTGTTTTTGGTTACCGTCAACAGTAAGATTTTGGTGCCTAAGGAAAGAATCCTCTGCCTGAATACCTACACTATTACCATAAACATCAAGTAGTCCCTTCAGGTCAATAAATGAGTTTTCTAAAACAAGCCCAGCACTAGTGTTTAGCTCCGAGCAAACAACCCCTCCTGTAGCGGGTGCTCTAGGTGTAGTTCTTTCTAAACCTCCCCGAAGCTTAGAGTTTTCAAGAATAAAGCCCCTAGTGTTTCTGGAGGCTACAAACGCCGCGTCTCGCCCTTGTGCTCCTGTGTCACCCACAGATGTAGAAGTAACATCCAGCGGGAGAGAGCTAACTAAAACATCACTGTTAATAAAGTGGAAGCCAGTTCCAAGTTCAGATTCCCTCGTGGTCGCCGTTGCCTCTTTATAGTTTCTGTAAGCGAAAGCTGACCTAGATAATGTGACCTCTGAGTTACTGAATTTGAAACCAGCTTCCTGAGCCCTAATTGAAGTGCAGTTCTCAATTAATACTTTTGAATTAGTTACTTCTACGCCTACTGGCCTATCTTCTTCTCCATTAACAAAGAAGTGACGGATAAAGATAGGGCCGTCACAATTCTTTACGCTGATCTTAGTGCATGAGTTACCATACACATTTCCGCCCAAGTTATTATTTATTGCGACCTGAGTTCGTTTTAGGTTCTGCGAAGTATTATTATCCACAGAACTGACATCACTAGTAATTATGGTTCCGTCTGTAGGTGACCCCTGCTCGTAAACATTTGGAGTAAAGCGATTAGCTACTCCTGATCGGAAAGCTCCTGTACCTACAGTAACAGCTAGCGGTGTAGCCCTGCCGTCGTGGGAAGGATAGAAGACTGAGTTTACCTCGTTAAACCTTACGTCCCCTGCACCAGACAGGACGGGGGTTCCAATATGAACACATGCAGTATCTGTCAAGGTATTACTTAGGTCCAAGGAACTAATCTGTGTTGGCATAGTAAGGTACTGCCCAACAGCGGGGGTGCCTGTCGTTCTTACATCAGAGGAGGCATTAAACGTCCTGGAAAAGTTTCTATTAATAATCTCAATAGACCCAGATTCTTCAACCCTAAAGTTATGAAGCTCTAAAGCACCAAGATCTCCAAAATTTCCTACTTCAATCAATACAGGGAAACGGACCACTTTAGGCACTGCCGCGATAGCCGAACTAAGATCTGTGAAGATGTTTGAGTTTTGTTGTAAGGTAAGTGCAGGGGCATCAGCAGATACCGTTAAAGCTAATCCAGGAACGCCCGCAGATGTAGCAAAGCCTCCTTGTTCCCAAAGCTCGTAAGTGCGCTCCTCCAAATCATAGAGCGGCACGTTGTCCTGCTCCCAGTTGTAGAAGGTACTAGTATCAAACTTGGACACATAAGGCGTCCAAGAATTAAACAGCATTACACTGCCACTGCTCGTATAAATATCATTTTGATTGAACGCCATATCAGAAGTTTATTGTCCACCTAAAATTAACTAAAATCATTAGTTTTTATTATGTCGCTGAAAGTTCTGTAGCAAACAAGAATGGGTCTATCATCAGCAGAGCCTGTAGGATTCTTCATGAACATACCTATCTCGTTAATTCCAGCATCTTGGCTCCCTCGCTGTATTCCATTTGCTGCTTCTTCGTCTACAACTAACGTATACCTAACAGAGCTTTCATTTATTCTTGTTATTTTACTGGCAGGTATTTCAGCAAATACTCTCCCTGTTTGTGTTCCCGCCCCTACGATTTGAGTACCTTCAAACAACGCCAAGTTACTCCCTGTGCCGTACTCATCTATAGAAGTTAAAGAGCCAGAAAGCTCATTGATTCCGCTTGTTACACCTCCAGCAGGCGGACCAGAAACACCTATCTGAAACTTTTGGATTTGATAATCCAAGATGCTGTTTGACCCCGATGCTGTAAAGAGGTAAGATAGGCCCACGCCCATACCGGACACAATTATGTTGGAGTCATCAAGAAGAATTTCTTCTTCCCCTGTACTCATCTTCTTAATGATTGTAAGGTGTCCGTTGATACCTAGTTCTTCTGTAAAGTTTTTCATAGGAAGTGAAGCCTCCACTTTATTGTTAAATCCTGGTACGCTGAGATGTCTTCAATGTAGGTCAGGTCTTTGGATACTCCCTTCCTACAAAACAGTCTGTACTTTCTAGGGTTATCTAGTACACTAAACGCAAACGGCGGGGTATTTCCGTTCATAAGAGACTCTTGCATATCTATTGTCCATAGACCTAGATGGTAAATGCCTCCATAAGCGTGAACCTGTAATAAATCTTCTTCCGACAAAGCCACTGAATACTCGACTGTGCCATTGCTTGGGAAGTCTGCATTGGCTGAAAGGCACAGACCACTGGAGGTACTACTCATAGTATATCCTGGATTTGGAACAGAACTCATAACCATATTAACGAATCCAGAAGCATCCATCGAGCTTACAGTATTAAAGAATCCGCCTGGGTTTGTTTGAGTATTGGTGCCTCCGCCATTAACTCGTTGTACAAAAGCTCCAGGGGGCAACGCCGTGGACTCTGGAAAAGACCCAAGAAGACTAGCAGCAATTAACGCTGAAGCCGAATCGTCAAACGCGGTCCCAGCAAAAATAGAACTAAATATGGCCGAAGGCATGAAGTTTACATGTTGGCCGTTCCCTGGTACGACCGAGCTTACATCGACCCCTCCAACCGAGGCAGAAATACTTGTGTTTTCTTCTAGTAAAGTTTTTGTTGGGTCTGGCGACGAGGGAAGACCTACCTCAGGCTGAAAATTTAAACTAGTTGCGTCCACGGTAGCCACTGTGTATAATCCAATATTCCCTAAAAGAAAGTTGTTGTTTACCGGCCCACCTACTCTGAGATAATTTTCTTCTCCCGCGCCCAGGCTATGTGCTTTATTTCTAAATCCTTCTGAGCCTGTGCCAAATGAAATAGCTTGAATCGTGTAATTAGAGGTATCTAAAATAGAGGACGTTGCATGATCTTCTATCGTAGCTAAGGAAGGAGATACCGTCATAATGTCAGCTAACAATTCTCCAGCACCATCCGTCAGCATGTTAGCTTCCTTGAGGATTAAATCATCACCGCTCCAAACTTCTACTTCGCCTCTCATTAGTTATCGAACTCCACTTCTGTATAGCTGCCATCAGGCCCGTCTGTGTGCTTGACCCACTCAGGCTGAACCCTATAGGATATTCTGCTGCCACCACTAAGCTCCATCACTCCAGAAGTTATACTAGCATCTCTAGATGCTAGGGTAGTGGTATTTTCTCCAGCTCTCTTCCCAGTTAATCCATTATAGAAGTTTAAGACATTCGCTAATTCTTCTTTATCTAGCTCGTACTTATATTCCTCTACGAAAGGTCTAAGCGGTATTCCGCTAGTTTCTATGCCTTGACCTGTAGATATACCCGCTTCATACCTTAATGTGGAGTCCTCTAAATCAATAGAATCAATAAGTAAATACTTAGATTCCTTATTGTTTGGTAAGAAGAACACCTCAATAACATAGTTTCTATCCTTATGCACCTGATCAGTTATCTTAAACTGATCTTGGGTCTTGGGAATAATGTCTAGATACTCAAAGTTATTGTGGATAGTAAAGTTTCTAGTATCAAAGTTCACTTCGAAGTTTTGAAAATACTCTTCTCTTAGATTATTAATAGACAGATCATTTACTTCTTGTTTTCCGGCACTAATAGAGTTAAGGCAATATTCTCTAAGTGCCTTGTCAGGCATAGTAGTTTCGAAGTTATAAGTATGACACAATATCTTAGTAACTTGATTAATACTTAGACTACTAACTTCTGTGGGTGTCCACTTACCGTCAGGTGTCCAGGACCACATGAGATCCTCCTGGGGCTCTGTGTGAATCCACACACCAACTTGCCCACCACCTAACTCCGGCAGTGTTTCGTCTGCAACTAAAGATCTAACTTTAAGTTTGAACTTATGCTGAGGAATTAAGCTATTTGGCGTATCGCCATAAGAAGAAACATCAAAACGTAATCTAGGCAAGCCCCCAACTGACTTACATTTAATTACAGGATTATCTACAAAGTAATTTTTCGAATCTGAGCTAGTAGCTAAATGAATAACCCTAAACTCATTTTTACTTGGCGCTCCCGAAATATCACAAAACTCAATTCCACTCAAGATAGTTGGGTTTCTTAAATCAAACGCTTGGCCGGAAACGTAACTTCCTACAAGGGGGACTACAGCTTGATTGAGGCTGCTAGCTGTAAACGTCCCTGCTCCTCCATCGGACCATACGGTAGAATTATTGATTGGTAAAGACTCTCTTAAAGAGGTTTGAATAAAGGAAGATCCGTTAGCTCCTGCAAGCTCAAAATCAGAATTATACAGAGCCTTTCCAAAGACATGGGACAAAAATCGTTCCCCCTGTTTTACTTCTTATTGTAGGTCCCAGTGGGTGCTGACCAAAGCTACTACAGTAGTCTTTAAAGACACTCATTAGCCCACGCCCAAAAGTAAAGTTTTCATAATCAGCGTAAGAATTAAGAACATAGCCGCTGGCTATAGCTGAGTTAGAAAAACTTTGAACTTGATCTTTCCAAAAACTGTCGTTTTCGTAAGAAGAAGCGTTGGACTCAACTTCTAACTTTGCGTAAGTTTGCGCTTTCTTTTCATACAGAGAGTGCATAGATCTCACGATTCTAGGTGTTTGTCCCCTGTCTACATACCTGTCTGTTGCGGATGTAATATCTGAATTTTTTGCGTCAGACCCAAGAACCCTAAGACCCCTGTAAGGAAAAGTATTACTTGTATCTACGCCAGAAAAAGAGTTAGTCGATCCTAGACCTTCACAAATATGCCAAACTCCAGATATATTCGCGTGGTCTTCTATAGGAAAGAACCTACCTGCGGAGGCGACATAACCTAAGGTAAGCTCGCCTAAAGAACTTGCCATAGATCTTTCTATGACTGACGGATCATAACTAGCGGGTCCATTAAATCCCGTCCTGTCATAGTAACCCTCTGTAGGTAAAAGATATCTAAAGTTTCTTCTTCGTAATGCCCTTCTCGCTGGGCCAACAATACTAGCCGTGGAGCTTAACTGGGTGTCCACGCCATTGACTTGATCTCTTTTGAAAGTGCTAAACGCATCTGGCCCTGACCTAGTAGACGTTATGGACACACCACTAATTTCTGCATTACCCAGAACTGATCCAGAGGAATAGCCTGCTCTAGTGTCATCCTTGTCTATCGCTGCATAAACAAAGTTTGTGCTGGAAGAAATAAACTCGTCCACTGCGCTGGCATTTAAGTTTACCCTAGGTATAGTGTGTGCAGGACTGTATTCCTGTGCAACTCTAGCAGTCTCATACAATGCATACTTAGAATCTGATTCCAAAGTAGATTTTCTAAAATCAAACGACGCTTCGTCAAAATCTAAGAATATATGAGAGGACTTTCCATTCCACAAGCTAAGTAAGTTCTTCTCGTAATCCGAGATACTGAACATTACCTCGTCATAATTTGGTGGGTTTTGGACAGAGCTAAAGAACATTAAGAACTCATTTAAAGAACCTATGTTAGTCTCCGTAGTGACTGCGCCGCTTGTAATATAGTCCCCTACTTGATCTGCGAACGTAGGGTCTACCTGAAAACACTTTAGCCGATCAACTAGAAGGTTGACCAAGGGCTTGCTCACAGTTGAATCCCGATAGTATTTTACTTCCTCGAAAGGAGGCATAGGATAATTAACTTTTCCACGATAGTTAAATAGGAACTCAGAATCTCCCTCAAAGAGTAGATACGTCGGTCTTTGCAAGCCAAGAGGATGTCGCTTACCTACCATGTACACACCTTCTCCGAAAGGACCAGGGCCTACAGCGCGGTCCCATAAAGCCTCCTCACCGAAGTCTATCGCTTGCCTCCTAATAGCTTGATAGCCAGGCCCGTTTACTGTGTGGGCGTGCCAAGGTTTCATCTTAGTGTCGCCTAATACGGTATATAATTCGCCCTTGCTTCCATCTTCGTTTAAGATGTAAAATCTCGGTAGAGGGAATTCTTCACCGAAATACTTAAAATTCTTTGGGTATGCGGAGGCTAAGTCTAAAAGAATAGAATCGGTGACTAGCTTTAGATTATCTTCCAAACTACTGCTACTGTAAGACGCTACTCCCGCCTTCTTGGCTATCTCAGGAGTCCATGTTCTTAAGTTCTTAAATAATGGGGAACCTGTGCCTAAAGCATACCAAATTAAGAAGGGAACATAGGACTCCCAAAGAGGAACAATCGTACCGTCTAAATCTAATATACTGTTTACGACTATAGCATTTAGTGCAGATCTAAGAGCTTGCTCCGTACCAGACTTTTTGTAAATATCTGCGGCTACTCTTAACTGATGCCTCCACTTCTCCGATTGGTTTCCTCTAAGTTTAAAGCCAATTAAATCAGCAATATACTTAATGTTATCTTGATCGACATCTTCAATATCATAAATGTATTGAAGGTTTTCTACCTGATCTGAGATGTCTGCGTAATGAAAACCCAGTGCGGTTAAAATCTTTCTGTGAGGGCCATCGGAAACGCGATCCTCATTAATTAAATTTGCGTCAATAAAGTTATCGAAGGAGTCTTTTACTGTGTAATCCTG
>FUIF01004458.1_pt1 | contig 13242 bp, 27 predicted proteins | sample 1003461 | NCBI WGS metagenome assembly FUIF01 (sample SAMEA80401918, study PRJEB19352) | marine metagenome | reverse complement strand
TTACGTAGTGAAGTCTGAGTGCAGATACACCACTTCCACTCATTTTATATTTGAGGGTATCAGCCAAAAATTGCTCATGGACTTGTCATAGCTGATATACCACTTTAGTGGACAAAAACTAAACATACCCCCCCCCCACTCCTAGACCAGTGCTAAACATCTTCGATGGATACCTAGGTATTAACATAAGGAGCATACCAATGATTAAAGTAGCAGCAACTAACGCAACAGTGTCATTCCTCTCAACCTCAGCAAACTACTCAACGCTGTGGAGTCCTCAGCAGCATCCTTAGACAATGTAGCTAAGCTGGGGGAGCATCGTACCGCTCATCTCCTCAAAGAGCAGCAGAAGCTATTAGAGGCCGAATTACAGGACCTGGACGCTAAGGTACAACTAACAGCAGCAGCCAAGAAGTCTAACTGGCAATCAGCATCACCTAAATAAACCTATAGCCTATCTCTTCGGAGGTAGGTTTAGGTCTTTAACACTTACACAACACAACACTCAGCTGAAAGTCTGAATACCTCTCTAAGCCTCTCTGAGAGCTTCTTGACACACACTCTGTACGATTGGATTACCACTGCCTCTTCATGCGTGTGTGGTTGGAGAGCTTCGCTCAGTGCCTAGGTAGCTAATGTTGGCTGCCTTCCATTCCTCAACCTTTGGAGATTTACCATGTCTGATTCACTCGCAATGTTTACCCCTGAAGCCAACAACCAATCAAATGGCAATGGCAATAACCGTAACTTTAAGAAGGCTGATGCTTTCTTGAACATCGGTGTTCGCAATCCTGCTGACCCTGATTCAGTGAAGAACGTTGGTGGTATTCCGCTGTACCGAGATAAGCCATTCCACGCTGCAATCATTGCGGCTTTGGAGTCTGGCAAATCAATGGACATCGTGTATGACCTCAAGGTAACTGAGACTGCTGAACAAGACTTCAGCGGATTCTTCACCGAGTAGTAATAACTTAGCTCTCTCCTTAGTGGAGGGAGCTATTCAATTCAATTAAAGGGAAGCCATGATGAAAAAATTAAACTGGGAAGAATTCATCATCTTAGTCAGAGGTGTACCTCATAGCAGTTATGAGGATGTGACAGATATTGAGAGTACTGGTCTAACTATTGAAGACTTTAAGCAGTACGGGGAACATCACCACTTTGAGCTTGTGATATTCGCAGCCATTGAAATGGATGTGTATATCCTTGCAGAGTATTCATTGGTCAGTCCTAAGATGGGCACTGACCGAGTAATTAAACGCGCTACCGCAGCAGCAGAGGAATAAAGCAATGGCAACAGTAATCACAGAGACATTGAGTATCGAAGAACTTGAAGCACAAGTTAAAAAAGCACGTCGCATCTCTTGGAGTGAATTCCAAGAACGTGCCAAGTATCGCTATGAGTGGCCTTGTGGTTACTGGTCATACAAAGAGTTCACAGTCGAGTGTGCATTTGGTACTGAATTCACTCTGTATCAGGGTGTAGTTACCGGCTGTGAATGTATTCCTTTTTAATCCAACTAGTATGCATTCCAAAAGGCTTACTCCCTGTGCGAGGGGGGTAGCAAGAGTGAATGCATACCCTTTTAATCCAAGGAGATAAGCCATGGGAAGTATCCTGCAAGTACAAGCAACCATTGAGTGGATATCATTCCACTCTCAAGATTACCCATTCGTGATTGGAGCAGTTGTGCTGGTGGGTCTTCTAATTAACTTGGCCAAAGCTCACAAGAGGAGTAAAGGTCCATGGAAGTAGTTAAGACAATGCTGCTTACTATCTTCGCCTTATCGGTGCTATTCGCTATTGGACATCTGAGCGAACTAATTGAGGAGGCGAGGGAAGAGTACAGGCAAGAAGGCAAGTGCATTGAATACCATATATCTCTCGGCATTGAGCGGAGAGATATAGTGGCGTATGCAGGAAAGTGTGAGGTAGTCCATGGCAATGATTGAGTTTGAAGAAAGCACAATCGGCAAGGTGACTATCGGAGTTAAGTGGATAAATAAACCCGGAGCATTCAACTTCTACGGAGCTAGAGGTAGTGTGCTCGGGAATCCATATCCAATTACTGAAGCAGAGGATAGAGATACTGTCTGTGATAAGTATGAGGTTTACATTAAAGAACGGTTGGACAGACAGGACCAGGAGCTAATTGAAGTATTGAATATGCTTTTGGTGAAACTAGCTAATGGTACCAACGTTAACCTTCAATGTTATTGCGGCGCTAATAAACGCTGCCACCTAGAAACCATTAAACGTTTACTTGAGGAGAAATTAGATGAATCTGTTTGATATGCTAGTTGGAGTATATTGTGTCTGGTCATTCTTCCAACATGCACGCACTGCTTATCGTATGAAGTGCATTACTGCACTAATGGAAGAGATGGGACGTATCCTGGAAATAATGGCAAGGGAACGGAGATGATTGAGATAACTGGAAATCTATTTAGTCCGCCTGAAGGGACTGATGCAATATGCGTAACCACCAACGGCTTTGTGAAGAGTAACGGTGAAGCAGTGATGGACAGAGGTTGTGCTAAGACATTGGCATCGCATGTACCTCAGGCACCTAAGCTGCTGGGTGACCACCTCAAGGCTAATGGTAATTGCCCAGGCATATTGATGGACGTTAAGGGTATCAAGGTGGTGAGCTATCCAGTGAAGCCACCAAGCATAAAGTACCTTAGAGAACAGGATGTTGTGAGCCATATGCGAACCAAGTTCAAGATGGGAGCTATCTTCGATGGATGGGCATCAGTGGTCAAGCTCTACATCATCACTCTTAGTGCCAAGCGCTTAGTGAAGATGGCTGATGAGCAAGGCTGGGAACAGGTAATCATTCCAAGACCTGGATGCGGAGCCGGAGAGCTTGACTGGGAAACAGTTAAGCCAGAGCTCGCAAAAATATTGGATGACCGCTTTCAAATAATCACTTTCAAATAGAGTCCTTCGGGGCTCTTCAACCTAATTAGGAAACCACTATGAAATACTTACTACTTGCCATTGCTCTATTCGCTTCTACTTGTTCAGCTGAAGACTTCTCGTTAATTCTAGGTGGTTTCTCTTACCATACTTCGGCTGAGCAGAGAGCTGTATTAAACCAAGAGCACCAAGCAATTGGTATTCAGTATAAAGACTTCGAGTTGACTTATATTGCAAACAACTCTTTCGAGAATGAGTCAATCTACGCTGCTTATACCAAAGAATTAGTTAGCTCTAAGCATTTCGACTTTAATGCAGTGTTTGGTGCTGCTACTGGATACCACGAGATTGAATCGTACAAAGGCTGGAAGTTCACAAACAGTTTCGTTATGGGCGACCTAATGCCTTTAGCTGGAGTGCAGCTTGAAACTAAGTTGAGTAAACATTTCTCAATCGATACAACCTTCCTAATCTCAGTTACTACCTTCAACCTTAAATACAACTTCTAGGAGAAGACTATGAACCTTGATTTATTACAGATGGACCAGAGAACCATCGAAGATACTTATGATGCTCGTAAGCTCAGACCTATGTTGGATGAGTACATCGAGAAGATGTATGAAGGTCACGATGGTATTAAGAAGACCTATGATTTAATAGCTGCTCACTGTTCTAAGGAGCATAGCTATGAAGCTAAGACCAAACGATTAGAGAAGCTCTCACTCGTAGATTTAGAGGAAGCAGTAATTAAAGTGTTGTATGTAACTCTATTGCTGCGTCGGAGTATTACCCTAGCTAACTTAGTGGGACAAACTCAGAATTGCATCCCTCTAGATAACTACCCAGACAAGTCCAAGACTATGGCTGAAGTAATTACGATGATGACGCAAGCAGGATTACTTAAGCTAACTCCTGCTCGTATGACTCGTTCAGGGATGATTGAAGTTACTCCTGTTCATTCAGCTCCTAAAGAGGTACATGATTTCTCTGACCGAACTTGCTATCTGCCTCCAATGATTAGCAAGCCAAAGAAACTCAGAAGCAACAACGATACTCCTTACCTTACAACTCCTAAAGAATCATTGATTCTAAAGTCTAGGTTTAATCACCATGGTGAAGATATTTGCTTGGATGCATTGAACCTATTCAATTCTATTCCTTTGGCTTTGAATACAGAGTTCTTGTGTTCATTAGATGCAGAGCCGACGGACAAAGTTAAGAGTGACCCAAAGAAACTTAAACAGTTTCAGGACATGCAGAGAAAGAGTTATGAAATCTACAAACTGTTAGTGAAGAATGGCAATAAGTTCTACTTACCGCATAAACCAGACAAACGTGGGAGAACTTACTGCCAAGGGTACCACTGTTCATACCAAGGCACTGCTTTCCATAAAGCGATGATTGAGTTCGCTGAAGAAGAAGTAATTACTGGCTTTTAAACCAAACAACTGAAGGATACTACTATGCAAGAATATACTGGTCGCGAATACATGCTAATCGACATCGCTACTACATTTGGCTTGGATAAAATGTTATTTCCAGAGCGTATTAAATGGGCTCTGGAGAACCAAGATAAATGGGACGAACTAGCGGCAGAAGCAGAAGAACAGCCTCTATATGTGGCAGCAGTACAGGCTTACCGTAAAGCAGCTATGGGTATCCCAACAGGTCACATGATGAGCTTGGATGCCATCTGCTCAGGTACCCAGATTATGAGTGCTCTTACTGGATGCCTAAAGGGAGCGACAGCTACTGGACTCATTGACCCTAATGTACGCTCTGATGCTTATTCGGAGCTCACAGATACCATGAGTGATTATCTGGATGGACTAGCTGTGGATGTATCAAGGAGCGATGCTAAGGATGCATTCATGCCATTCAGTTATGGTTCAGAGGCCAAGCCAAAAGAGATATTCGTGGAAGGCACGCCAGCATACAACGTATTCCACAAGTCAGTGCAGACAGTGGCTCCAGGCATGTATAACCTGCGGGAGATACTGCTACATGCTTGGCGTGATGGGCAAGAGGAATATACCCTCGTTATGGATGATGGCTTCCATCAGGTACTGCGTTCTACTGGTGACCTCGACTACAGGGTTGCAGTTGATGAGCTAGGTGGCGCTACATTCACCATGCACGTCAAGGACTTCGTACCTGCCAAGAACAATACCACTCTGGTGGCCAATCCAATCCATGGCATTGATGGGATGTTAGTTCGAGAGATGGGCAGACGCTGCTGCTATGACAAGGGAGAAATTACCTATCGGCTTAACCAGTTAGAGGAGTTCTGCAAGGATGCCAAGCCAACTAACTATGGCTTGTTCCTGTCAGTGCGTCAGAAGGATGTCATCAACTGGGATAACCTGGAAGGTGCTGACTTCAACTTGCTGTGTCGCTTACGTGACCTATTCAAGATGATGTTGGAGCATAAGCCTCATCCAGTGCTTACCAACCATGATGCATTCAAAGCATCGCCGAATAACATGAATAATGTGCGTCGTTGGTACATTGAGATGCTAGCAGAAATTGCTGACAGCAACATTCTGGAACGCCTACTCATGCAAATCTTTGGACAAAAAGTAACCGTAAACAAGCTTCACCCTGACTTAGGAAGTCTAATCAGAAAGGGTGAATACGCATTAGCATAACCTTAGCCTCCCTTATTGGGAGGCTATTAAACGTTCAGCGGTACTGCGTACCGTAACATCCCATTAACACCGAAAAACAGGGCCGATTCTAGGAACTAACTTTTTAGAAATCGACTTTTTGACTAAAGCTACCTATAGGATATTTAGATGAAAGACAAACTCAAACCAGGCATGGATTTGATTACTTTAGACGGTAATCGCGTATCAAATGCAGTAGTCAGACGAGTACATGATACTGGCGGTATCGATGTAATTAGCGACTTCGGTAACCCTCTTTATTTCTCCAATACAGAAGAACTATTCGAGTTCTACGCATTGCAGGAGTATTTCGACGAAGGCCAGATAGAGCCTTTAGTGGACCGTCTAGCGAAGCAGATTGATTTACTAACTACTGCGCTAGTGGAAGAGTTGGATAGTCAGAAATAGCCCTGGATAGCCCGCCTGTCGGCGGGTTTTTTCCAATTCGCTTACGCTGATTAAAAAGGAAATTGAAATGAAACCTCATACCGTAATCCTTCCAACGCTGCTATGCGTTCTTGTTGTCACTGTGGCTCTATACATTGGCGCTGGAGCGTACCTTCATACCCTGTGGCATGAAGACGTACCTGAAACCAATCCCAAAACAGTTACCTATCTGGGCAATAACTTCTATGAATTTCAACCATCCAACCCTGACTGGATTTGTATCCTTAGGGTTGGTGCCAATGGCGGTGGCGGATGCTACCCAAAAGTAAAGGAGGCAGATGATGCCCGAAGATAAAGTATTTTTTGCATGGGCACTTGCGATAGCAGCTGCTATGGGAGTAAGTACAGGTATCTGCTTACAGGCCTGCTTATCTCCCAGTTGTGAAGCCTCAGTGCCAGTGACCATAGATATTCGTGATTACCCTGTAGTGGATGCACCTAACCCCGACTGGGAATGCATTCTGGATTACATGGGGGACATAGCAGCCTGCTACCCAAAACCTAATGGAGAGTGAAGATATGCCAACTCTAACGGATGAATTCAACATGCTAATTGATGACTACGAGGACATGCGTAGTCTTGCGCTTTTGGCGTTACATGAAGCTGAGGAAACCAAGGCTGCTTTAACTGCAAAGCTTGAAGCGGTCACCAAAGAATTGAATGAAGCACGGAGAACCATCAGTGTACAAAGCAAAGCGCATAAGCGTCAGAAGGCCAAGGAGAAGCGTCAGAGCGAGAAGAAGGCAATGGGTCCAGGTAAGCTCAAGAAGCTCTTAGAGGACCATCAGAAAGCTCTGCGTTATGCAGCTATTCCTATTGGCCGTCTGGACCAAGGAGACATTGAGTGGACTGTATTCGATAACCGTACTCAGTCATTGAATGTGGATGGTCGAGATGTCTTGGCTCGTGAGCTATTGCTCCTGAATAGCTATGGGGCTGCCAGAGCGGTCTACTACTATAATGGCAAGATGCATCAACCCAAGATTCCACCTAAGGGCCAGTTCCGTCTCAACAAGGAGCTGAAGGACTATTGCGCTAACTGGTTTAAGGTCTTAGGGGAAGGAGATGAAAAAGCCTAACTACCGGCTGCTTGTGAAAGTCAGGAACTACCTAGAAGAGCCCAGTGCTCCGACATGCAATGAGACAACCCCTTGTGAGGCCAACAAATGGAATTGCCATGGCAGGCGCTGTAGTAGCCGTCCCTTGGCCCAGCTAACTATGGAAGGCCTCACGCAGGATATACAGGAGGTTGAGCAACCATGAAGGAACCTAACTTTAACATGCTGCGGATTGAAAGACGCAAAGAAAATCGCCGCAGGGTAAGCAGGATAGACCCTTGTGACTCCAGCATTAATGGGTGCATCACCAGGAAGTGTAAACAGTGCCCTATGGATTGGGAAACCATGGATGAGCTGATGCGCGATGTACAGGAGGCCAAGTAATCATGAAGGAACCTGACTTTAAGTTACTGTGTGCTAAAAGGTCCAAGGGTACTACAGGCAAAATGTACCCTTGTGACTCCTACGCTGAAGGGTGTATTGGTATGAACTGTAAGCACTGTCCCATGGATTGGGAAACCACGGATGAGCTGATGCAAGACGTACAGGAGGTCGAATGGGAGAAGTAAACTGGAAGATGCTGCAGGGACGTAGAGGATTTAACAAGCCGTGCTATCGGGTGAGGGGCCAATACTGCAATAACCAATGCGGATACTGTCCGTTTGCAACTTTGGCAAGAAGGCACCGAGAGCTTACGGCAGATATTAAGGAAGTTGAGTAATGAAGCCAAATTACGATTACCTATGTAAGCAGCGTACACCAACAGCGCTTGTGCCAGAAGGGAATGTTTCCTTAGGCAAGTTTTGCCATAGATTCGCTGGGAGCTGTATTGAGATGGGCTGTCCCTTGTGCCCGTTTTATCTGAAATCAGCCTCTCAGTTCCAAGCTGATGTTAAGGAGACTGAACAGTGAAACCAAACTTTGCCTATCTGTACAGCTACACCACACCGGCAGAGCCTTTACCGGAAGGAGTTACTTCCTCAGGCAGGTTCTGTCAAAGATACCTTGAGCACTGTGGCACTATGCGTTGCCGTACATGCCCATTCAGCGGAATGCCTGCCTTCCGCCTTGAAGAGGATATTAAGGAGGTCTAATGGACTGGTTTATCTTATTGGATACGCCGCCTAAATCTATAGGTTCGGAGCGTAACACTACCTGTCTACGCGTAAAGGAATGTCCTCCCATCTTATGCAAATACTGTCCACTTAGGTCTTTAGAAGGGGACTATCACGCATTCGTAAGGGACATAAAGAAATGCGAATAGCTTGGGGCTCTTTAGCCTTTTACCCTAAAAAAGATGAGGAGAATGTACTGCTCTCTCCTTGTCAATTTACAGAGGAGTGTCCAATAGAGGAATGCTGGAGCTGTCCATTCGACAGACTTCGCTGTAAGCAATTTTTAAAGGATGTAGAGGAATGCAAGTAGACTGGAATTTATTGGTAAAGAAGAGAAGGCCAACTGACCCCCATGACTACACGCTGTATACACCCTGCTGCTTTTATGAGGCGGAGTGTATAACCGGCTGTGACAAATGCCCCTTTGGCCATGTGTTACTTGAGGAGCTACAGGAGGACATAAAGCTATGCAAATAAAATGGAGCCTCTTATACCAGATGAGAGGGAAGGAAGGGAAGTATCCAACTGACTGGGCCAAAACACCGTGTGGGCACGTAGAGGAAGTATGCAATATAACGTGCGGAGAGTGCCCACTTTCCCTTATAAAACTAAATGAATTCAATGAGGCATTAAAGTCATGCGAATAAGATGGGATGCCCTTCAACGAGGATGCTCAGCCGCTGATGCCTGCCCTAAGGGTATTAAAAATATGGCGGAGTTCAGGAGGGATATTGAGGAATGCGAATAGATTACGACTTACTCGTAGAGTATAGGAAGCTCAAGCCTAATTCATCAATGCTTGCTGCACTAGGGCCTGATGGTAAAGCCATGCCATGTAATTTCCGCACTGGATGCCCAGAGGCTGCTCACGAACTGTCTTGTGGGCGCTGTCCTCTCGGTTTGGCTTGCTTACCTGAACTGAAGGAGGATATCCGTAAATGCGAATAGACTGGAAGATAATAGCGGAGTCTTGCAACCCGTGTAAATTTGCAATAATTAACGAAGAGTGCCCTGTACCTTTCACCACATGCCGCAGATGTCCTTTACACCCTAACAGTGCAAGTACACTCAAAGAGGATTTTGAATCATGCGAGTAAATTGGGATTTATTAATCAGAGGGAGAAAGCCTTTCCCGAGTGGGACAAAAAGGCTTTCTCCTTGTGATGCGCTGAAAACACTCAAAGGCTCTACTCGATGCCCAAGAGATGCTAGGACTGGGGGGCTGATAAATTGTGGTAACTGCCCATTCTATGTAATCCAGTGGCGATTCATTCAAGAAATAGAAGAGGTGAGCTAATGGATTGGAATTTACTGATACTTAAGAGAAGCAGCTTTAAAGGTGAACGCACCCCATGCCAGGCTATGGGTGCCCACGTAGAGGACTGCCCAAGGGATAAGTGAATAAAGTCTATTCCTTGCGGCCACTGCCCTTATGACCCAGATACAGAAGAGTTCCATAGGCACTTAAAAGAAGTGTCTTCCTAGAAGCCTTCGGCTTTCTTTTAACCAAAATTCATTCAACCTGGATGGGTAATAGTATGTATAACTCATATCGTAAAATGGAAGTGCTAGTAGACATGCTCATCAAAGCTAAAGCTGAGCGTGAAGGAAAAGATGAACCAGTTGCTGAAGACGAAGTAGTCTGCGTTGGCAAAAGCTCAATGATGTCCGGTATGGACTGTACTGGTTTAGATTGTAACGAGTGCCCTTTGAATGTTCAGTTCATTGAAAAGTTCGAAGGTATTCGTGACCGAATGAAAGTTCATTCAAAACTCATTGGTGATTGGGAGGACTAATCCATGAAAATTATTGTTGCTGGTGGTCGCGGTTTCTGTGGCCAACAAATGATGTCAGATATCCTTAATGCTGCTATTCCTCGTGCATTCCCCTCTGCTGTTCCTGTGCTGGTTTCCGGTGGTGCCTCAGGGGCAGATGTTACTGCTGAAGAGATATTCAAGGCTAGTGGTTTTGAGATTGACCGCTACCCTGCCAAGTGGAATGACCTTACTGCTGCACCATGCAAGATTGGGACTAACCGTTACGGTGAAAAGTACAATATGCTTGCAGGCTTTAACCGCAACTCTGAAATGCAGGCACAGGCTGAAGCATTGATTGCTGTCTGGAACGGTAAATCGACTGGCACCAAGGATATGATTGATAAGATGGTGGGTGCTGCTAAGCCAGTGATTGTCTACGACTACTTTGGCAAGTGTACAGCTGTCTATAACTTAGATATGGAAACTACATATTTAAGCGTTAACTAGGCCAGATTCGTCTGGCTTTATTTTTTTGTAAACCAAGAAGGAAAATCATGGAGATTCTCTTAGAAAATGATGGTGGACATTCGGACCTATCTCACCTCCCATTCCCTATAGTTATTACCTATAAGGGTGGGGCTGGGTGCTCTTGGCAAGATTAACGTCCCAGGTAGTGCCTTTCCACTTGCCTTAGACGTTGACCCCGCCAAGTGCTATGAGTTTCAGGACTACGCTATCATGTGCTCCTTTGAAGCCGAGGCAATTCAGACAATCGTGAATGACGATATTCGAGTGAATGCCATCTACACGGATGAGCGTTACCTGAATGGTGAATTTCAAGTGCCTGTTTATGCTTCAGATAATGCTGCGGCTATGGACTTCTGCGCATGTATCGATGAGCCTCTCACACTGATGCCAGGAGAGCAGGTAATGATTGATACGGGCATTCGCCTTGATATGCCTCGAACTCTTGCCTGTGAACTGTTACCGCGCTCTGGCTTAGGTAGCCGTGGCTTGGTGTTGGGTAACCTGACTGGCCTGATTGACGGTGACTACCAAGGTAACGTTAAGGTAGTGGCCTGGAACCGCCATCCTCCGTTCGTACTGGATGAAGAAGGCAATCCTAAGGCTAACACCTCCAAAGCTCTTACAATCGAGCCTGGTGAGCGTATCTGCCAGGTATTATTCATCGAGCCTAAGCGTGCAGCACTGAATGTAGTGGATGAGTTTGAGACCACTACTAAGCGCGGCACACAAGGCTTTGGGCATTCAGGGAAAACCAATGTACTTTGATGTGAAATACAGGAAGATACGCAGTCAGCCCGGCCCACACACACTTGATATAGGTGGTAAGACTATTCGATTCTCAACGGATGGCCGCGCCTACTACTACAAGGAGGGTACGGGCTACCTCGATGATTCCGGCGATAGCGTGGCCATGACCTGGGGTACTACCCTACTGGTACAAGCCGATGTGATTTACATCGGTGCCAAGGTTATATACTCAAACTCTGCGGCTACCCCACCAACTGAAGCTTTGGATAAAGGGGAGAAGTACCGCAAGACTGTCTATAACATTCATGGTGATATGTTAGGTGAAGTGGATGTTTATGACGTGTGCGATGCATGGGAACTTTCATGTCCTGCTATGACTCACGCGGTTAAAAAGCTATTGGCTACTGGTACCCGTGGCCATAAGGACTTTGAGACTGACGCTCTTGAAGCCATCAACTCCATCCACCGAAGTATCCAACTAAACCGCAACAAGCAAACCAAAGAGGCTTAGGCCTCTTTTTTTCAATAAGGAATACATTCTTTGATTAATGTAAAAATCACTGGTGACTCTATCGCTCCTGGCAAAAAGCGAGTCACTACCTTTGAATTGGAATATCCTCGCATGATTCACAGCGAGCTTATGACGCACAGGGTCTTTGTACGCAATGCTGCCAGTTCTCGTGCCATTCCAATTGACCGCATGATTGACCAGGTAGAGGCCAATACCGCATTCCCTATCTGGACTAAAAACCAGAAGGGTATGCAAGGGGAAGTAGTTACCGATGGCAGCCTCATCCATCGAGCCAATGCTATCTGGTTGGCGGCTGCAGCTAACATGATTCACCATGTTTGGCAGCTGAATGAACTTGGGATTCATAAGCAAGATGCTAACCGTCTGCTCGAACCATTCCAGCATATCAAGACTGTGGTTACTGCAACCGAGTGGGATGGCTGGGACTTACAGCGTACTGATGGTGCTGCTGCTTTATGGATTCAAGCTTTGTCTAAAGAGATGCAGCGTCAACGCGTCACAGGCATACCACGTATGCTCGCAGATGGAGAGTGGCATTTACCCGGTATCACCGATGAACAGCGTGAGAAGTACTCTCTGGAAGAGTTAAAGGCTATCTCCACTTCTCTGTGTGCTCAGGTGAGTTACCGTCGTGAAGATGCAAGTCTTGAGAAGGCACAGGATATTCTCAATAACAAACTGCTGGCCTCGGACATCCTTCATGCTCACCCTTCGAGCATATCTGCCGTCCTCTGAAACTAGGCGAGATGCGTAAGGGCTGCCTAGACGGTTGGCACCAATACCGTACCGATGTCGAAATGCGCCGTCTTATCTCGAAGAAGTAATGGCTACACTGCTATTCACTGGTTCAGATGGTATCAGGTATCGGAAGGTGCTTGATACCCGGCAATGGTACGCATTTCTCACTGGAGAGTGGATAACCATTTCCAGTGAGCCTAGTGTAAGGCTTTGCCCCATAAGGTGAGAAGAATCGAATAGCCAGCCTTCGGCTGGTTCTACGAAAATGGTGGGCTCTGAAGAAGCAATCTGTTCGCCCCAGATTGTGTCAGGGTCCCCCATTAATCCAAGTTGGCTTATACATGCCTGAGGGCATCTGTAAGCTAATTTCAAACCAAGGAATGATTAATGGATATTGATTGGAAAACGGTTTGTCAGGCTGCCCCTTACAAACGATTGAAGCGAGATGTAATAACTTCAGCCAACCTTAACAAATGGCACAAAGAGGAGATGTACAGAGACTTTTCCCGCATACTCCGCGCTATTTACCTGCAAGCTGAAAAACGGCATGAGTCGTTCCTGTACCGGCTTGAGCGTCTGGAGAGAGCAAGAGGTGATGCCCTTTGGTATAACTTCTACCGGACTTACCGGGCAAAACCAAATACCCAATTTCGTAACATGGGCTTTAGGATTGAGCTCAAATCCTCTCGCCGCTTCAACCGCCGCATATCCAAACATGTTAATTTAGCTT
>FUIF01015762.1_pt1 | contig 13246 bp, 15 predicted proteins | sample 1003461 | NCBI WGS metagenome assembly FUIF01 (sample SAMEA80401918, study PRJEB19352) | marine metagenome | reverse complement strand
ATTCCATGAGCAAATCGTTGCGCGGTTGAGTGCATGGTTTGAATTGAAGGCGGAGCGCAAGCATGATGAACGATTAGGTAACTTTGTGTTTGTGAGGAAGTAGCTATGCCAGAACTTTATTTCAACATTCCACTGGCAAATCATCCGGGCTTAATGGAGCTTCAGGACTACTTGATGTCCGTACTCCCACCGGATACCGAGTACCAGAAGCCAGAAAACTTTCATATTACGCTGGTCTATATTCCTGAATCCAGCGAAAGCGAATTGGGCGATGTGGCTCCTCAGTTGAGCAACTTGCCCATGTTTGGAGTTGAAGGTAATTATTTGGAAGTGTTCACCCCGAATGAGAATGAACATGTGCTGGTGCTGAGAATAGAAAAAACTCCGCAGCTTATCTTCCTACAAGCCGCATTGTTCTACGCCATACGCGCTATGGATTTGCCTATTAGCCCTTATAGCTGGGCAGGCGTTTGGAAACCACATGTCACGTTGGCATTTTCCAAACAACCATTGGGAATGATTGAAGTTCCGCAGCGCGTATTGATGAATGTTGAGAATTACCAGTTGACCGGGGATGAATATGCTGTAATCGCGGATTATAGTTTGATGACAGGCAAACAGGGTGCTATTGTGAGCGAAATGTCCACAATGGAACATTGCATCACCATTAGCGAGATGCGCGGAGATTACCCGAATGTGCCGTACTTCCCCGGTGTAAATATTGCCGAATTGACTCAGGGCGATGACGATCCGATGTTTGTGGTTGTGCCTATTGCTGAGGATGACGTTATTTCAGCAAATGGGCGCTATTACAGTGCGGCATTCGTCCAAGAGCTTGAGCGCCAAATGATCGAGAAACGACCCACTGCTAACCAAGGGCATCTGCGAGATGAAGACCGTACGACGGCATACCCGACCCCGGCAGGTTATTGGGTTGGCACTCAGAAAGTTGGCAAGGTTCTGTGGGGGAAAGCGTATGTCCCTCCACAATCGTCCATGAAAGAAATCGTGCGTATCACGAAAGCGGCTGGTGGAAAGATTACAACCAGCATTTACGGTCCTGCAAACCAAGAATGGGATAAGGCTCGCGGCGCGTGGGCTGCTGTCCCTGAATCATTGGTCTTAGAACATGTGGATTTTGCTCCGGTTGACCGTGCGGGAGTGAAATCATTGGCTCGCGTGCCTCATGTGGTAAGCGAGATGCAAAACGAAATCGAGGAGGAAATTCCTATGGATAAGCTAGACATTCTCAAAGAAATGACTGCTGAAGATGTACAACATCTGCCCAAAGCAGTTGTCAATTCCATTATTGAAGGCTCCCAGTCTACAAAAACTATCTCTGAAATGCGCGGCATTTTGGGTGTGGATGAAAAAGCAGATTTGGTAGCGACCGTCAAAGAAATGGCAGAAACCATCGAAAAACAACGTGGTGAAGTCATTGCAACCGCAATCGTCAGTGAAATCGCTAATGTGATTTATCCTGATGCCGATGACAAAAACGAAAATGTTCAATCTGTACGCGGTACGATTGCTGAACTCGTGAAACTTCGCAACCCGAAAGACACAGAAGCTGTCAAAACAGTGGTAGCTGAAGTTGTTACCAAAGACCACATCAAGAACCTTATTGGTTCAATTGTGGTGTCCGAGATGGGTCCGAACATCAAAGGGAATGTTGGTCCGACCAACACCAATGAAGACCCTGCCGATAAGTATCTGGAATCCGTAGAAGAGTAGAGCTACTACCCTTCCACTCTCCGTAAGCAATTTTAGGGAAAGGGAACAATTATGTTCAAAGCAATTTTGAGTTTCTTTAGCCTCATTATTGGGGCAATCGTTGGGGCAATGTTTGCTACTGGCGATGATACCCATCTTGAATCTGATGGGGATGCACTTGATGTTGACCTCACCGCGACTGTTACTGCAAAACAGGTTATCTATGTTGATGGGTGGCTCGGTGTTGCAGTTGAGGCGGGAGAATCAGGTGATACTGTGGCGCTCGATATTAGCGCACGCGAATACCAATTTACTGTACCCACAGCCTTAAGCGTTTCTAAAGGTGACACTGTGTTCATTGATACAGCGCAAGTTACTGGACATTCCCCTGATGGGGCGGGTTACGCAAAAGCAACTGGTGCAGGTCTCATTCCGCTTTTCAAGGCGACGGCGGATCAGGATGCCAACGATATTGTCACAGGTGTTTTGGTCACGAAATTTAACTAACTAGCGCGGCTGGTTTCAATTCAATTGATTCCGGAGGCGTGGCGCGGCTACACCTCCATTAACAACGTTCAATAAGACAAATTATGTGAGGTGTCACATGGTAAATTTCATCACAAAAGAAATGCTTGCGAAACGACGTAAGCAACGTGGCTATAAAAAAGGGGTTAACTTACTTGACCATATCCGTGAAAGTAGTGAACCCGGCGCAATTGCCGAATTCATCGGTAGCGGCGATTTCAACGCTGCGTTCGGAACTCGGCAACAGTACGAAGTCGAGGCGGGACGCGACCTTGAACCGATTCTCTATGAGTCTTTCTACAATATCGTACAAGACTCTTCTCTTCCAAAGATTGTGAATGTCAACAAACTAGGTCCCGGTGGTTTCGTTTTGGAAGAAATTAAACCGGGTGGTGAAGTCAAGTTTGGCACTGTAGGGGAAAGCTCCTACTCTGTGCGGCAAATTGGCTATGCAGTTGGTTTGGAATACACCAAAGAACTCGTGATGTTCAATGAAGTGTGGAACATGTCGATTGCTGAACGCGCTGTGGGTATTGCTTACAATGCGTTGCTGAACCACATTCACATCAACCCGATTTTGACCGCCAGTTATGGATCAGCAAATCAAACTGCTGCTGATGCTACTGGTTCAACCGCAATGGAAAAAATCGTGTTGACACTCGATAACGCAGTCTCCGCAGCCATGAGCGACACCAGCAATCCGCGACGTGGACCCTACGACCTGCTGATCGCACCCGCAGATTACATTCGCATCAAAAATGCGATGAATCTGACCATCCAAGATGGAAATGGCGAACGCTACGCAGGTGCGAGCATGATCCAAAACGTTATAGCCTACGACGGTTGGTCAGGCACTCGTGGTAAAAAATCCACCACCTATGCAGGTGTGACTGCTGGCAAAGCGTATCTCATCAGCAAACAGTATGTTGATGAAGATTTCCAATCTTGGGTAAAACAAGGTTTAGAAGACCAAATGGGCGGACCTGATGTAAGCCGTCTCATCATGGAACAAACTGTGTGGGACACTTGGCTCGGCACATACGCAAATCCAATTGCGGCAGTGGAAGAAATTACCCTGCCCTAATTAGCTAGGAAATTCGATGGAAGTGGTTAATGTCTGGAGTCCCGATTGGGACCCCTATTCTGGATACGGTCGCATTGCAGTTGAGTTGGTATATCACCTCAGTCAGATGGGCGTTTATGTCAATCCGATGGGTGACGAGGTTCCGAAACATACTCATAAGCTGACACCTGTGGTGCGGAAATTGCTGGAAAAACCGATTCAGCCTACCTTGGGTGGGATTGTCTTGGGGTATCCGACATTGATGGAGAAATATGGTGAAATGCTCTTCGCTGGACCCGTGTTAATCCATACGATGTTTGAGAGTACCAAGTTCCCCAAAGATTGGGCGAGTTGGTTGCGTAAAGCCGATGCGATTTCAGTGCCTGCAAAATGGCTTGTAAACGTAGTGAAAAATCATAGCGTTTATACTCCCGTGCATGTGCATCCGTTGGGTGTCTCTGAGAACTTCAAGTTTGTGGAGCGCAAGTTCTACCCTGATGAATTCACCTTCCTCACTTTAGGGGATCGTGGAATGCGAAAAAGGGTGGGAGATTGCGTGTTTTGCATTCGATCAAGCATTTGGTGACTCTAAAAATCATAGACTCATCATTAAAGCGCGAGAGGGGTTCCCTTTGGACCTTGAGAATGAAAACATCACCGTGCTTGAAGGGAACTTCAGTGAAGCTCAATTACAGGATTTGTATTCACGATGCCATGCGTATGTTTTCCCTACTCATGGTGAGGGGTTTGGACTTCCACCGCGTGAGGCGGCGGCTACAGGAATGCCTGTACTCGCTACGAATTGGGGTGGGACTGCGGACGACCTTGCTCAGTGGGGGTATCCCATCAAGCACAAGCTCGTTCCTGCATGGAAAGGTCATGCGAAATTTGAGGGACTCGGCAAGTGGGCGGAACCAGACATTGACCACCTCGTGAAACAAATGCGTTGGGTTGCAGATTTGAAGCGATTCAAAATGTGGCATATGCAACCACACGGGAATCAAGATGAAAGAGTGGCGAACAAGGTTCGCAGACTCTACGACTGGCGAAAGTTCTCGGAAAGCATTCTGGAGGTTTGGCGGGGCATTGCCTCGAAGCCTACGCCACCTAAATCTGACCGTCGCAAGCGGCGAAAGGCTGTGAGAAATGGCAACTAGCACACAACGCACACGGTTTAGACGGTATTTCGGAGACCCCGGTACGGTGTGGACTGATGATGAGATTGACGCGATTTTCGAGGAAGCAACGGAAGACGCGCCCAATGCAGTCATGATTCAGGCACGGATTATCGGGATTGATGAGCTACGGATGAATGCCACCAAGCTCACCAACTACAAACAGAATCAGTCAAGCGAAAACCAGAGCGATATTTTCAAGGCGCTCACTACAATGCGGAAGGAACTTGTTGCAGAAAAATATGACGCGGAAGAAGATGCGGCAGGCACATCCGTGAGAGTGGTCAATACAGCCAAACGCCCAGCGCGAACGAAAGACTATCCCTCGTCATAAGGATGATTATGTGATGCCTAATTTTGATACATGGTTGGGACAATCTCATAATGGACACAGCGCCCCATCAGCAGCGCAACGGGCAGTGGATGCGTTGCGACGGATTAATGATCGTCCGAGCAGCATTGTGTTGTATCGCAATGAAACGCCATTGGCGGCTCAGACCGTGCGGATTGAATTTGATGATTCCGTGCTGCAAAAGATGGATAGTCCCGGTGTGGCAAGCGAACGCGAAATTGTGGTTTTCGGCATCAAAGACCATGCGACGGTAGCGGATACGGATATTCAGGTTAAGGATTTGTTCACTCTGAATAATCAGGACTATGAAGTACGAGATGTTATCGAATTGCCAGGAGAGGTGCAAGCCGAGGCGGTGAGGCGAACATGACACAGAATTTCAAGTGGAAGATTCCGCCGTCAAGAGCGTTTGAGATGAATATCTACATTGAGAAGTGGCTTCAGGCTGTCTATCAGAATCTCAAACAATACGAAGCATTGATTGAAAAAGACATGAAAGATAATGCCATTTGGGAAGACCAAACTGGAAATGCAAGACAATCTTTAATTTGTCGCGTGATTCGTATTGATGACAAAATTATTCTGGTTGCTGCTTACGGTAAAACTCGTGAAGGTAAGGAACTTGCATATGGTAAGTGGTTGGAACTCGCCAATGGTGGCAAGTATGCGATTATTTTGCCGACATTGCAGGAATACTACCCGAAAGTTTGGGCTACTGTGAAACGGACAGCGCGATAATGGCAGACTTGGCAGGGGCAACCAAAGCATATCTCAAGGCAGATAGCACGCTCACGGCAATTGTCGCGGCGGATAAGATTCTGGATGCTGAGGATGTTGGGCGGGAAGGTCTGAAGGTTGAGCATATCAAACAGATAGGCACGCCATTGGTTGGACCTGCAATCTACATCAACTGGACTACTGAAGCGCCATACCAAGCAACCATGCTGGATGCGGTGCAGGCATTCGTAGAGATTTATTTTTATCAACATTCAAAGTACGGGATTATCAAGGATATGAAGCGGCGCGTCTGGGAGTTGCTTCATCAACAGAGGGTGGTGATTGATGATCCCGGCGCAGATTATGTTTATGCTTTCATCTGGCGGGGTGATGTTGTTCAGATGAAAGACCCAGAATTGAACGGGTGTAGTATGGAGCGCTCTCGATATGAAATTCATTACTTGAGGAGAGTGTCATCATGACAGACAAGACTGTTATTTACTCAGTAAATGCCATCGAAATTGCGGCATATGATACTGTGACTGAGACATGGGGAACCCCTGTGCAATTGCGCTATGCAGGTGGTTTTCAGCCTGATCCGAACATGGCTGAGGACGAAATCAAATCGGTAGGTGCAATTGAAGCCATGTTATCCGTGCTTGAGAGCTACAATGGAACCATTCCAACTGCTGGGATTGCCACAGATGAATTGAGCATTATCTATGGTATTTCTAGTTCTGGCGATAGCATTGCTCGGACAATGGATATTGAAGGTGGGGTAATTTTGCCTTACTTCGGTATCATTGCACATCTTCCAGTGCGCGAAGGTGGGGTAATGCGATATGGCTTCCCTTATTGCATTGCTACAAGCACCCTTAGTGCCAATGTTGAGCAGAATCAATTCATGGCGCGGGACTTCACATTCAAAGCAGGGCGGTTGCGTAAAAGCGACGGAACTACCCTTCCCATTGGGCGCATGAATACCAATGCAGAGGCTCCGGCACTTCCTACCGATTTCGACGGCTTCTTTGCCCCAGCAGCATAGGGATTAATCATGGCGAAACAAACACTCGCGGAGTGGAAAGCACGCACCACGACCATCGAACTCAACAATGGGTTTGAAGTGGAAATCAAGCCTTACGATGTGACTGTTCTTCTCGATGATGAGGGGAACAACCCGAATCCACTGATTGAAACTATCCAGAAAGCGATTCAGGAATTTCAACAGTCGCAGGAAGCAGAGAAATTGGTGGATGCGGCGGGTAAGGTTGTGGATAAAATTCCTGCGGTTCGCAAACGCTTGAATGACTTATTGGTACAGGTCATTCACCATCCACCGATTTTGGAAGCTGGGAATAAGGATGGCATCAGCATTAATGCTCTAACTTTGCAAGAAAAGCTGGAAATTTACTCCGAAATGTTCGGAGGGACGGCAGCGAATAATGCCGCCAAGCGATTTCTTGGACAACAGAATTCAAGTGTGGTCTCTGCATCAGAGGGCGGCGAAGTACGGGAAGTCCCCATCGGAGTTGATGAGGATAAATCATCCGATACTGTCGTATAACTTCGATGAAGCCGTACATATGTACGGTGCTTGGGTGGAGAGCAAGCTATCGGAGACGGACAAAAAAGGAAAATCCGTCTGGCGGATAGAACAGTTGCTGGGCATCCCTATACAGACCCAAGAAATTAGCTTGGGTGAAATGGGCAAATTCGGGGGAATGGCTGTAGGGTAGAGCGCGATAACAATCATTATGTGAGGTGTGGAGCGCCACGTTATCAATTAGCGAGGCGTTTCGATGGGATTCCCAAGCACGGGGTCTGTTGACCTTGGTTCAGCTTTCGGGTCGATGATTATCGACTGGTCGGGAGTTGAGCAAGAAGCAAACAAACAACTGGCACGGTTAGACCAGAAAATAGCCAGTGGGTTAAGCAACATTGGCGCACGAATGCAGAAGACCGGAGCAAACCTCACGGTAGGATTGTCGCCTTTCACTGCGTTTGTGACCCAAGGTGTGTTGGCATTTGCTGATTTTGATGACATCCTGACGGAAATCGAAGCGCGGACTGGCTCGACTGCAAAAGAAATGGATTTGGTCAAAAAGACTGCAATCCAAATGGGGCAAGACACCGCATTCTCTGCCACTGAAGCCTCACAAGCCATGCTTGAACTGCTTTCCTCTGGGTATAACCTCAATGAAACGATGGCTGCACTCAAACCAACATTAGACCTTGCCGCAGCCGGAAAGATTGGGCTAGGGCAAGCTGCGGATGCGGTTTCGGATATTCTGGCTCAGTTCCAACTCGAAGCTGAACAAGCGGGCATGGTGGCAAATGTGCTGGCACAAGCAAGCCAAGCGAGTAGTGCATCAGTTGAACAATTGGTTGCTGGCTTTGCTAATGTTGGACCTACCGCAAATATGTTCAAGTTGTCTGTGGAAGACACCGCAGCTATTTTGGCGATGTTTGCTGAAAATGGCATCAAGGGAGCCGAGGCGGGGACACTCCTCAAATCTATGCTGAATGGGATGTCGCGCCCAACCAAAGAGGTTGAGGAAACCTTCAAAAAACTAGATACAAGTCTCTTCGATTCACAAGGAAATATGCGTGATTTGAATACTGTTCTCGAAGAGATGAGTGGCAAAATGGACAATCTCTCTGATGAGGAGCGAATCCGCGCCATTCAAGCCGTCGCAGGGGCATATGGTCAGCAAGGTTTGGCAGCATTGATGGCATCTGAAGGTTTTGACGAGATGCGTAAGAAGATGCGCGAACAGGCTGAAGCTGCTGAAGTTGCCAAGAAGATGATGGACTCGTTTCGAGGTGTCATGAATCAATTCTTGAGTAGCGTTAATACATTTTAGCATCGTCTTCTTAGGTCCTGCGCTTGATAGCAAAAAACCCTTCACGAAATTCATAACCGAGATGATTAACAATCTCACTAAGTGGGGGATGGAAAATGAAAAAGTAAGCGGCACGTATTGGGTCACTTGTCCTGATGCTTGGGACTTTGGGACCGACATTAATTGCAATTGGTGGTGGAATCAATTTTTTTGCTAACGCGATTTTGCCAGGGTTCATCAAAATATTATCTGTAGCGAAGTGGGTTGTTGGTGGATTAGGTGGTGCTTTAGGATTTTTGTTTTCCCCATTAGGTCTGTTACTGCTGTTTGTTGGTGCTGTTGGTGCAGCATTCCACTTCAATTTCTTGGGGATTGGGGATCGTGTTCGCACCTTCATAGATAGTCTGCTATGGACACTCAATAACTTTACTGAGCAGGGGCTTTTCCTATTTATTAAATGGATGGGGATGGGTGGGAAATCCGCTAAACAATTTGCAGCACGGATTATCGCAGCCTATCAACATATAAAAACCCAAGGGGGGGCAATTATTGGAGCAATCCTGACTAGTTTGCTGGCAATACGGAATGCCTTTAACAGCGATGGTTTATTTGGAGCTATCGAAGAAGCTGCAAAGCAATTCCCCCAATTATTTGGGAATATCTTGAATAACCTGAATGATTTATTTATCGGATTGTTCCTGTATCTTTCTCCCCTTGCGGCTATGGTTGCAAATTTCTTCATTGGTATTGGGCGTGATATACGGGATCAGGTTTTGGGGTGGGGCGACCAAGCGAAGGAAGCTGCACCGGGTATTGGCAAAAAACTTGAAGAACTATTCGATTTCTTAATGCTCAATTTGCCAGCTATCTTTGAACGTCTCGGATTCTTTATTGGCAAGATTATTAACTTCCTTGTGATGGGTTTCCTTGCGTTGTTGCCAGTGATTGGGGATACGATCAAGCTGATTGCCCCCAAGGTGCTTGCCTCGATTGGTTTTGTGGTGACGGAAGTTTTGCCGAGATTGTTGAAGTTAGGATTTGCAATCGCGCTGGCGTTTATGCTGGGGTTGATTGCAGGGATTGACGCTCAACAATTGCTGGCAGAGATGTTGCTATTGGCGAATCAGTTCATTGCTTGGATTAATGAAAATAAGGCGGAATGGTTCAATCAAGGGTTGGCGCTCATGCTGCAATTTTTCCTTGCCTTGATTGACGTGATTGTCAAAAATCGAGACCCCCTCCTTGCCGAGTTGTTGTTGCTGGCATTGGCGTTTATTGCGTGGGTTAATGAAAATAAGGCGGAATGGTTCAACCAAGGGTTGGCGCTCATGCTGCAATTTTTCCTTGCGTTAATTGATACGATTGTCAAAAACCGTGATCCCTTCCTTGCCGAACTGCTATTGCTGGCACTGGCGTTCATTGCGTGGGTGGATGAGAAGTCCACTGAATGGTTTAACCAAGGGTTGGCGCTCATGCTGCAATTTTTCCTTGGGATTATTCAAACCATCATCGAGGGCAGGAACTCGCTGCTGGCAGAATTATTGTTGCTTGGGTTAGACATCATTAATTGGATTACCACCAAGAAAACTGAGCTTTACAACAGTGCGATTGAGTTGGGGAAGAAAATTGTGAATGGGATCATTGATGGGATTAAGCAGTTAAAGCAACAAGCGATTGACGAAATTAATGAACTCGCCAGTTTGATACCGGGAGCGCCAACTGTTCCGGGTGGGAGTCGTGATAGAAGTGGTGTAACCCAACGAGACCTGATAGAACGTGCTAGGAACGCTGCATCTGGAAGTGGTGGATTCACATTTGGAAGACGCGCATTGGGAGGGCTTGTTCAAAAAGGTAAAGGATATATTGTTGGTGAAAAGGGTCCTGAACCATTTTTCCCCGGTGCGAGTGGTTATGTGATGGCAAACAAAAAGATGCACGAAAGCCTAAAGTTAGCGATAGCAGGCATGATGGGCGGAAACCAGATGGTTCCTGCGGGGGCGAGTGCGGCTGCTCCTGGTGGGAATACGACGACTCACATAAATACTCTTATGGTGAATATTCCAGAGGGAAGTATCTCACCAACGGACGACCCGAACACGCAAGGCGACCAAATTGGACGTGGGATTATCAATAGATTACGCATGGGAGGGATTGGGTAATGCCAGATGTGATTAAATTCGGGACTTATACATTTACTTTCCCGCAGACTTTTTCGGATAACTTCAACAACGTGGTTCCCTCGACTGATCGGATACCGGGCGCGTCCGGTGGATTTGATAATTATGGGAATGAAACACCACCCGCAGAGATTGGAAGTGTCAATTTGTCATTCGTATTGGATGCAACATTGGGAACGAAAACCATTCGAGAAATGCGGGATGAAGTGAATGCCCTCACCCATATGGGCGCACAGAAATTGACTTGGCTCGCACAGGACGAAATTCCTGATATTTTGCGCTGGTGTTATGCAAAGGTCAACAACATCACAATGTCGAAGGATTTTGCGAATCACTCTCAATATCGCCAGAGAGTGCAGATTACATTTCAGGTTCGCCGATCCCCCTTGGCGCGTGCAGATTTTGCCAGGTACGCTGGATGATGGTGGGGACTGGGATGATGGCGGGTATTGGGGCGGTTGGACGTATCTTGATGAGGATACCGACCTCTCCACAGATTTTGATTTAGAGGAGGGGTTGGGAAAGTTTGTTCTGAATGATGGGTACAACATCCCCATGTATAACCTTGGGCATGTACCAACACTCCCGCGTATTATGGTGGTTGCTGGTGCAGGAACCGTGTCGGACCTGATGTTTGAACGCAGGAAAAATGATATTGGCTATGAACGCATCCGTTGGTCTGGAACATTGCAGGCTGGCGAGAGTCTGCTGATTGATTGCGGACGGTTACTGGTGAATTACAGTGGATCGAGTGATGATGCGCTGGGATTTGGGCAATTGACTGTGCGCGGCAAGCAACGGAATTGGTTACAGATTGACCCTGGACTCAACAAGATTCGGGTATCAGGCACATTCACAGCAAATGCAACATTGTACGCATTTTTTGAGCCAAGGATGACCTAATGCTGACCGTGCGCGTATTCGATGCTCAATATACTTCTTTAGGAAAAGGTCCTATCTCCGATGTCCGCTTGTTCAATTACATTCGCAGGTTGGACAAGTCAGGTGAGTTTAATTTAGTTGTTCCAGCTTCGGCAGAACGGGCGAACCTCTTGACCACCAAACGAAAAATCAAAGTCTATGATAAGCATACGCTGGTTTTTGAGGGCATTGTCATAGATCGCAACTTCAACAATCGTGATACGACCTTCACACTACGTGGTATGAACCTCATGGATGAACTTCGTTTGGTTACAGTTGGACGAAACCGCGTTTTTAGTGCTGAACCGCTCAAGGGTTTCGTGCTGAGTTTGTTAAGTCTCGCAGAGCATCAGTGGACAGCCAGTGTTGCTGATACCCAAGATGGCATTAGTGCCAAATATGGGGGTATCAAAGTCCATAAGGCATTACATCGTGGGATCGAACAATTCGGATGGCATACTCGTATGGGAGTCGGGAGACATATCGAAATTGGACCCTTTGGCGAGCATAGCAATATTGTTGTGACAACCCCTAAGCAATTGGAAAAAGGACTTTGGGGTAATGAAAAAATCGCACTGATTAATTCACTGGATCGTATGGAAGACTCTGGCGATTTGGTCAATCGGATTATTCCATTGGGCGGCGGACGTGGGTTGTCTCAATTGACACTCGAAAATGCGACGCTCGGTTATCCCTATGTCATCAAATCGCGCCTTGGGTCAGATGGGCAATTGGAATACTACCTTGAGGATGAGGATTCCGTTGCTAGATACGGCATTCATGAAGCCGTCGTGGTCTGGGATGACATTAATCCCATTACCAATGCTCCAACTGATATTGAAGCAGCCGCTAATGAACTGTATCGCATTGCTAGTGTCAGTATCCAACGTACCAGAGAACCTAAAGTCTCGTATCGCATGACAGTCAAGAAATTGCCTAGTCGCGTTAGAGAAGGCGATAAAATGCGTTTGCTTTACTTGGGTAACATCACCCGTGATGGCAAAGTCGTGGATTATGTCAATATTGACGCGGATTTTTGGGTGTTGGGGATGGGCGTGAATTACAACCAAGGTGGAGCGATTTCATACACATTGGAAGTAGGCAGTGTGGACGAAGCCGTGCGGGATGATACAGAAGTGGTTGCACAAGCATTTGAGCGATTGGAAGTGGCAAAGGTCATTCCACAGCCTCTCGGTGGAACATACGTTGCTACGCGGTTTGAGGAAATTGAGGATGGGCATGATGTCACATTGCGGGTGGAGATTGCCAATAATGTGTTGTATCTGCACAGGGCGATTTTGACGGTCATCACACGCCCATTACGGAGTACGGTTAAAACAACGGCATCAGGTGGGGCTGATGTGGTGACAAGTGATGCAGGTGGTTCTACTGTCGAAACGAGTGATGCACAAGGCGACCACTTTCATACGAATTTTGCAGGGGTTGTTGCTGCGGCTGCGCCTACGTTGTGGTACGTGGTCAACGCACGGGACAACCTTGGGAATATAATCACGCTCAAGGTGGGCGATGTTACGGGTGGCGCTGGGAGTATTGCTACATTTGGGAGTTCTGGGAATCATACCCATGATTTGACAATCCCGAATCATACGCATGACCTGACATTGCCGAGTCATACCCATAATATGGAATATGGTATCTTTGACGACTCCGATTTTCCCGAAGAGATTTCCATTGAAATAAACGGAGTGGATGTGACTGCCACGCTCGAAGACCTCAATTCTGGGTCGGTAGGTCCTTGG
>FUIF01004352.1_pt1 | contig 13257 bp, 18 predicted proteins | sample 1003461 | NCBI WGS metagenome assembly FUIF01 (sample SAMEA80401918, study PRJEB19352) | marine metagenome | reverse complement strand
ACTTTTCAAAGCAGCACATAAAGTAGCAAAAGAAACTGTTTCAGTTGTAGGTGATTACCGCATCGCTTTTTCTCTAGCACTAAAAGAGGGTTATAAAATGAAAAATTCAAAACTAAATGAACTTCTAAGTAATTCAGATGTAAATGTTTGGATGCTGGCAAGCAAAGCAGAGTTAAAAGATATTGTTGCCAAAGCATCATTTGAGGAGCTAAAAGGTCTAATTGAAAAATACGACGACCATCAAATGTTTGATTTTATGGAAGATTTCATTACTGACGGAAAAGCTGATGGAATGAATGAGGAGCAATATTGGGAAGTTATCGAAGAGCTAGGTCTTTACTAATAATATAGATAAGGATTATTAATTATGGGTATTAAATTTATTTGCACTAACGACACGGTTAACTGGTATTTGATTGATGGAGAGGAAGTCGGTCTTTGTAGTGAAACTGGCGAATTGATACATGGTGACGGAGGGAACTTTGATTGTATTGACAATGAATCTATTGCAGAAAAGGCATCAATAATTGACGCGATTAATGATTTTGAATCAGGAATGTAAGCAAAGGCGCGGCCAACGCCGCGCAACAAGGGGAATAAAATGATTAAAGTATCAAACACAAACGCAAGCAGAAACGGCAGTAAACAAAGCGCTGTGCGCGTTTACAAAAAACAAGGGCTTGGCTGGCTATTGGTCGGAGAGGTTTTTCTGAACCAACGAAACCCGCTAGGCTATTTAAAAGCGCACCCCGGCAGTAAATACAACAAGCAATTAAAAGAGCAGCTTGTTAATGCTGGGTTTTCTGAGATGGAAATAAAAGAGGTTTACTTATAACCAGGAGTGCAACATGCAAAAACAATGTATCAACTGTCGATACGCAGACGGGCCAACTAAGCGGTGCGCTTGCAATGTGAATGCAAGGCATGAGCTGATGAATGCAGAGCAAATGAAGTACCATGAAAACGGCTTGCAATATTGCGATTGCTTCAGACCAGTATCAAAGGAGCATGGATGATTTGTTATGAATGCAGTAAAAAGATTGCAAAACCAAAAGATGATGGATTTCACACTGCAAAAAAGATGAAGTGCGATTATTGCGGTAAAGTGAAAGTGTGTTTGCCGGACAGGCATTACATCATTAATGTAAAGGATCGCAAATGACGAAAAAACGAGGCAGAAGCAAGCGGTGCGGATCTAAATGGATTCAGACGCGAAGATCAACCAAGAACAAGCATAATCATGAAAAGCATGTTGGTTACGCTGTAAGAATGCAGTTTAGAGAGTTGTATTTTAAGCTAAAGCAGAGGTATTTATGACCAGAACAATCTACTACCGGAAACACAATCGCTTGTCTAAAGTTAGAATTGACGGCTTTTCAAACAGCATTGAATTAGGTAAGGAGATCTCGCTGCTAGGTCTTGAGCGTTTGCGCAAGTCACTACATACTGATAAAAGAAGCCCTATCATGGTTATGGTTAACTAAGGAGTTGTTATGATTGTCGTAACAGAGCAAGTGTTTATAGGTGAGATAGAGTGCATAAGAACTTTGCAATTTGATAGCGTAGAAGAGTTTATATTGTATTGTGAGCACTTCAAAAATGAAGAATAGGCAATAAAAAAGCCAACTTCTTTACGCTGGCTTTTTGTTGGCAGTAATTCCAATGTCGGGTGGAATGTATTAATTATAACAGTTAAAAGGAAACATGAGAATGAACAACGAATTTATAGCGCTTAAAAAAACGTGCTAAACTAAACAAAAAAGAGATCGCGCAGTTGGTTGGTTATCCTGTTGAGCTTATCCAGCGTATAACTCAAGGGAAGCACAAAGCGCCACAAAGCATGATTAAAACACTTAACGCATATATTGACTACATAGAGGCTTAATATGACAGAAAAAACTATTGAAAAAGAGATTGTTGAAAAGGGTTTAACTGCTCCGCGGTTAACACCTGAAATGATTGATGCAAAAGTTAAGGAAAAAGCTTTTCATATTTTTCCTGATTCATGTTTAACTGTATGTTGTTTAACCTTGCAGAACGGTTTCACTGTAACTGGTGAATCTGCTTGTGCAAGCCCTGAAAACTTTAACCAAGAAATTGGTGAAAAGATTGCATTTAAAAATGCCAGAGACAAAATCTGGATGTTAGAAGGCTATCTTTTAAAACAAAAGCTTTATGAGGCTTAATATGTTATATCTATTTCAGAACAACGGTAAAGCTTGTGCCGCAAAAAGCTGTTTTATGCTGGCATTCTTTACATGTCTATTTAAGATTGCTGTTTCAGGCATTACTATCGGTGATATCGCTTTTGCTAGTGCTGATTATGCAGGTATTGCTGCATTTTTAAGCCCACTAGCTGCGCTTTATTGGGGCAGGGCAAAGACAAAGGCCGATGAAAAATGAACATACTAAGCTTTTTCACTGGCATTTGGTCAAAGGTTGCTGCTGTATTTGCCGCAATTGCAGGTGTATTTTTTCTAATAATCAAGCACCAATCAAATAAAATAGAGAGCTTAGAGCATGAAAATGAAGCGCTGGAGACAAAAAGTAAAATCCAGGAGGAAAGTGCAGTTATTACGGCGCGAGCTATGGCAGCAGAGCAGGATGAAATCTTAAAAAATGTTGAAGAGAAAAGAAACAAAAGCAAGCTTGATCGGCTTAATGATGTTTAGCCTGTTCGGGTGCACTAAGCAAGAGTTAATACATGTGCCGGTAGGTTGCCTAGGTTTGCCTACTGTTAATGTTAAATTCACACAAGAAGAGGCTGATGCAATACCAGATTCAGCAGTTGATAAAATTGTTTTAATGCGTGAAACATACAAAGCCAGGATTAACGCTCAGTGCGAAATTAATTATAAACATGATGAATTGTACGAATCAAAATAGTTAACCGGCTGCGCTCGCTTTATTTATAGAGTAAAACGCAATATATAGTCATTTGTGTTAGAGCGTAGCCGACCACAAAAGGAGTCATTATGAATATACATCAATTATTAGAATTAGAAGAGGGATACAGAGCAAAGGCTTATTATTGTTCTGAAATGTACCCGACAATCGGCATTGGAACAAAGATCGGACCTAAAGGTTCAAATTTGCGGCATTATGATTTTACTGTATCTCGTGATGTTGCCATGGCTCTTTTAGAAGATGAGCTGAAAGGAATCTACAAGGCATTAGATAAACTAGAATGGTTTAATTCGCTGAGTGATGACAGAAAAACGATTATAGAGTCAATGTGTTACCAGCTAGGTGTTTCTGGTGTCATGAAGTTCAAAAAAAATGATAGCGGCATTAAGTGCTGGTAATTACAATAGAGCTGCAAATGAGGCGTTAGACAGTAGGTGGCATAAACAAACACCTGTCAGGGCGGAGCGACACGCTAGAGTATTAAGAGGCGAGTCTTTGGATTGCGTCTATGATGAGTCTATAAATAATTGAAATCACAATGGAATAAACATAAAATAAAATAGAGCGGAATAGCACGGAGGTCGATTGTTTACTTTTTTTTTCGCGCTATTCCAGTGAAATTATTTATTTATCAACAATAACAGCCATATCTATCGAATGGATACCGATTATTGTTAGAACGTTATTACGGTTTTATTATGAGCGCAACACAGACAACACAACATTTGATGACAGGCGCGACAGTGGGCGGAGGTGTCCTTCAGTGGCTAACTGTGAACTCAAGCGCAGTGACGGCGATAGCGGTGTTAATGACCGCGATAGCATCAGTAGGGTTCGGGTTTTGGAATGCCAGGAGCAACAGCCAAAGAAACAAAGTAAATCGTAGAGACATTACGGATGGCATTATCTCTGATTTAAAAAAAAGCCGGAAAGCCGGAAGGTTATATTTCAGATTTTCGCGATATAGTTTGTAAATAACATGAAAAACACAGATATTTTAATTATACTATTAATTATATTAAACACAGTTGTTGCAGTTAGAGATGTTCAGCGAACAAATCAGCGCAGAACACGGCAACAAAGAACACGGCAAATCAAAAGGCCGTCAACTCGTGAACTTAGGTTGTAAATATTCTCCAGGCGTCTTACACCATGCGCCTTTAAACTGCTTGTGTAACGTAAAGCCTATTCCTTTTCGGGCTGTCTTGGTTATCTGTCTCCTTGGTAATCTGCGAACACAAGACCAACAGTAAATGTGTATAGCCGAAGGTGAAAGCCCTTTCATGACAGCTTGTCACTGTGGCGGTTAGACAGCAAAGAAGCCTCTTTATTGAGGTTTTTTTTGTTTAACATTGATATAATAGCGGTATTATTGTTTTTAGTGAGTTTGTGATGCCGTTTCCAGAAAGATTAAAATTAGGATTAACCCCAAATTTAGCGAACGGGTATGCGGGTTTAAACGGGTATGCGGGTTTATTTGGCAGAAGGTGGATTTACACATTCGACGGTATTGACGACTATGTGCAGTTGCCCACTATCGAACTGTTGGCTGGGGATGTTGTAACTATTGAATTTATAGCGCCAAATGTTCTTGTTACAAGCAAAATACTATTAGACGGCCCAGATTCATCAAATAGATTTCTTTTGAGTAGCTCATCGGAAGGGTTAATATTAAATTCCTTTATAAACGGAGACACATATCTTGATGATGTTTTAATACCAAATGCCACTGTTCAATTCCCATCTGATGGTGCGCTGCATGAATTTAGAATTGAAATGTCTGGAGCTGATAAAGTTGGGGTTGTTGGGGCGAGATATGATGGTACTTTCAATGCAAATTTCCCAATCAAAAACCTCCGCATAACACGCGCAAACCCAACAACCACGCATCCTGATTTATTCTGGCCTATTGATGACAGTTGGGACAGTAACCCTGTAATACGTCAAACAATCCCACACGGATTCCCTATTGATGGTACTCACTCATTTGATAGTGATGGTCAGGTGTGGCTGGACTACACCACAGAAGCAGCCCCACAATACGCAGACGAATCAGGCTATGGAACACTTGCTGAACGTGCTGCATTAGCAGGGCTTAGCGAGACTGAGGAGGCTATTGCGAGTTGTGCTGAGGGTGAGTTAAAGAATGGCGATGCTAGATTTGGTGATGTGTTTTGGACAATGCAGTCAGACTGGAGCATATCAGGTAATCAGTTTGTTTGCAATAATGATGGCACAGCAGGGTCATGTAATTTGTATCAGTTAGATATACTTACAATAGGTGAAACATACAAAGTATCACTTGATGTGACTATTGTGTCTGGAGCAATAAGGCTGTGGAGTGGTACTGAGGGGATTTTATTAGCAGACCAATCTGGACAAGTGAAAGATTTTGAGTTTACGCCAACATTCAAACATGTTTATTTTTATGCGGATGGAGAAGAAGGTTTCGTCGGGACGCTTGCTAACATCTCAGTCCGCCCTGCAACCTCCCAACAGGTCTTAACATCAACCGTCAACGATGGCGAAGCAATCAACTTTAACGAGGAGCAATGGTCATATAATAGTGAATATATTAGTGAGGCTTTAGTTGCTGCACAAAAATATGTCGCTTCTGGCGAAAATTATGCAGTAGAATTTAGCGTATAACAATAGGATTAATTATGTCTACGATTACATACGACAGCGGGGAATATCTCAAGTATGAGTGAAGCAATGTATAAGATAGTAAGCGCCGATGATTTTAACGCTTACACAACTGAAACTGACGATGATGGCAACGAGTATAAAAACTACACTTGCAAGACACGTGAAGTCCATCCTAGTGCCCGTCTAAGTCCCGATGGTACAGAATACGTAATCTCTTGTAACTGTGGTGATGGTACTCACACACTCACAGAGATTAAAGAGTACATGGCTGATAGTGAACACTGGATAGAAACAGAAGAAGAGGTTGTTTTATGAGTGGATACCCAGGATTAGGCGGGATATCAGAAGAAGATCAAGAAAAGCTAGATTCATTGCCTAAGGCTTACATGATGGCGTTGAGCGATACTACTCAAGCAGTACCGTCGGGCTTATCACTTACTCAAGTATCAATTGCCCCCGATGGTGATACAGTTTCCGGACCGGCGTTCAGGCATTGGATTAAAGAGCTTTAATAATTTAAGAGGTTTATATGATTTATAACGTATTACCAGCAACAGATACAGGGCTGGACGATAAGCAGCTAGTACCAGTTGCAGATAGCACATACTTCACAGAGAGTATGGTTAAGAAAAGTCACGGAGATAGATTCTTAGAGGCGCAAACAGGCGATTTTGTTATCTGTTTTTATGATGCTGACGGTGTTACACCAGTTACTCCAACAGCGGGGACAGTTAAACCAGAAATGTCGCCAATTGATAATGTGTGGATGGAACCAGGCGTAGGCACCATCACTATCGATGCTGCAGATATCCGTGTTGATTCAGATGGTTTATCTTCTTACACGATACCCGTGTTTGTCGGTGGCACAAAGCAAGGTCGGGTGACATTGGCTGACATTGCAGGTGCAACATACTTTAAAGCCGAGTTTAGGCGGTTTAAATAATCATTAATTTTGCATAGGTATTCACTAAGGTGTCAAATATCGTGGGGATATACCTATGCTGTTGAATAAGGATGCAATATGAATGATAAACAGCATGAGTATACACGGCGCAAAACAGCCGATTTAATTCCATACGTAAACAATTCACGCACTCACTCAGATGAGCAAGTCAACCAGGTGGCCGCAAGTATTAAAGAGTTTGGGTTTACCTCTCCAGTTTTAATAGATGAAGATAACGGCATAATTGCAGGTCATGGGCGTGTCATGGCTGCCAATAAGCTCAATATTAATGAAGTGCCTTGCATTCAGTTAAAAGGGCTTACAGAGGCGCAGAAGAAAGCTTACATCATAGCAGACAACCAATTGCCACTTAATGCTGGATGGGATTTAGATATGTTAAAGCTTGAGCTTGACTCGCTCAACGAAATGGAATTTGATATTGACCTGCTAGGGTTTGATGATGACTTTCTGAATGATTTGCTTGAAGATGAGCCAGAGGAAGGTTTGACTGATGAGGACGCAGTGCCAGAAGCGCCGGAGGTGCCGGTTAGTGTTCTTGGCGATATTTGGCAGCTAGGCGATCACAGGTTAATGTGCGGTGATAGCACCAGTGTTGATGATATTGACAAACTGATGAATGGTGATTCGTGGCACACATGCGTATTTGATCCCCCATACGAGGTAACTGATTTGTATAGAGATGCCATGCCGTCATATGAGGATGGCAAGCGCATTTGTGTGTTCTGGGATTTTAAACGATTTTCAGTAGCGGCAGCTAGCACAGAGGCTTACGGGTGGAGCGGGCTGTATGAGTTTATATGGGACAACCAAACGTCATGGTACACGCCCAACAGACCTCTCGCGAGACATAAAGCATGTGGTGTATTTGGCGGTAACGATCAAAAATTCAATTTTGATGAGGCTATAGTTAAAGACGGAAAGAAACGACAGGAAAAAGTGGTAAAAAACACTAGAGGGAGTTCTAATTACAAGCCGTTAGACGGGGCTGTTCATTTATCTACGGTGTTTACATTAAACAAAGCAACAATGAATACAGGCGGCATGGTTCATGGTAAACCGATTCAGTGGGTTGAGGCTATATTTAATGGTGTAGGCGGTGTTAAATACCTTGATTTATTTGGCGGCAGCGGGTCAACTATAATTGCGTGCGAAAAAACTAGGAGACAGTGCTTTACAATGGAGTTGAACCCGATCAACATTGACGTAATTGTCAAGAGGTGGCAGGATTATACAGGGAAAAAAGCGATCTGTGTCACAAACAACAAATTAGCAATAGTTTAAGGTTGTCAATTGTCATCAAAAAGATTACGGTTAATTCAACGTTAATTAGATATAAGGAGTTACCCATGAAAGGCGAATACATATCCACGACAAGCACAGAAAACGGTGAATATGCACTGGTTTTTAATTGACGGTTTGGAGTACGGAATTAACGAGCATTTCGATATTAAATCGTTAATGTGCGAGGGTTCCGCGTGCGATTGCATTGATAACGACTCTATTGCTGAGTATAAAAGCATTGTTGATTTAATGGTTTCAGTTTACAGTAATATGGAGGTGTAGTATGGCTGTTGGTTACCATAAGTTAAATACGAGCGCAGCAAGATCTAGACCGGTTAAACCAGAGATTTCCGAGTCCACTGCTAGCGTGTGTCAGCGTTTGTGCGAAATAAAAAAAGGTTCAATTGTTAATCATGTTAAATTTGGAGTTGGCTTGGTTTTGGTTGGGTGCGATTTCGGCGGTAAATTAACAGTTGATTTTGATGGTGTGGAAAAAGTGTTAATGTCGCAATATGTGGAGGTGCTGTGATGGCCAAAAGCAAAGCAAAGTGTTTTACTATATTTCATTCGAGCGGCAAGATATTCAACATGATCTCGCCTGTAGCCGTGACGCTAATGGAGGCGCTCGAGTCTGTTAACGTTAGGTTTAGGGGGCAAATAAAAAAAGTGGAGGCGCATTGATGCCAGCAGAACCAAGAATATTTAACGAAGAGGAGCTGGCGCAAGTTGAGGCGCTAGCATCCGTTTTAACAACCGAGCAGATCGCCGACTATTTCGGGATAGGTCGCACAACATTTTATCAGGTAATGGAAAGGCAGCCTGACGTTTCGGTACGCTATAAAAAGGGCAGGGCAAAGGCGGTCGGCAATATAGCCCAGTCTTTACTCAAAAAAGCGCAAACTGGCGACAATGCGGCAATGATGTTTTACCTGAAAACACAAGCTGGCTGGAAAGAAACGCAGAAAGTTGATCACACGTCAAGCGATGGCTCAATGTCTCCACGAAATACGCTAGACGATTTCTATGCAACCGACTCTTAACCCTGAGCTTAGAGATTTTTGGCGCACAAGAAAACTACCAAACGGTGATAATGTAATAGGTCGCGTGCTTCACGGCGGGCGCATGTCATCAAAATCACATGACGCGGCAGGCGTTGCGATTGCAAGAGCCAACCATCATACAGAGCGTTTTCTCTGTACTCGCATGTATCAAAACCGAATAGCCGATTCTGTTTATACCCTACTTAAAGATAAGATTTATTATTTCGGTTTAGAAAATATGTTTAATATATTTTCTGATGCTATCGAGCACAAAACAAACGGTTCATTATTCAGGTTTTACGGAATAGCAAGAAATATTGAAGAAATTAAATCTTTTGAGGGTGCCACGGTTTGGTGGAATGAAGAGAGCCAGAATCTAACCGAAAAAATGTTCACCATTATTCGCCCAACTGTTATGCGTAACGATGGTGCAGAGATGTGGTTTACGCTCAATCCAGTGCTAATGAGTGACTATAGTTATCAGCGATTAATTGCAAAACCGCCAAAAGGATTTCTTGTTCACCAAATAAATTATGATCGCAACGGGTTTTTATCTCAATCTGCATTAGATGATATAGCGAGTGAGTTTGAAGAGGATAACGAACTGGCAACTCACATTTATCTTGGAGTTCCACGCTCCGATGATGATAAGGCAGTTATTAAGCGCTCATGGGTTGAGGCTGCTATTGATTTGCATGCCAAGCTTGATATTGATTTGTCTGGCAATAAAACCATAGGGTATGACGTTGCTGACTCTGGCGAAGATAAAAATGCAACGGTTGAATTTAATGGTTGCATTTGTGTTGATTTGGACGAATGGCAAGCCGGGGAGGATGAGCTTGTCGAGTCTGCTATGAGAGCGTGGAGCAAGGTGGGTGATAGCGGGCAATTGAATTATGATTCGATTGGTGTTGGTGCTCATACTGGTTCAACATTAAAAGATTTAGAAGGAGCAGGAGGCCGTTATCATAAATTTAACGCTGGTGGAGCGATAATTAATCCTGATGATGAATATTCACCAGGAATCACGAACAAACAGAAGTTTGAAAACCTAAAGGCTCAGGCATGGCAAGACGTCGCGGACAGGTTTAGAAACGCATATAACGCAGTTACAAAAGGCAAGGAATACGATCCAAGTGAGTTGATAAGCATATCATCTGACACACCTCAATTAGAGGCGCTTAAAACAGAATTATGCACACCAAGAAAGAGCTATTCAGAGCGAGGGCTTGATATGGTGGAATCTAAAAAAGATTTGAAAAAGAGAGAGGTTAAATCACCAAACAAGGCTGATGCTTTCATAATGGCGGCGTGCCCTCATTTAGTTGATATTGATGCTGTTGATTTCTTTGATTTGGAATGGTGATTCTTTATATAAACACTCACTTGCGTTAAAATGGGTGAATAATATTCAAATTAAAAGTGGTTAGCATGGCTAAAAAAAGATTTGTAAAACGCAACGCGCAAGATTCACAGCCTGCGCAACCTGAGTTCTCAACTGATTCATTAAGTTTTCTTGATGGCATTAACAAAGAGCTTGTAAAAGCCCGTGGCGAATACATAAAAAATAATGTAATTCAATGCAAAGCACCCGCTCCAGACACTCCAGATGGCGCGGCTATGGATAGCTGTGCTTCTGCGCAGTATCAAACAGATTTTAATCATGTAAACCAACACTTGCTTGCCTACTACGTTGCATCATCAAGTTTTATCGGGTATTACGCATGTGCTGTAATTGCTCAGCACTGGTTAGTATCCAAGGGCTGCAAGATGAAAGCCCGTGACGCTGTTAAAAAGTGGTATGACGTTTCTATAAGCGATGGCACGGAGTTAGACAGCAAGCAGATTAAGTTAATTGAAAAACTCGACAAGAAATACAAATTAAAACACAACATGGTTGAGAGCTGCGGATTCCGTGAGGTGTTCGGTGTCCGCCATATTTTATTCAAACATACAGACCCGAACTTTGATTATGAACAGCCATTTAATCCTGACTCATTCAAAGATGGGAAATATGCCGGTATATCTCAAATAGACCCGTACTGGATAACGCCAGTGCTGGAAAATAACGACCTAACAGACCCGACAGCAATCGGGTTTTATGAGCCGACTTACTGGGAGATTTCCGGCAAGAAATATCACAAATCTCACTTTGTAGTGCTGCTTGGTGATGAGCCTGCGGATTATCTTAAACCTACTTATCGTTACGGCGGAATCCCAACGGTTCAAAAAGTTTACGAGCGTGTTTATGCTGCAGAGCGTACAGCAAACGAAGCGCCTCAATTGGCAATGACTAAGCGAACACAGGTGAGAAAAACTGATTTAGCTAAAGTGCAGGCCAACAAATCTAAGTTTGTGCAAAACCTACAGACTGCCAATGAATTTAAAGATAACTATGGTGTGACGGTCATCGGCAAAGAAGAGGAAATGAACCAACTTGATACTACTCTTTCCGATCTAGATGATGTGATAATGTCACAATATCAGCTTGTTTGCAGTGAGTTTGGCGTACCTGCGACAAAGATGCTCGGCACTAGCCCGAAAGGATTTAGCACCGGCGAGACCGATAACGACATTTATATTGAAGATGTAGAAGAGTTACAGGGCAATGACATGACTGACATCGCCATGGCTCACTATAAACGCCTCATTCCATCTGAATTATTGAAAGCGATTGGCGTTAAAGATTTAGAGATTGAGCTTGAATGGCGACCAATTAAAGTTATGTCTGAGAAAGAAAAAGCCGAGGTTAACTTCAACAAGGCACAAACTGACGGTATTTTATTTGACCGTGGAGCAATTGACAATATTGATATACGTCAACGATTGGTTAACGATAAAAACAGCGGGCATTCAGGGATGTCTATGCCGGAAGAAATAGAAGAGCCAGACGAGCCGGAAGAATCAGAAGAAGAGCTTGAATAATGGCTAAACAATATCGAAAGTTTAAAATGACTCGCAAGCGTGCAGATTGGGTTGGCAATAGAGAAACCACTCTGCGCGGTGAGCCAATGAGGGCTAATGAGTCATTTGCTAATCGTGTTGCCGGTGATGCTGAGAAAATGGTGCGCAAGATGCACCTGGACGTATCCAAACAAGTTAACGCATTGTTTGATAGCTCAACATCAAAGCGGTCCGTGACTAATGATATGGCAGACATAACAACTAGCAATGTTGCTATGGACGCATCAATAGCGAGTCAGGCTAGAATATTGATGAATAAGCTTACTAACAAATGGGTGAAGCGGTTCAATAATTTTTCTGGTTCGTGGTCTGAAAACCTTGTATCGACTGTTAGCAATCAAACAGCTAGAGATTTGAAAAAATCAACCGATAAACTTAGCGGCGGATTGAATATAAAAACAGATTCACTTAGCGAGCGCACGAAAGATATTATTGCAGCATCAACAGAGCAAAGCTCATCTCTGATCAAGACTGTGCAAGCTAACTACATGAGTCAAGTCAAAGAGGCAATTATGCGCTCTATTACTGACGACTCACAAAGTTTTACTGAATTAAAAAGCAGTATTCATGCAATGTTGCAGGGCAAATATAAAACTCACAAAAACAAAGCAAAGAATATCGGTTTAGACCAAACAAGAAAAGCTTATCAGTCATTGGCGCGGTCAAGAATGCGAGATGTTGGGTTAAATCAATTTCAGTGGGCACATTCAGGCGGGAGCCAGAAGCCGCGCGATTATCATAGAGATGTGTTGAATGGTCAGATTTTTGACTTAGATAACCCACCCGTGATTGACAAAAAAACAGGAGAGAAAGGATTTCCAGGCCAGCTTCCAAACTGCAAATGCTACCAAATTCCTGTGATCTCCTTTGAAAACAGCGCAAAAGGCGATTAAACGCGCAACTATTTTGCATTACTTGATTAATAACAATATAATATCTGTATAAATTAACAGAGTGCTTAAAATGTACGAAACAGACGAAAACGGCTTTATACTAATTAAAGACAATCCGATCTCAAAGAGCGGCGTTTTCCCTTACCTCGGAAAAAATATCTCATCTGATTTAGAGCCAGAAAAAAATCTATATGGTTTATCGTCCTGAATCAGAATTAAACAACCCTGAAACTATCGAATCATTTAAACTAGCTCCGTGGATTCCATTTCATGAGATGCTAGGTGATAAATATACGAATGCTGAGGAAGTAGGCGTACAGGGTGTTACCGGTGAAGATGTTTATTTTAAAGATGGCACACTTTTCTCAAATTTAAAGTTGTTTGGTAATAGCCTGAAAACAGCTATTAAAAAGGGTTTAAAAGAGTTGTCCTGTGGCTTTGGCTGCACTTGGCAGGTAATAAGCGGGACGACTCCCGATGGACAGCGCTATGATGCTATCCAAAAAAGAATCCGTGGCAATCACCTTGCATCCGTTCCAAACGGGCGCATGGGTAAAGA
>FUIF01023863.1_pt1 | contig 13262 bp, 11 predicted proteins | sample 1003461 | NCBI WGS metagenome assembly FUIF01 (sample SAMEA80401918, study PRJEB19352) | marine metagenome | reverse complement strand
TTAGCACTGTTAGAAAAATCTTTGAGGGTGGTTTTGCCTCAGGTACAAACCACAATTACTGAGCTCATTGCTCCAAGAGCAGAGTATGAACCAAAGGATGAGAATACCCTCTATGAGATTCTACATAAGTCTCCAGCAACTAATATTGAATTGAATGGTTCTGATATCGTTGTCAGAAAATTCTTCAATGGGATAACAGTATCAGAGAATGCAGCGCCTTTACCTCAGGCAGAAAATGATTTCTTCTTTGAACCATTCCAGCAAGATAGATATGTTCTTGCATATTCCGATGGTAGTATTCAACCTCTGGCACGAGGAAATGTAGCTATTTCTACTGATGGAAAGGATGCAACTCTTGTGGGTCTTTCTAAGACAACGGATACTAATGCTATCGCATATGCTACTCAGAAAAAATTCAATGTAAAAGCAAAGAAAAAGATTTTCAACCCAGTTAATATTCTCACAATCAATAGATCTAGCAATCCTTCATCTGGTATTGGTAGCACTACTTTGAATGATGGTTTGATTTATGATCCAAACTATGCATATGGAACTAGAATTCAGGATGATAGAATCTGCCTTTTGAAACCAGATATTGTTGATGTATATGCTGTTTTGGAATCAAACGATGCAGATGATCCTGATCTACCCAAACTAGAATTCGATAGTCTAAATGGACCTAATAGTGATACAAGCGATCTAATCGTTGGAGAAGAATTATTTGGCGAAACTAGTGAAGAAGTTGCTCTTGTTGTTAGAATTGATAGTTCAACTGAAATTAGAGTGATTATGCTCTCTGATGGAGAACTCCGTGATGGAGAGCAAATCAGAGGAACCAAGTCTGATGTACGTGGTGCAGTCAAAGACTTCACTAAAGGTGTTAAAGACATCAAAGATCAATACTCAGTTGATCAAGGTCGTAAAAGAGATTATATGAATTATGGAGTTCTTGAGAGAATTGAATCTAGATCGGATGATGCTGAGGCAACTGGTGGTCAGGCTCAGAGAGGAATGTCCATCCCAGATAATCGTCTCACAATTATTTTCTCCACTTTTGATATTCAAGAAGGCGATTCTGGAGAGTTAATTACTGCTTCCAGTTATGCAGAAGAATTCTATAAAGAAGAAATTGGGTTTACTCAGGATGTAAGACAATGCGATATCATCGACTATCGTCCTAGAGTTGGTGCATATGATCTCAATAGTACTTTATCTCCTCTAGATCAGAAGAGTAGAAACTTTGCTGTTGCTGGACTCTCTGCTCCAAATATTCTTGTTTCTGATGAGCAGATTCAAATTACATATGATTACTATCTGTCTAGAATTGATAGATTGTATCTTACCCCAGATGGTGACTTCCAAGTTGTTAAGGGTCAATCTGCTGAAGATCCAGAATTGCCAGAGGGTCTTGATGACGGATCAATGGAAATTGCTGCCATTGGTCTTCCAGCATATCTATTTGATGTAGATGACGCTAAGATCACTCTTTCTGAGCATAAGCGTTATACGATGAAGGATATCGCTGAACTTGAGAAGAGAATTAAAAATCTTGAGTATTATTACAAACTGCTCATGGAAGAGCAGGATGCAATGAATATTAAAATCACTGCACTAATTAATGCAGACGCAGATGATCCATCTGGCGGCGGCGGTGGCGGTGTCGATGTGCCTAAAGTCGAAAGACCAAAGGCTGGTGTCATTGTAGACTCTTTCCAAGACTTCACGACTGCTGATCAGGAAGATCCAGAATTCAAAGCATCTATTGATAAAGAAGAAGGAGAATTGAGACCAAAACATTTCACCAGAATTCTTCCCCTTCAGTTGTCACAAGATGGCATTATCTTGGATGAGGATGATAGTGATGATGAAGCAGATAAGAATGATATCAAGGTTGTTGACTTTGATGATAGTGATGATGGAGATGTTCCAGAGGGTCTGAGAAGAACTGGTGATGTTCTTACACTCGACTATCAAGAAGTTGAGTATATGAGCAATCCTTTCGCTACTAGAACTGTCAGAATTAATCCATTCAGGATTACATACTGGTTTGGTAGATTGAGAGTATGGCCTAGAACCGACAATTGGGTTACTACAAAGAGATTTAAGGTTAGAAATGCTGATCTCTATGGTGACTTCAGAGCAATGAGACTCTCCATTGGAATTGGTGCTCAGTATGGTTATAATGAAATTATTTGGGGATCTTGGTTGACTGAACTGATTGGTCGCCGTTTGAGATTTGGTAGAAGAATCAGAGCAATTGGTGGTAGAAAGGGTTATAGAAAGAGAGTTCCAAAGTGGTGGAATGAAAGAAGAGGCAGCATTGGAAGAATTACTAAAAAAGAAATTCGTAGAGCACGTAAAAGAGCTATCATCAGAACTGGAATCGCATCATTCCGTGCAAGAAAAGCATTACGAGGTGCTGTCGCAAGAAACCTCAGTAATATTGAGGATAAGTACTTGGCGTCGGGATCAGGTACGAGATATATCCAAAGCAGAAACTTCCGCTTGAGAGGATCTCGTATGAGACCTAGAGCAAGAGTCTGGTGCTATCTCAATGATAAACAGATGACTGGTTTCACAACACCGAAACTCCTCAGAATCAGAATGAGAAGAGGTGTATTCAGAGTTGGCGAAAGAGTCGTTGGTTACATGCCACGTCGTAGAAGACGGTGGGGTTGGCCTAGAAGAAATGCAAAGATTGTGTTCAGAGTGGCACATCCTAGACATAGATATGGCAACATCAGATCAGGTCAAACACGTAGATGGAGACGCAATCCCAATTTCAGAGGAACTAAGTATAAACTGGGTCTTACTTACAGAAGAACTGGTTATGGAAGAATAGAATTATTCCTAAGAGATATACTTCTTCTTCTCGTTTCCTGAACGTGGATCTTGGAACTCTGGCAAGCAGTAGAAATCCAAGATACTATGGATATATTTCTGCTGGAATGGTTCTTCGTGGACAATCTTCTGGTGCTATCGCCAAAGTTGTTCATAGAAGACTCAAGGTCAGAAGAGGCGGCGTAATTGATTGTAGTGTCTTTATTCCCAACCCCAGATGGAAACCCAGAAAGTTCAAGTCTGGTCTAGTTGAGTTTAGACTTTCTTCTAATAGAAGAAATAGGTGGAGAAGGAGACCAAGAACAGAGGCAGTACATACTGTTCTGTGTGATGGTGCAGTGAACAAGGTTACTCCAGTAGGAACTAGTCTGTATCCTTTCATTAGACACCGTGCAAGATGGTATAATGGAATCTTCGTTGGTAGACATAGAGCTCAATACAAGATTGCTAGAAGGCAACTTAGAAGACAGATTAACCTCCTGACTGGTAATGCTGCTAACCCATACACATTTGGAGTCGGTGGCAGAGGACAAAAGGCAAAAATTAGAAATAGAATTCTTGCCCGAAGAATTGCAAGAAGAGCGGGTCAAGTTCTTTATCGTTCTACTATTAGAGCGGAAAGAAGAAGACTTGCTATCAGTAGAAGACTTATCAAGAGAGGTTATCTCAGAGATCCTTTGGCACAAACATTTACTATTGATGAGCAACCAGGAATCTTTGTAACAAAGTTCGATCTCTACTTCCAGAGAAAGGACAAGAGGTTCAGTGTTACTGCTGAACTTCGCACTTGTGAGAATGGCATTCCAACTGATACCATTGTTCCTGGAACAAGGGTTGAGATTGCACCAGATGACATTCGTAGATCTCGTTATGCTAGAAATAAAACTGAAGTTGACTTTGAAGAACCAGTATATCTGGAAGGTGGTAAAGAGTACGCTCTTGTTCTCGATACTGACTCCAGAAGATATAGAGTTTGGATCTCCAGAATGGGTGAGATCGACGTTACCATTAGAGATGATGAAGTTCTCAGAGATCGTAGAGGCAGGTCTATATTCGTAAGAACTGCTGGTTATGTTGATTACACTAGACTGAATAAGCGCGAAAGAAGAAGACTTAGTGCTTCTCGTGCTGCTGCTGTTCAGGAATCTGGAGAATTCAATGATAGACTCAGAAGAGTTCGCAATCGTCGCGGACCTGGCGGTATCACAGCAAGAGTTGTTGAAGATGCTGGTAGAAGAGACCTTGCAAGAGGTTCTGAATTCCGTGTCCGTGGGCGTCTTGTTGAGACCAGAAGAGGTCTTAGACTGAGACTTGAGAAGAGAGGTACTGGACGTAGAAGAAGAGTTTATCTCAGAGCGATCCGTCGTGTAAACCGTCGTAAGGTTTCACAACAACCACTGACAGGTCAACTCTTCAGATCACAGGCAGCTGGATTCTGGACACCAAGCAGACTTGAAGATCTGAAGTGGACTCTATACAGAGCTCAGTTTGATACTAGTAATCCTAGAACTGCTACGTTCTATAACACTCCATTGAACAGAGGTAATAGAGGAATTGTTTCTCTCGATAAGAATCCTCTCAGAACTCTTCATGCAGCAGGTAAGATTGCTCTATCACAACCTCTATCTGGAATTGAAACTGGTTTCTTGAAGAGGGGGGTTGTTATTAAACAACCTGCAAATCCAAACTTCAGAGCGGTTATCCATAGAGTTGAGTCTGGTGTAATCGAAAGCGATGCTGCCGTCACCATTGTCAAGGCAGGTGTTGGTTTCACCCCAACATCAGGTGTTGCTACTTTTGTTGGTGTTGCATTCACGACTCTTAACGCATGGGGAATTAGACATAGGCAAGGAGAACAACTTGTCGGTGATGTGACTGTTAATGATGGTTCTATTACCAATATTGATATTACTTCTGGTGGTAGAGACTGGCAGAGAAATGAACTAGTTGGTATTTCTTCTATCGGCGGTCTTGGTGATGGACAGATTGGTAGAGACTTCTTAGGTAGAGTAACTGGAATTGGTTCTGGTATTGTTCTTAGAGTTGGAGATGTCTATGGCATCCCAGAAACGGGTGCAACTGGTTCTGCTTCCTCTCTTTCATTCAGAACTCCCACTGGTATCACCAGTGCTCTTGCTACTGGAATTGCTGTTTCCACATTCAACAATTACAGATACTGGGGTGGAGAAACTATCAGGATACGTGCCAGAAATCATGGCATGTATGATAGAGACAATCAAGTGAGACTACGCGGACTTGATCCTGATAGTAGACCAAGAAAGATCAAATTTGATGTTGACTCGATTGGTACTGAAGATATTACCGTACAAGGTAATATGGGCATCTTCAATACATTTGAGAGAGTTGGAGTTAGCACAACCAATCCAGGTTATGCAATCATTGGTGATGAAGTTATTGAATACACTGGTGTTGATGGTCAAAAACTAGTTGGTATTACTGCTCGTGGTAAGGACTATACTAGAAGAGACTATCATGAAGCAGGTGAAGAAATCAACAGGTATGAGCTTGACGGCATCTCTCTGAGAAGAATTAACACTCTGCATGATTTCATTCCGAATCAATATTCAAGAAGTGGTCGTGAGAATACTAAAATGAGATCAGATCACAACTGGTTTGATATTGATGTTGATCTTACTAAGAAGGGTGTTGATAGAAGTGGAAATGGTAGTCTACCAAGACTTACTTTTAGAAAAGGTAAGAGATGTGGTGGCGAAGATGGAGTTCTGACTCAGAACTGGACATACTCTGCCATTACTCCAAATTTCCATAACCTTGTATTCCCAAATACTAAGATTAGTGGAAGAATGAGATCTGTTACTGCAACTAGTATTGATGGCAATGAAAATTCATTCCAAGATGCTGGATATCAACCAGTTGAATGGGGAACTATCAACGAGTTAGATACTCTGAGAATGATTCCTTCTAGGCTAAATGAGGTTCGTAAACTTGATTCAACTGAATTCCCAGGAAAGAGATCATTCACAATGGATGTGACTTTAGAAAGTGCTGATGACAAACTGTCTCCAGTCATTGATCTTGACAGAGCATCTGTTGTTATAACTGACAACATCATCAACAAACCTTATAATAGTAGATATGCTGGCAACAAGCGTATCTTCAAAGGAAAAGGTCGCGATGATCATGAGTTCATCTATGTGAGTAAAGTTCTTGATCTTCCAACTTCTGCTACTGCACTTCAAGTAAGACTTGATGCATACTTCCCATCAAGATCAGACATCAGAATGGCATATAACATTATCAGTCCTGGTGATGAAGACAACGGTCTTTATACTCTGTTCCCTGGTTATAAGAATATTGATTCTAAGGGCAATATTATTGACGAAGCGAGGAATGATGGTCGGCCCGACAAGCGTGTTCCTAGATCTGAAAAAGATGAATTCCAAGCGATGAAGTTTAGTATTGACAACCAAGCACCATTCACTCAGTTTAAGATTAAGGTTATGTGTTCTTCTAGAAACCAGGCAGATCCCCCAAGACTCACTGGTTTGAAAATCATTGCTCTGGTGTAACATATGCAGAATGATACATTTGAATACGAACCCATTGAAAATCTAGAAAATTGGGGAAGAGACCCAAGAACGGGTCTCTTATGTAACTTCGATGAAGAAGCAATTGAAGAGTATAGAGAATGGAGAGATGCTATGGAAAAATCTTCCATAGCAAGAGGTGATAGAGTTAGGGAGCAAAAGAAAGAACAGCAGAAAATGAAGAGCGAAGTTGACGGTCTCAAAGATGATGTTAGTGAGATCAAATCCCTACTTAAAGATCTAGTACAAGGACTAAAGAAAGATGTCTAGTAGAACAATTACTTTTGACACTGCATCCGATGCAGTTCCAAATGCAAACCTGGTGATCAATACTGGTGCGAGTTTTGAAAACGTTTTTACCGTAAATACTCCATCTGGTTCTGCTTTCGACCTTACAGGTTATGATGGATCATCACAGGTTGCTAAACATGTTGGGGCAGCTGCTACCGCAACATTTACTGTAGGATTCACAAGTGCATATGATGGAAAGGTTAAAGTTTCTATGTCTTCTACAGATACAAGAACTTTAAGCGATGGCAGATATTATTATGATTTACTAGTGAGTCTTGGCAGTACGGTTCATAGGATTGTTGAGGGATCTATTGATGTCCGTCAGGGCATTTCATCTGCACCATAAATAAGACAGGAGAACTAGTAAAAAAAATGTCTCAACCCGCTTCTAGACAACAACTAATTGACTATTGTCTAAGGAGATTAGGCGCTCCAGTGTTGGAAATCAACGTCGCTGACGAACAAATTTCTGACCTAGTTGATGATGCAGTTCAATATTTTCATGAGAGACATTTTGATGGTGTGATTCAGACATATATGAAGTATCAATTTACTCAAGATGATATTAATCGAGGAAGGGCAAGATCTACATCGCCAGTGGGTGTAACAACAGAGACCGTAACTTCAAACTGTTGGTGAAAGTACATCTTTGTTTTTTGAAGAGAACAGTAATTATATTCCAGTCCCATCTTCTGTTTTAGGAGTAAACAAAGTATTCAGATTACAAGCTTCATCCACCATTTCAGGATCGATGTTTAGTGTAAAGTATCAATTATTTCTAAATGATATTTACTTCTTTGACTCTCTTGATTTGTTGAACTTCTCGATGGTTCAGCAAAAGTTATCTGATATTGACTTTTTACTTAATCCGTTGAAGCATTTCAGATTTAATCAAAGACAAGATAGACTTTACATTGATATGGATTGGAGTGAAGTTAGTGCTGGAGATTATATGATTATTGATTGTTGGAGATTGTTAGATCCAAATACTTTCACAAGAGTTTATAATGATTCGTTCTTAAAGCAATATCTAACTATTCTGATCAAAAAACAGTGGGGTCAGAATTTAATTAAGTTCAATGGAGTAAAACTACCAGGAGGTATTGAACTGAATGGAAGACAGATCTATGATGACGCACAAAAAGAATTGGACACTTTGATGGAAAAGATGTCTAATACTTACGAACTTCCACCACTTGACATGATCGGGTAATGGCTTTAAATCCTTTTTTCAAGCAAGGAACAAGAGGCGAACAAAGTCTCATTCAGCAGTTGGTCAATGAACAACTGCGGATGTATGGTGTTGAGGTGCATTATATTCCCAGAAAATATATTACAACCAATACCATAATTAGAGAGGTTATTGAATCCCAGTTTACTGATGCTTATCCCATTGAAGCATATGTAGAAAACTACGATGGATATGAGGGTCAAGGAACTCTGCTTTCTAAATTTGGTATTGAGAATTCAGATGATTTAACTCTGACAGTTTCAAGAGAACGGTTTGAAGAGTATATCTCTCCACTTATTAAGAACCAGAGTAATGTTAAATTATCTTCAAGACCAAAAGAAGGTGATCTAATCTATTTTCCATTAGGAGATAGATTGTTTGAGATTAAGTTTGTAGAGCATGAGCAGCCCTTCTACCAACTTCAAAAGACATATGTCTACACTCTGAAGTGTGAACTATTCAGACCACAAGATGAGGTTCTGGATACTAATATTGAAGAGATTGATAATAATTTGGTAGAGACTGGTTATATTCAAACTCTGTCACTATTTGGTATTGGATCAACTGCTACTGCTAGTGCAACTTTCACCAATGGTGGCATCAGAAACATCACCATTCTTGATAGTGGATATGGATTTACAAGCACACCAACCATTGCTATCAGTACATCTACTGGTATCACAGCAAGTGCGATTGGAATTACAACGTATCGGTCTGGACTCTCTACTTCAATGTCAATTGATAGAGTTGAGTTAACTAATCCTGGAGCTGGATATACTGTTCCTCCATCTGTTGTATTCCAAAGCGGTGGTGGAACTGGAGTCGCTGTTACTGTGGGACTTGCCACTACTGGTGGTGTTGGAATTATTACTGTCTCCAGTGGTGGTGCTGCATATTCTGCAGATAGTCCACCGACTATTACCTTCTCTGCACCTCTTTCTGGAAGTACTGCAATCGGAACTGCAATCGTCAGTGCTGCTGGAACTATTAGTGGAATCAGACTTTCTAATGCTGGTATTGGATACACAACATCTCCAATAATTACAATCTCTGCGCCGCCTCTGGTTGGTTCTGGAAGTTATATCTTCAATGAAATTGTCACTGGTGGAACTTCTGGAACAACTGGAAGAGTTAAAACTTGGAATGCATCCACAAAAGAACTTTCAGTTTCTATTGTCAATGGTTCATTTATTGTTGGCGAATCTATCACTGGAAATGAGTCTGGTTCTGTATATTCGATGAGAGATCAAAACTCTGACGATCTTACTCTAGCATTTGCTGATAACGATAACATACAAACTGAAGCAGATAACCTATTGGACTTCACAGAAAGAAACCCATTTGGTGAAGTTTAAAACAGTTAAATAGTACACAAGGTAATTTAGATCCATGTTTGAATATTTTTATCACGAGATCTTTAGAAAAACCGTAATTGGTTTCGGAACTCTCTTTAACAATATTACAATTAGGAAGACCAATTCCTCGGGAGATGTGATCAGTATCCTGAAGGTGCCTTTGGCATATGGACCTACACAAAAGTTTTTAGCAAGGATCGATCAAAATCCAAACCTTAATGCTCCGACATCTGTGTCTCTTCCGAGAATATCTTTTGAGATGAATGGATTGACATATGACCCAGCAAGAAAAACCACATCAACTCAAACATTTATCAGCCAAAAGTTATCGGAAAAGAGTAAGGCACATAAGACATTCATGCCTGTTCCATATAGTATGAATTTTGAACTGAGCATTATGACAAAGACGAACGAAGATGCTCTTGAGATTATTGAACAAATCTTACCATTCTTTCAACCACAATATAATATTACAATTAACTTAGTAGATGAGATTGGTGAAAAGAGAGATGTTCCAATTATCTTGGAAAATATTTCAATGGATGATCAATATGAGGGAGATTTTACCACAAGAAGAGCATTAATCTACACTATCAGATTTTCTGCTAAGACATATCTGTTCGGTCCTGTTGGTCGCGACACAGGTCTTATCAAATCTGCAACAGTGGATGTCACCACAATTGCACCAAGAGGTCCAAGAGAAGTCAGATATACTGTTACACCAAGAGCTACTCAAGATTATGATAATGATGCCACTACATCTATCGCAGAAGATCTTTCTGCGGAAGAAAGATATATCACAGTCAACGATGCATCCTCCTTGTCTGCTTACGGTAGATTTGTAGTTGATAGTGAGATGATGTATATCGAGAAGATCGATAACAATCAATTGGTTGTTAAGAGAGGATATGAAGGAACTGTCGCTGCTGAACATGTGAATGGAGCAACGGTCAATGTTCTTACTGTTGTTGACGATTCTCTTATTGAAGTTGGAGATGACTTTGGATTCAATGAGTCAATATCATACTTCCAAGATTACAAAGATTCTACTCAGGAAGGTGACATCTGATGGCAGATTTTGATTCTTTGAGTGATGCATTTGACGTTACTGCTGACATCATGCCAGCAGAACCTAAAGTGAACGTCGATGTGAAAATCGAAAAGCACTTAAATAATGTTGACCACATTAAAAAAGATTATGATTACACCAGAGGCAATCTATATTCAATTATAGAAAAAGGTCAAGAAGCTATCAATGGTATTCTTGAACTAGCAGGCGAGAGTGAGATGCCTAGAGCATATGAAGTTGCTGGTCAGTTAATTAAAAATGTGTCTGATGCTACAGACAAACTGATGGATTTACAAAAGAAAGTGAAAGACTTAGATGATGATAACAAGGTAACTGGTCCAACTAACGTTACTAATGCACTATTTGTCGGATCAACAGCAGACTTACAAAAAATGCTCAAGGAGATGGACAATGGAAGAAAAGGTGGTAAAGGTAGCGAAACCTGAAAAACCAAAAGAAAATAAATTTGAGTGGGCGGATGAGGGTGTATCAACTCTCGTCCGAGTTATTATTCTTGGTTGGTCAGCAGCAATTCTGACTCTCAATTATGTAACTGTACCTGGCGTTCCTCAAAAAAACATTGATCCAACTTTTATCGCCAGTGTTTTTACTGGAACGCTCGCGACGTTCGGTGTCGTTGCGTCTAAAAAGAAAGAAGAACCCACAGTTAAGGACGAGAAAAAAGATAAATAACTAAACGAATAACACTTTAGATATGGCATCTAAGTCTGGAGACTCATCACTACGCGACTGGTTTGGTAAGAGTAAGTCATCTGATGGCAAACCTGGTTGGGTTCAACTGGGTGGAAAATATTCTGGTAAGCCGTGTGCTAAACAACCAGGACAAACTACTAAACCTAAGTGTGGTTCCAGTAAAATGAAACGTGCTCTCTCCAAAGATGAGGAGGAGTCAGCATTCCGTCGTAAGAATAAAAAAGACCCAAATCCAAATCGTTCAGGGAAGGCAATCAACGTGAAGACTGAAGAAACTATTATCGAACGTGGTGATCATTGGAATCCTGATCCTGAGAAGGACCGTAAGTTAGGCGGTCCTGGTGCTAATGCTCGTGCTCGTGAAGATCGTGCTGCAGCATCTAAACCCAAGGAAGATCCTAAGAAACTGAAGAAGGGTGAGTCCTACATGGACTACTCCAAACGTCAGAAGGCATCAAAGCAAAAGTCTGGCACTGCTGCTAGTAGATTGAATAAGATGGGTGCTAATATCAAACCCAAAGAGCGTAAGCGCGACAAGATTGGCAGAGCACTTGGTAACGCAATTGATCGTGTTGCTGGTATCAAGAAAGAAGAAGTGCAATTGGAAGGTAAGGGAGAGAAGGATGCTTGCTACCATAAGGTCAAGTCTCGCTATTCTGTATGGCCTTCTGCATACGCCTCAGGTGCCCTTGTAAAGTGCCGTAAGAAGGGTGCAAAGAATTGGGGCAACAGTACTAAGAAAGAGGGTTTCAGTCCAGCACAGATTCGTGCTATGGAAAGTATTGGTGTGATTGAACTTGACGAAGCAGGTAAAAAATGTTGGAAAGGGTACAAGAAAGCAGGCACGCAGAAACTCTTCGGTAAGACCTACAATCGTTGTGTCAAGGAGAACGATCATGGACAGGATCTGGAACACCAGGACAATTCATCTATCAATGAGGCTGCTACTCGGATTCCCACACAGAATGGACAAACCATAGTAGTATATTTGAACTTCCGTGGGAAGCCACTTATGATGCAAGTATTCTTCCCACAAATGAAGCTTCCAAAAAGAAGTGAAGTTCAAGATGCAGTTCAGAAAGTTTATCCTGGAGGACTTCTGCAAACGTATTATCCTTCCATGAAGGATCCCACAAAACCAACATTTATGATGAATGTTGGTGAGAGTATGGAACCTAAAGATATTCAACTTCAAAAACAACAGATTATGTTGAATGTCAAGAAGACTCAGCAAGCAAAGAAGCGTCTCTCCACTTCTATGAAGAAGGGTGATGATTCCCAAGTTCAACAACAGGAAGCAGCTGCTTGGACTCGTAGTGCAGGTAAGAACAAAGAAGGTGGACTCAATGAGAAGGGACGTAAGTCTTATGAAAGAGAGAATCCTGGTTCTGATCTGAAAGCACCTTCTAAGAAGAAAGGTAATAAGAGAAGAGCATCATTCTGTGCAAGAATGAAAGGTATGAAGGCAAAACTAACTTCTGCCAAGACTGCTAGAGATCCTGATAGCAGAATCAATAAAAGTTTGAGGGCCTGGAATTGCTGACAATTTAAAAATAATGGTGCTAGATGAATCTAAATAATCCTAGACAGTATCGTGTTGATACTTATGCTAGGATTTTATCTACTATTAGTTTGTTTTATTCTACTCGTATCTTACGCGGGAATAGAAGATACATGGAGACTGTTCGCCTACGTCGATCTACAGTTGCGTTATGCCTGGATTCGATTTAGGATGTATTTGATGCGTCGTAAATTAGAACAACAACTCATCAAGGATTTGCCAGATTACAACAAACTCATAAAGGAATTGAAAAATGACCAACGATAAGGAACTGTCTGATCTCAAACTTGAGAGAAAAGAATGTCCTAAATGTGGTGCTATTTGGATTAACAGCAAACACGTCTTTAGTGGCACAGCTGCATCATATGACAGAAGTGAATTAGATCTTGCTGGTCTCGTCTGCAATAAACTAGGTGATCATCAATGTATCAATCCATCGAAAGGACTTGATGGTGGACAAACATGGGAGTATAGATCAGGATATATTGATGGTGTATTTGAAGCTAAAAAGAAGACTATGACTGACCTTAATGATATGATGGGATCCTAACAACTAAGACATGTGCCTAACAAGTGGCATCCTACATAGTGTAGTTATCAAAGACATATGAAATTTTTACTTTCTTTGTTT
>FUIF01013027.1_pt1 | contig 13266 bp, 22 predicted proteins | sample 1003461 | NCBI WGS metagenome assembly FUIF01 (sample SAMEA80401918, study PRJEB19352) | marine metagenome | reverse complement strand
CTCGAAGAGGTCAGGCACCAGTACAGAAGAGAGATTGAGCTCATCAGGGCTCAGGCAACCCTAGGGTTTAAGACTGACGATCAAGACTTTAGAGAAAAGCTTGAGGTTTTCAAGGAGGGTAAGAAGGACGAGAGAGTGAAGAAGCAAGCAGAGGAGCAGGCAAAGCTCATCGACAAAAGAAAGGGTAAGGAACCGTTTGATATATCTGTAATCTAACATGGCAAAGAGAGTAAACCTAGATGTAAGCGAAAGGCTTGACATCACGTGCAAGAGAGGAGATACGTTTTCCCTTACTGTAACGCTTAAGGATTCTAGTGGCACAGCACTTACACTTGCCACGGACAACTACAGCTTTGTCATGCAGGTGAGAGAGGATGCTAAGTCTGCACTAAACAAAGGGACTGCTGGCCTTATTATAGGAACCCCAGGTATTGGTAGCAAGGCTACAACAAAGGGCGGCGAAGAGGTTAGCTTCGAGCCGTTCGTCACTGACGATAGCGGGAACGTTACCATCACGCAACTGCAGCCACGATGAGAAGGGTTCCGTCTGGAGCTTACTTGTACGATCTGCAGCAGATCAAGCCAAACACCACCACGGGTGTTGACGAGCACAAGACTATCTTGAACGGAACGTTTAGGGTTAACCAAGATATTTCCGAAGCAACACTGACTGAGTCACGATGAGCGACATCACAGTAACAGTTCAGGACGGGGTTACTGTTGACGTCACCGTAGCTGGTGGAAGCTCTGTAACCGTAGAAGCGCCAGCCTCCTCGTCAATCGAGGTAACAAACAAGGGGCCGAAGGGAGACACAGGCGCCACTGGACCTCAGGGTCCGACAGGTGCTGGCGTCGCTGCAGGAGGAATAGCGAATCAGGTTCTTCAAAAGAACAGTGGTGTTGACTAGCGACACCAAGTGGAGCGCATACAGACTCCCAGGTGCGGACGGTAGCGCCAATCAGTTTCTTAAAACAGACGGAAGCGGAACTGTTTCGTTTAGCTCAGTAACTCAGGCAACTGGCAACGAGCTGGAAAATGTAGTCGAAGACACTACCCCCCAGCTTGGGGGCGACCTTGATGTTAACGGAAACAAGATCGTAAGTGCTGGTGGTGGCGATATCAGAATAGACCAACCACTAGTGGAGACGTTATTGTAAGACCAGTGACTGGAGAGATATCTCTTCAGTGTCAAACGGGGGTTGAGCTTGATGGCAAGTCTTTCCCTGCAAGCATCAAGTTTCTTGAAGCAGACACTCAGTCTCCTAGGCACAGCATATCCTTTTTTGCTCCCAACACATGGGACAGCAACTTGATATTTACTCTACCCTCATCTGACGGTTCTGACGGCCAGGTTCTCAAGACAAACGGTAGTGGAGTTCTTTCTTTTGTTAATCAAACAACAGACACGAACACTCAGCTCAGCGCTGAGGAAGTGCAAGACATTGTGGGTGCCATGTTTACTGGCAACACAGAGACCCGCATTGCTGCGACCTATGAAGACAGTGACGGCACGATAGACCTCGTTGTAGACGATATGACTGGGACAGAGGTGGCTAACGATTCTAGCCCTCAGCTTGTGGGTGCTCTTGATGTGAACGGTCAAATCATTACATCTGCATCTAACGGGAACATTACGATTGATCCTGATGGTACTGGTTCTATCATACTTAAGTCTGATGATATTCAGTTTCAAACTGCATCAGCAGCCGTAGCAGGGGGAGACCTTAGACTGTACGAAAGCAGCCTACTTACACCTCAGAACTTCATAGCTATACAGGCCCCAGCTTCTGTCACTGCAGACACAACACTGACTCTTCCTGATGGGGCGGGCTCTAGCGGACAGGCGCTCAGCACAAACGGATCAGGCACGCTGTCGTGGACGACTGTTCTACTTCCAGCAAACCCTCAGGTCACAGGCTCTGTAGACATAACCAGCCTAACGGAATTACTGCTGCTCAAGTAATCATAAACGATCTTGACGGCAGCCATGCCGTTGTCATAGGCGTACCCAGCAACCTTACATCTAACGTAGACTTTATTCTTCCTGACAGTGAAGGAAGTGCCAATCAAGTTCTCAAAACAGACGGTAGCGGCAACCTTTCTTATGACACTGTGGGTGATGTTATTGACAACAGAAAGTTTACAGTAACGAGTAACACGGATGGCGACTCTAATGGAGATGTTGTCTTTTTTGGGGGAACAACCAGCATGACAACTGGTGCTTTGTATCACTACAAGTCTGACGGGACCTGGGAGCTCGCTGACGCTGACTCTGCTGCAACATGTGACGGCTTGCTTGGAATTGCTTTGGGGGCTGCCTCTGACACAAATGGCGTGTTGCTTCGCGGCATGGTCACTATTGATCATGACCCAGGCAATCGTGGCGATGTGTTGTTTGTTTCTACAACAGCTGGAGATGTTACAGCCACGGCACCTTCTGGCAATGGAGATATCGTAAGAGTAGTGGGCTATCTGCTTGACGCAGCCAACGGTCAGATTTGGTTCAACCCAGACGGAGCGTTTGTAGAGGTTAGTGCTTAATGCCAACGATTAACGCAAACAGAACGGGCCGCATTGTAGGGGTCACAAACTCAAGCTTCAGCACAGCCAGAAGCTCTGATTCAGGCACTGCTACTGATGGGCCAACTGGAGAACTCGACGTGCAGTTTTTTGTTGGTAGAGGTGCTCATAGATTCACTAGAGTTTTCATTCACTTTGACACAAGCAGCATCACGGGAACTGTAACAGCGGCTCATATTGACATACAGGGAGCAACGAGTTCTTCGCCAGACCCAAATGACACAATTCTTATCAAGAGCACAGCCTTTGGTGGAGATGGTGGAACAGCAATTTCCACTTCAGACATGTTTAGCTCGTTGGATTACAGCACTGCGTACTCTACAGAGCTAACTAATTGGTCAGCATCATCAAGCAATGAATACACCCTAACGTCAGCAGCGCTGTCTGACATTCAAAATAACAACGACTTACAGTAGCTGTGATTATGCATGATTCTGACTTTCAGAATACAGACACAAATGCTACTGAGGACATCAAGATAGATTTCGACACTACAATAACCTTGGACTACACCTTAGCCCCAACTGGTTACACTCACAAGGTTAGTGGCGTAGCTTCCGCGAATATAGGAAAGGTCAACACTGTGGCCACAGCAAACATTGGAAAAGTCAACACTGTAGATTGAGTATATTTGCAGTATGTCAAAGGACGGGAGACTTAAGGCGGCTCTAAAAAGAGCTGGGGTTCGTGGTGTAAACAAGGCCAAAAGAACTCCTAATCACCCAAAGAAGTCACACGTGGTTGTGGCCAAGAAGGGTGACAAGATCAAGCTCATCAGGTTTGGAGAGCAAGGCGCTAAGACAAACAGGAGTGCCAAGCAGCGAAAGGCGTTCAAGGATCGTCACAGGAAGAACATCGCAAGAGGTATGTTTAGCGCAGCATATTGGGCCAACAAAGTAAAGTGGAAAGGATGAACACTGTCAAGTACAACAAAGGCGGTAAGCTTAAGATCTCACAGAAATCTGTGGAAGTCCCCCCTCCGTCTGGCTATCACTGGATGCAAGAGAGCGGCAGGTACTTCCTAATGAAGGGTGACTACAAGCCTCATCCTGGGGCTGTAGCCAAGGCCAAGTTCAAACAAGTGAGCCATGGGTAAGAAGAAGGCAAAGAGCAGAGTCAACGAGGCGGGTAACTACACCAAGCCTAGCTTGAGGAAAAGAATCTTCCAAAGAATTCTTAGAGGCTCAAAAGGAGGTAAGGCAGGCAAGTGGTCGGCTCGTAAGGCTCAAATGGTTGCCAAGGCTTACAAGGCTGCAGGAGGGGGATATAGGAACTGATGGCACTAAAGAAGTCACAGCAGTCCCTCAAGATGTGGACCAAGCAGAAGTGGAGAACCAAGAGCGGTAAAAACTCAACACAGGGCGAGGATGCCACTGGTGAGCGTTACCTGCCAGAGGCTGCAATCAAGGCTATGTCCGACGAGGAGTATCAAGCCACGTCTCGAAAGAAGAGAAAGGACACGAAGGCAGGGAAACAGCATAGCCGTCAACCAAGGGCTGCACGCCGCATCGCAAGGAGACACAGATAATTCTTGCTATATTTGCAACAAACTTTTCAAGATACAACTAAGCAATGGCAACTACAACTGCATCAATCACTCTCTCCAGCAGTGACCTTACTGGCGACGCATTGGCTCTTTCGGCCTCTACCACGCTAACTAAAGCTGGCACCGTTACTGGTCTCGACCAGACGACTGGTGTCTCCAGAAAGACATACACCTCTTCTAGCATTCAGACTCTTGTAGCTAAGGGCGACTACAGTGACGACAAGGCTCACAAGGTCTACATCAGAAACACAAGCACTGTTGCTACAGAGAACCTGATTGTAACCATCGAAGCTCAACTCTTGGGTAGACTTTACGCTGGTGACTGGTGCTTGCTCCCTTACAACGGAGATCAAGACATCAAGATCACCCCAAGCGTAGCCACTGCCATGACCGTTGAGTTCATGGTCATCTACGAAGCATAATGGGTACCGTTCGGGTAAACGTATCAGTCGCCACTGACAACGTTCTCGCCACGCCTGTCACGATCGTCTCTAACAAATCGTTTGAGGCTGACTCTGGCAGTGTGACCAGGGTGAAGCTTGCGCCTGTGGCATCAGCTGCTGACAACCCCATCATTTACAAAGCTTCAGACAAGCTTGATAGAGCCTACGTGTACATCAGGAACCTTGCAACGGAACTTGAAAAGTTTGTGTACCTGTGGGCAGATGGAGGTACTGACGACATTGTGATAGCAAAAATTGGGGGTGGTGAGTGCACGTTCATCCCTGTCCCCAATGGTCAAACATTTAGAGCCTACGGCACGGACGTCGATCAGCTGATCGAGTACGCTGTCTTCGGGCTTGACAACTCATCTACAACCTTAGGATAATGGCATACGATATTATAGAGGTAACAGTTGCCGTTGATGGCGACGCTGCTCACCAAAACGGTGATGTTCTTTTTCAAATGACGGAGGTGCCCTTGCCAGCTAGAGCCTGCAAGGTTGTAGACGCTTATTTTGAAGGAGAAGCGACACCAGTGCAAAACAACCTGTTAAGCCTTTATTTCTTTAAGTCGAACGCAGGTGGTGAGCTCGGCCCGCTGAACGGCGCAGCAAACATAACCCCTGCCAACTTTGCTTTGAACAAGTTTATTGGGTCTACTCAGCTTTTGAGCGACGCCGACGCAGGCCTGTATGAGCTAGTGCCAACAATGATTGTTGCAAGAAGAAACAATGGAGTTGGAGCTGATACTGGCGGAGGCGAGGGAGGTGGTACTAGTAATCTGATTCTAAAAGGAGATGTCGACTACAACGGATCTACCCAGCATGGAGTCTACATGTCTGGATTCAATGCCGTAGGCGTTCCAGATTTTGATTCCGACAAGAACTGCAAGGTTATCCTTCACGTAGAATACTAATAGAAAACAAATACAATGGAAGAGCAAATTCAATCCAACGAAGCTCCTCAGGTGGAGCAACCACAAGTAGAACAACAAGAAGCGGAAGTCCAGGAATCATCACCTGGGCTTCAGTTCTTTGACAACGTAAACGATCTGGCAGCTAGCTTTGAGCAGCAACCACAGCAGGAAGAGCTTGTCGTGGAGGAGACTCAGCAGTACCAGGAGTCTGCATACGTAGACCCTGAGTCAGCGCCAGTTCAAACCAACGACGAAGTAATCTCTGACCAAGAGGCGGAGCGTCTGATGCTGGAGTACATGGGCGAGAAGCTCGGTAGACAGTTCGGATCGTTCGACGACTTCAACACGTCAGAGCCAACTCAACAACAACTTGACGAGCGTGTAGAGGCTATCGCTCGCTTCGTTGACGAGACAGGACGCTCACCAGAGGACTGGTTTGCATATCAGCGACTCAACCCATCCGAGATGGATGACTACAACGCTGTACGTGTGCACATGGCCACTGAGTACGCATCACTGTCTGCCGACGAGGTGAACACTCTCATGCAAGGAAAGTACAAGCTGAATCCTGACATGTATAGTGAGGATGAGGTTAAGATGGCACAGCTTCAACTGAAGATCGATGCTCAGAACGCCAAGGACGCTATCGGAAGAATGAGAGATTCTTACAAGCTCCCAGCCCAAGAGCAAGCTCAGATGGAGGAAGACCCCATCATTACGGACGAGTGGATCAACAACATGAGCAAAGAGGTTGACTCCCTCACAGGCCTTGAGTTTGACTTGGGGCAGGGTAAGACCTGGACGTTCGGGTTGAACGATCAGTACAAGTCCACACTAAAGGAGAAGAACGCAAAGCTTGACGAGTTCTTCGACCCATACGTACGGGATGACGGAAGCTGGGACTACGACACGCTCTCTTCTCACCGCGCAGTGGTTGACAACATCGATCACATCGTCTCGTCTGTTTACAGACAGGGACTGAGTGACGGTCAACGCGGTGTGGTGAACAAGGCGGCCAACGTCTCATCCAAGTCACCAGTACAAAGTCAAGCACCAACTTCTAATCCGCTTACCGATCAACTAAGAAACATCATCGGTAACGGAAACAAAATGACTTTTAACATCTAAGACTAAGAAATTATGGCTACAGTAGGATCTCCTGGGGTAGGAAGTAAGGCCGCGTTTACAGCAACACAAGACAAGTACACGACGGTTGACACCCTCCTCAAACTTAACAAAGAAGACAACAGAGATCTGTTGGTAAAGACTTACGGTGATCAAGGTATCACTGGATTTTTGGAATTGACTGGCGCAACCAAGTCTGCTGGTACGAACGATTTCGTTCAGTACTGGGAGGAGCAACGCCGTCACAGAACTGTTGTTTGCGGTGCAAACGACGGTGGTACAGGTGGTACAGTGAACCTGGACACCGCTCTTTCAGGCGACAACCTCATCGAGGCTCAAACGGTTGTGATGAACGCTTCATCTGGTGAGGTGTTTATTTGCACGACCGCTAACGATGTGTTCAAGCGTTTGGACGGATCTACGTCTAACACCGCATGGGCCGCGACGGATGAACTGATCGTCTTGGGTAACATGTACGATCAGGGTACTGATCAGCCAACTAACTGGATGACCACCGACGCTGATAGACGCAGAAACTCCTTCATGATCGTCAAGGACAAGTACGTTGTGAATGGCTCGCAGGCTACCAACATCGGCTGGGTAAACATCGGTGGCGATTACAGATGGTACATCCACGGTGAGCAGGAAGCTCGTCAGCGCTTCTTGGATCGCAGAGAGATGATGATGCTCTTCGGTGAGATGTCAGACTCTGGCGACACCATCTCTTCTGAGCCAGGTGGAGTTGCTGGTTCTGAGGGTTACTTCCAGGCCATCGCTGAAAGAGGCATCAACGTCACCAACGGTAGCGCCAACCCTCTCGATTCTTTTGCTGAGTTTGATAACATCATCCTTGAGCTCGACAAGCAGGGTGCTCCTTCTGAGTACGCCATGTACGTCAACAGAACTCAGGACTTGGCTATCGACGACATGCTTGCTTCTGGCATCTCTTCTGCTGTTACCGCTGGTCTCCCAGGTCAGTTCGGTGCCTTCCAGAACTCACCAGACATGGCTGTTCAGCTCGGATTCAAGAGCTTCACTCGCGGTGGATACACGTTCCACAAGCACGACTGGAAGTTGTTGAACGATCCAACTCTGTTGGGTGCTTCTACAAAGTTCATGGGCGCTATGGTTCCTTTGACTCAAGTCACTGACCCACGCACTGGTACGAAGGCTCCAGCGTTGGAGTTGAACTACAAGGAAGCAAACGGATACTCTCGTGAGCTTGAGCACTGGGTGCGCGGCGGTGGTGTCTTCGGACACAACGAGCTGTCTGAGGACATTGCAGAGATGCACTACCGTTCTGAGATCGCTTTGATCACTCGCGCTGCTAACCAGCACGTTGCTCTCAAGGGGTAATTAACCTGAAGTGAAGGGAGGGGCTTCGGCCCTTCCCCTATCTTCATAATCTTTCAAGACATGGCAACTATTACATACCCAACTAAAGGTGCTCAGACCGTGATCAAAAGAATCCACGTTGCTGACGCCTTTGTTCAAAACTCAGCTGTTGAGGCAGAGATTGAACAGCCTAAAGGTAGTATCCTGTCCAAGGTCGTGATTAGATGCATCTCTCAACCCACTGTTACTGCTTCGATGGATCTTGGTATTAAGATCGGAACAGATACAGGAGGCACTCAAGTGTTTGAGGATGCTGATGGAATCATCGATAACGCAGGAAACACCACAGCGTTCAAGACAAATGGCATCGTAATTTTTGACGAAGAGGACCTCGGTCAAGTAGCTTCAGCTTCTAACACAGCTGTCGCCGCTGCTACTACTTACTCTTCTGAGGAAAGAACGTTGTTTTGCAACACCACTGCTACCAACTCAGCTATTTCTGCTGCTGGTACCGTAGAGTGGTTGTTGTACTTTGATTTGATTGGATCTGACGTTTAATCGTGAAGCGTAAGTACTTTCTATTTAGGAAGGAAGACCTAAGTCTGCTAAGCTCCTCCTCGTCTGACACGGGGAAGGGGCTTAGCGTCTTTGGAATAAGTGCAGACATGATGTCGTACATCACCGCCATCCAAGGTGGTGTCGTCCTGTACTTCAACAACGCCACGCCATACGAAGAGAGCGCACTGACAGACGGGGAGTCGTTTGAAAAAACTTTAGTCACAGTCAACTGTGACGAGGGCAAGGAGGTTGACTTGATAGAGTCTATCATGAAGTTCCTTGGTAGCGACAACTCGGACACCATCATGAGGTTTGACTCTGTTGATCAGAGGTCCGACATCAAGGAGGTGAAGACGTCGTTGTCCCTAGGGGCTTCTGTAAAATCCCACCCAATCAATAGGGTTACAAAGGAGGTAAGTTTCCAGTCAGACAACGGCTTCACTGCTGCAACAGGTAACGTCGTGAACGACATCGACTTTCTGGTAGCAGACAACAAACCTATCCTTGACCTAGAGGGTGAGAACGCTACATACGACTCAGGATCACCGTTCAACTTAACAGCCTGGGCTAACAGTGGAACTGGGGGTAGCACGTACAACGTGAATGCTTCTGCTTCTGTTGGAACTATACTTAACGCCTCGGCTGGATCGACTACTGGCTTGTCTAAGGACGCTCCTGGATTCGCCAACAACGCTTACGCCGTACTCTCGAACACCCTTACTGTTAAGGATGACTACACTTTGTATGTGGTGTACTCACCAAATCTAGGGGTGTTAGCACTTACGCACGGAGTTCTTTACGGAAGCACTTCTGGCAATAGCATGGGGTTAAATGCGGTCAACGAGGACGCTACGAAGAGCTCCCACGAGCCTAGTATCTTTAGTGTCAGGCACGAAAGCAGCTCAGCTTTGCCAGCTATCGCAAGAACAGACACGACAGAAGAGAACACCGTCGCATACACTTATCCAGTTGACGACAGCGACAATCCTGATTATCAGCAATGCTACGTGTTTGTTATCAGAAGGGATGCTGACAACAACCTGTTTATGTACAATCACAACGGTGATGTTGTGTCCGCTATTAAGGCAAACTTTGATCAAAAGTTTTCTGAAATTGGCACCTTGCAGGAGACACTACAGGCAACCTTGTCATTAACCAAATTGCAAGCGCAGGGAGTAACACTCAATCATCCTTCAAGGGTAGAATTGCTAGGCTGGGCGTAATCGAGAAGGACATTGGTGACGAACAATGTCGTAAATTAGCAGAAGACTTATTTAATCTATACAAATTCTAATGGAACAAACAACTAAGCGTCGTGCCACGAGCACGGCCAAGGCCGAATCAGCGGTCAAGGAAGCGCCTGCCAAGCAGGTAAAGAAGAGCGCACCCATCAAGCGCAGGGTAGAGGCCCCAACGTCTCGTGTCTATCAGACCGTAAACGGAGGTGGTATCGTAAACATGATTCAGTCTAAGGGGATTACGATCTTTGATGAGGAGAGCGGTCAGGTAAGAGAGATGCGCTACTGCCCTAACGAACCCTCTATCTGGAGGGATGAGCAGAGCGACAGCGCTCGCAAGGAGGCCGTGGTGTTTCGCAACGGAAACCTTATCGTTCCTCGCACCAAGCCTAACCTGATGGAGTACCTCGACCGTCACCCTGGAAACCAGGCGAACGGTGGCAACAACTTCAAGTTGGTCGACAACAAGAAGGATGCACAGATCAACCTTGAGAAGGAGTTCTCTGTGAGCGAGGCTATCATCGCTGTCCGTGACAAGTCGATTGAGGAGCTCCTCCCTATCGCCATCTACTTCGGAATGAACATCGATCGCAACGCCTCTGAGATTCGATTTGACTTGCTCCAAAGAGCCAAGAAGAATCCATCGGAGTTCCTTGGTGCCTTCGACTCACCGATCGTGAAGGTTAGAGCTCTCGTCAAGCAGTGCGAGTCTTATCAGATCATCGCACTGAAAAACGACGGGGCTTACTGGTTCGACAGCAACAAGATGATTGTAGCCAACCCTGCAGGCCACGACTGCGACGACACACTAGCTAGATTCCTCATGACAGAGAAAGGGGCAACGACCCACGCATCTCTAGAAGAGAGGCTAGAGAAGCTCGGTTGAGCTAGGGAGGGGGCCAAAAGGTCCCCTCTTTCTTTTTGTATATTTGCTACATGATTAGTGTAATTAGGGTGTTCAACGCAATCCGCGATCTCTGCAACGAGGATCAGAGAGGATTTGTTACGCCTGAGGTCTTCAACTCCTTCGCTGAGATTGCTCAAGAGGCAGTGTACGAAGACATGAAGGCTGAGTTCCTAGTCACAGACAGACTCAGGAAATCCAATGCAGATCTTGGAGGGGCTTACTCTGTCAAGAGGGGTGGCCTGGACGTGATGTCTGATTACCTAATCGAGGACGACTTTGTCATCGGAACAAACGACGTCAACGAGGAGAGGTTGATATTCGACAAGCCTAAGGATATGGACAGGCTACTGTCGATAGCAGTTGCAAAGCAAGGCGACTCATCCAAGCAGAGATACTGCGAGATCGTTTACGACATCGACAAGGTAGCACCAATCCTTAGGAGCAACCTGTCGACTCCAACCGAAGACTACCCCATTGCAATCGTAACCAGCAACATAGAGATCATACCAGACACCATGTCGGGGGTCAAGATCTCTCACTACAGGAGACCTACTTCTGTGTTTGTGAGCGGGGAGAACGCTGGTGAGGTTGACAGAAACGCCTTCCCTAGGTACGTGCCTCGCAGGCATCTACAGTCACAGGCCTTGTACTTCTTGATGCGGTCAACTCCAGGAACTTTGACCTTCCCAGGGACAAGTTTCAGGATCTTGTCAACGAGATTGCTGGCATGATGGGTGTTAGACTCAGAGATCCAATGATTGCTGGGTACTCTGCTCAACAACAAGCACAAGCATAACAGATGGCTAGGAACTACGTCACGCTCAAGCAAGTACTTGACGACTATAAGATTACGATGGATGCCGATGACTTTGTCAGCACGGCGTCTGACTCGGCGCTCAGGAACATAGCCCTGCGTGGGGTTAGAGAGATTGGGTTTGATGCGGGGAAGAAGGTTAAGTCATTGAAGCTTGACGTCACGACGTCGAACGACACAGTACCGTTGCCAGATGACTTTGTTGATCTGATCAAGATCGGAGGTGTGGGGCAAGATGGTCTTGTGTATGTGTTTGGTCACAACAAGAACATCAACTACTCTCAAGTCGAAGGCACTACGTACACGAACTCAGAGAGCGACCCTCTGTACAGAACTGACGAAGAGTTTGTTGACAGCACCCCTGCCAACCAGCTCAAGGATAGGAGTGACTCCAAGTCAGCCACCCCTGGTGTTTCTGACGAGGCCAACCCCACCAACGGATTTGACTCATACCTGTTCAGGAACTACCTCTACGGTAGCAACCTTAGAACCTTGTACGGTGTGGGTGGGGGACACATGATTGGAGAGTACAGGCTTAATCTCGATCAGAACAGAATCGAACTCAAGGTCAACTCAAGCGTGACTAAGGTTGTCATCGAGTACGTCGCGGACGAAGCTCGCTCGACAAACCCTATGGTTCACGTGTACTGTGAGGAGGCGCTGAGGTGCTACATATACTACAAGCTGTGTGAGCGCAAGTCAAGCGTTCACGCAGGCGAAAAGGCTAGGGCCAGAACAGAGTACTACAACGAGCTCAGGAAGGCAAAGGGTAGGATGAACAACTTCACCAAGGAAGAGGCCCTGAAGACGATTAGAAAGAATTACAAGCAAGCTCCTAAGTACTAATGATTAACAAGGTCACGCCTAGGAAGAGAAACTCAGAGACAGACAAAAGACTTGTAGCGCCAGATCAATACACTGACGCTGTAAACATTCGAGTTGAAAACTCGTTCTCTGAGTCAGGTCAAAACTCTAGTGGTAACGTTGGGGTTGTAAAGCCTGTCAAGGGTAACACTCCAGCTACGATCAGTGGAATAACTGGTGAAGAGGGGATGACTGGTTACAAGATCCTGGGGAGGGTTCTTGACACTCCAACAAATTGCTTGTACTTCGCAGCAGCGAACGCTAACGCCGCGCTTAACGGAGTGTTCAAGGTTGACCCAGCCACTAACGCAATATCCCCTGTCCTTCAGACGTCTTACTTCGCGTGGGATGGATTGGCCAATGTTGACATGTGCCTAGCTAGGAGTAAGGATGACAACGTCCTGATATACATGACCGACGGGGTCAACGCTCCGTACAAGATTGACATAGCCTTTCATGAGAACAACACGGAAGTAACAGGCGAGCGTCTTTACGACGCCATCACCGTGTGTCAAAAGACACCGAACAAGCCCATCGTAGCTCAGTTTGTTTCCGACGCAAGCTTGCAGTCAAACTTCAAGAGGATCAACGGTGTTCAATTTGCTTATCAAAACATCTACGAGACAGGCGAGATATCTGCCGTGTCTTCGTACTCTAGCCTCATCGTACCTCCCCCATATTTAGAGCAGGGTGAGGGTGACTTGAATCAACTTGATGCTTACAATGCTGTTCAGCTTTCGGTTCCTGGACAACCTGCGTCAGTAAAGAAGGTTAGACTTCTTGTAAGATTTGGGGAGTCTGATCCTTTCTATGTCATTGACGAGATAAACGGTAGCACTAGCACTTCAACTAAGACGTTTAAGAACGACGAAGTCTTAGCACTCTCCCAGAGAAAGAATCTAACAGACTCTTTGATGCTGTACCTATCAAGGCATTAAC
>FUIF01001240.1_pt1 | contig 13267 bp, 24 predicted proteins | sample 1003461 | NCBI WGS metagenome assembly FUIF01 (sample SAMEA80401918, study PRJEB19352) | marine metagenome | reverse complement strand
CTTTCTTTATAGGCACGTTTTTGTTTCATGCTTACAGAGTATCATGCATCCTGTAAATATACAACGAATAATAACTGCTGTTATGGAATCCAGCTTACCCCCAGTCCTATCGGACTGGTCGCTTGTATCCCCGCCCGATTGGGCGAGGCTTTACGCGGTGATGCGGTAAGTTCCGTGAGCATTCCAGTGATTACGGTCTGGATTATTCATAAGGAGTTTGTTTATGGCGTTGCCTCCCTCCTGGGGTGACTGGCTGAAAGCCGAGATTGATAAAGCACTGCCCACCAATACCACGGGTACTATTACGGCGGATGCTGAGCGTGGATTGCTGTATAAGGTGGCGGAAAAATCGGACCCGTTGCCCTATGTGAATGCACTGCAGACCATCATCAATGAAATGTTGTGGTTGCTGGCCATACGTCGGAGATTCAGACGATCAAGAGTGATGTGGCTGCATTGCAGCAGACGGTGGGGGGGTCGAGTACGGCTATGGCTGCTTTGGAGCAGCGGGTGGCGGCATTGGAACAGCCAACAGCTTAAATTTATGTCTTGGCATGTGGCACAAGGGCTAGGCTCATCTTAGCCAGCCAGCCAGCCAGCCAGCCTGGATTCCTCTATTCTGATTGTTCGCCCATATGGAACAAACTATGGACGAACAATCAGATATCCAGAATATACTGGATGATCTTCTTCGAGATTTCATTTCACAGCAGGAGTCATTAAAAATGATTTCCAACGTCTGTACCGATAAAAAAGTACAACGATTGCTTCGTACAGTTATCAGCTCACAAGAAAAAAGTGCTGATAAAATTCTGCAACACCAGGATAAAGAAAAGGAGGGAAGGGAGCCGGGCGCTTAGTAAAGCTCGCAAAGCAGCCCCCTGATGCTTTTACGTAAAACGCTCTTGTATGGCAAAAGGACACCCGGCATAAATACCAGTCGTCCTCAATGGATGGCGTCCACTTTGGCAGGTTACTAAGCCTGGTCGAGTGACGGACGCCATTATGCCACACAAGAGCGCTTCAGCACTATATCGAAAGCCTGACCCGAAATCATGGGCATCTGCCCGGTCAGGATAGTTATCAGGAAAGCAGGGCAACCGCTTCAAACTTCCGTTCCACACTGGTATGCAGATAACGGGCAGTGGTATCCAAAGATTCGTGGCCCATGAGTTCTTTAATGGTCACCAGATCCACCCGCTTATGAGCGAGTCGGGTACCGAATGTATGACGCAGATCATGAAACCGGAAATCAAGCAGGCCTGCAGCTTCTCTTACTGAAGTCCACGCGGTTTTGATGCCAGAATCGTTAAACCGCCGACCGGATACCGGGGACGGAAATACCAGAGCCCGATTGCCAGTCTGGTTGAGCCAGGCGGTAATAATGGCAAACGATTCATCATTCAAAGGTATCTGCCGGGTTTGTCCGGATTTTGCACCGGTGGTGTCTTCATCAGCTTCGCCCCGTACCGTCATTATCCGGGCAGGCAAATTAATATCAGAGACCAGCAGGTTAAACACTTCTCCCAGTCTCAAGCCGGTATTGAGCGTCAGCAGCACCATTGGTTTAAGATGGTCGGTAAATTGATCAATCATCGGTGCTGGTGGTTCTTTCTTTCTTTCTTCACACCAGAGGATATAACGGTTCCTTTCTGACCGTTGTTTATCCTGCCTTTCATCCAGCACTTTTCTTAATCGTGCTTCTTCTTCATCCAACAAATAGCGGATCTTTTTATTCTTATCCTCTTTTAATTGTTTAACGTCCGGCATGGGGGATTTATCCAATAGGCCAGCTTTAACAGCCTTGGTTAAAATCCCCCGCAAACTGGAGAGTATTCGATTAGCATTTGATGGCTTACCTTTATGGGCTCGCTTCCATACCTCCACATCCCATGCGGTAATCTTTGCCATGGGTTTATCCAGCCAGTCTTCAAAGTGGATCTCCATACTTCGAATGGCCGGATCGGCAGTCTTCTTTGGTGTCACCTTCCGGTAACCATTATCAAGAAATGCACGTAACGTACTATTCTTCTCCCGATTGGCTTTCTCAATGGTCTCTTTCTGTTTATCTGCCGGATCAATGCCTTTAGCCACATCAGCCGCCATCAATTTAGCCGCGGCCCTGGCATCAAATACGGTTAGATCACCATGACGGCCGACAGAAATATTCCGTCTTTTGCCGCTGGTGGGGCTGAGGTAAGAATAATAAAAAAGCCTGCCTGCTTTTTTGGCCCTGCAAAAAAAACCTTTCACCTCAACATCACGGAGCTCTCCCCCGGGCTGAAGTTTTTTTACTCCTGATTCAGTTATTTTTTCAGTCGCCATAGCATTGGTGTAATCCGGTGTAACGGTGGTGTAACCAAAACTATAAACCATAGCCCCCTGATAAACACCCATAAACGCCTATTAAAATTATAACTTGCTGATAAATAAACTATTTCTAGTGCTTTCTGGTGTTCATTGGTTTCTGGTACTTTGGTTTGTATTCCACTCCTAAGGGGCAGGTCGGAGGTTCGAATCCTCCTGGGAGCGCCAGAAAAAACAAGGGCTTACAAAAATGTAAGCCCTTTTTTATTGTCTGGTGGTTGGTTGGTGTAACGAGGGTGTAACCGCAGAAGCAACCCGTTTTCTACTGTTCCTGAGCGATTGTTTCATAGCGATCCGCTGGTTGAGCCATTCGTCCAGATCGTTGATCAGGTAGCGGATGGTCTTCTTGCCGATACGGACAAACTTGGGTGGACGTTCTCCGCAGAGACTGCCCTGGATTCTGGATTTTTTCATGGCGTCCACAGAAAAGCCGATGTATTGAGCGGCCTCTCTGGTGGTCAGCGATTGCTTTTTGATTTCGGTTGAGAGGGTGACAGCTTCATTCATGGTGCTTTACCTTGTTTCTGCGGTTTGATTTAGGGTTACCTGGTTACTGCTATGATCATTTAGGAACGAACGTATAATCAATAAAACCTGCTTTTATTTTTTCCACCTCCCATTCTGTGAACTTGTCACTGGCCTGCAGGAAGTAAATAAAATCCCGGGTGTGTTTCTCCATGGCTTCATGAACAACATTTTCAACCTGGGCATATTGGCAGCGGATGGAATATTGAGCGCCTAATTCTGGTGTTACGCCATTCTGCTTCAGCAGGTCGAGAGTGGTTTTCTGTACTTTGTTTATATCCAGCATGGCTTATCTTTTAACCTTTAATGCTTTCTCGACACTTCAAATTCATCCCGCAGGCGATGATAAAAAACAGTCTGCAATCGTTCCCTTTCTCTGGATTCAAGAATGGAGCGGTGTGTGTCCTCACACATTTTCCGGAACCGCTCTTTTTCCATCCGTTCTTCTGGGAAACCAAACAGGTCAAGCGTATCGGTGCATGTTTTGTTCATGCTCGATTACCGGTTGCAATGTTCTTCGTAAGCTTTTGAGCCTTTCATGGCTCCCGATCCGTGACAGGCTTCGCAGGTTTCCTCTCCATCTATTGAATCTGCATCGGTGCAAACACGGCCATAGCCTCCACATTCAAGGCAGTCTTCTTCAGGCATGGCAATATGTGGAGCAAAAAGCGTCTGCCAGATCGTGCTTACATAACGGGCCTGATGGATAGCATCATCCAGGGCATTATGATGTTCGCCTTTCATGGGCAGATCGTATTTAGGATCAATACCCAGCTGACGACCGAGCATGACCATGGTTCTGACGCAGGTATCCTTACTGAAAGACCATGGCTGTTTGATCCAGGTAGCGTGGAAGGCGGTGGCCAGAATGGCGTTGTCGTAGGCTGGACCATTGCCCCATACATGCACATCCGCATCACCAGCCGTGGTTTCAATAAAGCATGACAGTTCGTGGAGGGCATTTTTCAGGCTGACCCGATTCTCTGCATTGAATACGGATCGGGCCTCTTCACTCTGCTTCATCCACCATTCAACGGTGGAGGCATCGATGGTGCCGCCATGGTATTGAGCGCTGGCCAGCTTGATGGGCTGGTAAAATTGTTCGCCGAGCTCGCCGGTAGCCGGATCAAAAAACACCGCGCCAATGCTGAGCAGTGCGGCGCTGGTGGATTTGCCAGCGGCTTCGATATCGATCATCAGGTGTTTGGTGTTGTTCATACTGTTTGCCTTGTTCTCATCGTTGTCGGAAGGGATCGCCACCCACTGTTCAGACCCGTTGTAATCGTCACCACCCGAAGCCACCCATTGGTTGCCGTTGATATCCACCGCAATGCAACCAGGCATCCAACCTTGAGGATTGTTAAGGTGGCGCATCCAGCCTCCGGCTTCGTTGTTGTAGACGATGACCAGACCACCTTCATATTCACTGCCGTCGGTATGGCGGTATTCGTTGGCCAGCTGTGTGGCCTTTGGGTTGATCGTGGGTTTCATGGTTTTCACCTCAAAAAACGGTTATTCAGAAATGCTGACTGGAAAGTCACCCATCACATTTATTGAAATCAAAAGGCCTGCTTTGAATCCGCTGATAAATTCAGGATCACTGATTTTCACATCACCCACATGGAGCTCTTCAACATCAGATTTGCCAATCTCCCGAAGGCGATCAATTCGAGCCTGGGACCAGGTTTCCAGCTGCAGAATGATGTTGGCCGCATCTTCATTGACACTGGCGCTTTCAACGCGCTCAGTGTTCAATTGAAAACTTGGAATTGCTTGCTCGCTCATGCCCACCTCAAAAAATACTGATCTGCCCATGCTCGGGTACCGGACGTTTAAACATCGGTACCCGCCAGCCCTGTTCATGGAGCTGGCGATACTGCACCTGTTGGCTGTCCACCAGTTCTTTCAACCGATCCATGGCAAAATCCCGCTGGTTCAGTGAGAAGTGCGCCATGAGTTCCGTTCCGCTCATCCACTCTTGTTGTGGCAGTATGTTGAGAATCTGTTGCTGGATAGTGTTCATCATGGTTACGGCCTTCAATCAATGCCTGGCGGATCTGGTGTAAAACGTGGGTTATCTGCTCCAGTGTGCAACAGCTTTTGTAGGGAAATTCTTGCTGTTCTTCTTCAATGTATGCATCCAGAGAAAAGGTATTCCAGAACTCTTTATTACCGGCTTTGAACTTGCCTTCCTGATTTCGTAAATGGTTAAAATCAATGTCCAACTTATTTACATGACCAGAGAAGTTCATCCTGATATCCAGGTCATCTGCCCGGTTGTTGATATCCACTACCAGAGTGCTGATCAACGCCATCTGCTCCGCTACTTTCCTTTGAAACGCATTCATGCCACGGCCCTCTCAAGCTGTTCCACGGAATAAGCAATGGGTCGGGTGCTGGTGGCTGTCCACTGGCCGTTGGCTTTTTTGCAGCTCCAGCGCGCCTTGAACCCTGCCTGTGACAGGGCGAGAATTTCACCCATCACGGCTTTGAAATGACGATGACGAATTACGCAGTGTTTCATGATGCTTCCCCTATGCAGCTTTGATAACCGAAAAATCACGGATTGAGCGACCAGCGCGAACCATACGAACCACCCTTGGCATGGTCCTTACCGGACGGGTAGGTTGATTCACAGTGATGCTCAGCGTTACCTGAGAAACCACCAGTAGCAGACAGAGCGGCTTTAATATGCCGAGGCAGAAAGCCCGGCATACGGCAGCTGCCTTATCATTAACATCCAGCTTTTCGTTGATACGCCCCATGTACCATCTTGCTGTTTTCTCTTTCAGGCCGACTTCCTCAGCAATCACCTTGTAGCCTTTGCCCTCTGCCATCCGTACCAGAATTTCATTCTCGCGGGGGATCAGCAGTGTGTTGGGTACTGACTCAAAGTGGCTTTGGAAGACTTTGCCCGTTGCCATGTCGGCTGCTCCTGTGTGGCTTCCTGTATAATATCGGTAAAACGATATTAAATGTCAATAATAGATATATCTATTTTTATTGAAGAGCTGCAAAAAGGGCAAAAGACGACGATTGTTGCCATGTTTAATGGTTGCAATAAAATTCAGGGACAATGTGGAATTGGGGTTTTGGTATGAAAAATCTTGTTATTGTTGCTCTGGTGCTGCTGGTGGCCGGTTGTTCAACCACATCGGGCACTAATCCCGAGGTGTCATACAGTGGGTTTGATAATGCCCGTGTCGTTCGAATCATGCCCCATGGTACCGCCTGCGAAAAAATGCTGTGTACGGGAATCGGGGCTGACTGGAGTTCAGCAACACCAGAGTCGGTTATGCTGGTGGTTGCTGTTTATGGTGAATATACCGCGATTACCGGGGCAAGGCTGAATATTGATGGCAGGCAAATTGAACTGGTACCGTCCAGGTCGTTGACGGATCTTGACCATCTTGGCACGACACACAGAGAATCGACCAAAGGGTTTACTACCGATCTGGAGGTGGTCAGGCAGATTTTGCAATCAAAAAGTACCTGGTTAAGAGTCAGTACGGCAACGGGATATATTGATAACTATATTGTTGCGGATGGCAAAGACAGCAAGGCTTTTCATGCCCTGAAACGATTTATTGATGAAGTGAACCGTTAATGCTGACGGCTGATTACTCAGCCGTTTTTTATCATGCTGACTACATTGCCGATGGTTTTCCGGTTGTCTTCCTGCCAGCTGTTGATCCGGTTTTTTGTGGCCGGGCAGTGTCTGAACTCAATAACAATACCCATCAGGTGGCTGATATCATCCAGAGGCTGTTCTGACATATTCCGGTTAATGGGCCTGAGCGAATACTGGTCCGCTGACCGTTCAACTACCTGTCGTACAATAGGCATTTTGTAATTTGGCAACGCCACCAGCACATAATCTTCTACGGATACCTGGGTACCGGGATCGATAAGAACAATGTCGCCTGTCTCACACAATGGCGATAAACCATTATCGCTGACCAGGGTAAAGAAAGCCTGGTCAGTCAGGTTCTGGGCAATCTCCCTGGAAACATTGATGGTCTGCTGAACTTCATCATCGTTACGGGATTTTGCATGTTGCGGAAAAAACAGGGGGATACCCTTCAATTTTTGCAGCTCTCCCAGGAGATGGGTGTCATCACCACACATATCACCACGACCAGTGGCGAGCCAGAGAAAAGACACATTCAGGTAGCTGGCAGCGCGCATCAGCTTTTCTGCACCAACGTCTGAGCTTTTGTTCTTGTTGTTCTCAATGGCGTTCAAGCTGGACTGTCGAATGCCTATATAGTCTGCAACCTCACCCTGAGTTACCCGCGTACCATCTTCTTCTCGGTTATGCGCAGTTTCCCTTGCGTGCCTGAGCCTGTCACCAATTGTATTCATAGTAATTCTGTTACCTAAACCCGACTGTATTTTATCACCTGAACAGGATTATTTTTTTCTAAATCGGCAGAAATATTTGCCAGCCTATTCGATGTTCTTTAATATCGGTTTATCTATTTTTAATAGGTTTACCGATGACTCCCTACGAGAAACTATGCACGAGTCTTATCGGCGAAGTTCCAGACAATAAACGCGGGAAGCGTGCAGTTCATCCAGGTAATCGGAAGCGCACCGCAAAGGATCTGGCCAAGTCTATAGGATTGAAGCATTACACCATTTTGAGCTGGCCGCTGATCCCCGGAACCAACATCCGGATTATTCCGCCCGGCAGAGCCGGAATCATTGAAAAGCTGAGCAACGGTGCTGTGACCGCTGAAGAGATCCGCCACTTTGCCAAGCAGTATCAGTCCGGCAATGCAGCGTAAGCAGAAGGTATAAAACAGGGGGCGTTTATGAAGATTGCACGTAAACGACAGAGTGAAACACTGGGCAGATGCCCAATAAAGAAAAACCCGCTGGTGGGCAGCGGGCTTTCAGGGGCTCCTGATGCTCTGCATTGGGGTTTAGATAACAACAGGAATGGAAACATTATGAATGGTATTGGCATGTGTGTCCAGCAAGCGGGGTTTAACTGATGGGAACGGTGGTGGAATTAAGACCGGTCTCCAGTGCGCCTGTTGCTGAAGAGACACCGGCAAAGAGGATCAACATGGACGACGGCCATACACGTATTGCCCATGGCCTGCTGGAATCGTTGATGCAGGCAAAATATAAGCTCTCTGGCCGTGAGTATGCTGTGTTGCTGGTGGTTATCCGCAAAACCTATGGATACCGGAAGTCTGAGGACTGGATTGCCCTGAGTCAGTTTGTTGAGTGCACTGGCATTAATAAAAGTAACTGCCTGAAAGTGATTAATGGACTGGTTGAGCGCAAGATTATTGTTCGCAAGGTTCAGGGTAATGACCAGAAGCTGTCGATCAATACCAATGTAAGTGACTGGTTACCGGAGAGACCCAGTAAAAAGGCAGAAACGGCCAAAAGAATGGCACGGAAAGCTAATAAGTCGAATCCGACCATAAACAAGTCGAATCCGACCATAAACAAGTCGAATCCGACCATAAACAAGTCGAATCCGACCCCCACAAAAGATAAGGATATAAATAATAATATTTTAAAAGATTGTGTCCCGACTCCCGTCGAGACGCTCCCTATTGAAAAACGGGTTGATCAGGTTGAACAGGAAAACCATATTCCTGATGCCGCGAAAATGGTCAGCAATGAACCAACCCCTGTTAAACCAAAAAACAAGTCTCTGAAGTTTACCCTTGAGGATCGTCAGTTTGCTGAATACATGGCTGAGCGCATCGATGCGGTCAATGGCCTGACTGACAAGCGACGGAATCTTGATAACTGGGCAAACCAGTTGCGCCTGATGCGGGAAGCGGATGACCGTAGCCCGGAAGATATCGCCATGGTGTTTAACTGGGCGAACCAGGATCACTTCTGGCAGTCCAATATCCAGTCCCCTGAAAAACTCCGAAAGCAGTTTATTCGCCTGTACGGAGAGTGCCGCAAATCAAACCACTTTGGAGCATCCAGCCATGAAAACCACCGAACAACTGGTCAGCAACATACTAGCCAACAGGAATACATCGATGACCTCGGCTGGATGGAAGAACTCTGATCCTGCCGTGGCCACCGGCGGCAATGTGGCGGATATGCAGCAGGCCCGGGCTGATCGTCAGGTGCAGGTATTCAGTCAGCTGAGCCATGAGGATCAGGGCAGGATTATCAACGGGGTATTTTCCGAGCTGAAAAACGCCTTTCCCGGGCAGTTCCTGAAGTACTGCGACAAGATACCGGGCTGGGAAGACCATGAGCGCAAGCGGCTGTTTAACGATGAAGATTTTCGTCGTCTGACTGCCAGACAGATCAAGAATGGTTTAACCCGGGCTTGCAAGGGTGAGTTCCTGCCCAGTATGGGGCGTCTGGTTCAGTGCTGTCAGCCTGACCTGAATGAGTTGGGTTTGCCGGATGCAGAACAGGCATGGCAGGAAGCCTGCAACCATTCCCATGAAGTGATTCAGCATCGATGGAGCCATGAGGCGGTTTATCTGGCCGGTCGTCGTGTGGGTTGGCATGCCATCCGATCCGCTGGTGGTGATATTCAGGTGCAACGGTTGAAAAAGATTTTTACTGACGCCTATCAGCAGCTGGTGGATGACACTATCCGGGGTGCGGATCTGCGGGGTGAGGCTATTGCGGCCCTTACCGATATGCGTCGGCAGTCTGAGGAAGAAAAGGCCAGACGGTACGCTCATTTTCTGATGGGCCAAGAGCTGGATAAGCAGGGTATTCCCCGGCGCATGAGTGGTGCCGAGGCATTAAAGCGAATGAAGGCAAGTCTTTAACAGGGCATAAGGTGGGCTTATGAATATTCGAAATTCAGAACAGATCAGGGCGCAGATTCTGGAGATGCACAACCTGGGATATACAGAAAAGCAGATGGCGGATGCTCTTGGTTTGTCCGTTGACAGCGTGCATGCCCGACGGAAGATGATGGGGTTGAGGCGGTACGGCAAGAAAATATCGGACGGTGAACGGGCAAAGATTAAAAAAATGTATCGGGATGGGCTTGGCAGGCAGGCTATTGCCGATCATTTCGGGCTGGCCAGGAGTTCGATTAATCGAGTGTTACGGAATAGTTCCATCAGTATTAAACCGGTAACCAACACCCGAAGCATTACCGATGTATTGAATGATCCGATCAACCGGTTGCTGGCCAGTCGCTGGACTGGGGAAACCGTCAGGAATTGTCTGGTATGAACATTCGCCAGCAGACCAATACCGTTAACCTGGTTTCGGTTCTGCTGGCACTGGTGGGTTTTTTATTGATCTGCATGGGGTGTGAGTGATGAATTTTGGCCGGGCACGTTATAACCATGAATTTGTGAACAGAGCACTGGAATTAAATCCAGAAGCAAAAGCGGAGCTCAGAGAAGCGATTGATCAACAGGTGGCTGAGTTTCTGGCAAAGGGTGGACGGATCCGAAGGTTTGAATTGATCAGTCGGGATATGAACGGCAAACCCATGAAACCGGAAGCACAACAGAAAGGACAGTGACTTATGCAGGCAGCAATGGCAATGGCGAGATTAAAACCAAAAAACGTGCGGTTTGATACGGGGATAGGCGGCATTCCGGAGTTAACGCCAGAGGGTATTGCTGCCGGTCTGGCTGGGTGTAATCCGGGGCCGGTGTACCTGGGGTTGTATAAATATGCTGGTGACCATACGGCACTGGTACCACTGGAACAGCATGTGCTGGCCCATGTGGGGCTCCAGGGCTACAGCAAGAAATGGTTTGATGATGCTGATTATTCAGCCATTTGCCGGTATCTGAATATCTGGGTTAAGGGGATTTCTGTCGAGAGCTCCAACGCATTAACGGAGGATGAGCGCAACTGGTGTAAGACACTGCATAAACTGGTGAGGTTGCTGGTGGATGATGTGGTGTATGAAAACAGACACAGGGCGTGTGGTGGTACGGGTTTTTATCAGGGACGCTGTTGTAAGGGGTGTGGTGGCAGTGGCCGTAAGCTGATCTCGGTCAGTGAACAGGCCCGCCGGTTAAATGTTTCTAACCATATCTACGCCACGCACTGGCAGGATCTGTTTAATCAGTTTGTTCCGATGGTACAAAGCTGGGAGCAGACGGTATTAAGGCATCTGCAGCGCAAGTTGTACGATGCCAAGGAAGCGGAACTGATCAGGGAGCTGGCGTTTGTGAGGTGAACCATGTATCCCAAATTCCATACCGGTGATCGAGTGCTGGTTAATGGTGAGGCGTTATACGCTGAGATTTTACCGCATCACCGCGTAAAGCCTCGCCCAATCGGGCGGGGAGTGTCAGTCAGGTATGCCAGAGAATTAAGAGATGATCTTGAAGAGTACCACGCTCAGTTTAAAGACGATCCGATTGTAAGAAAGTACAACATGGGATTGGTGTTATCCAAGGACAAACCTGCATTAATGAATAGGGAAGACTATTAAATGGCAAGAGGCATCAACAAGGTAATTCTTATTGGTAATCTGGGCGACGATCCGGACGTTCGATTTACCGGGCAAGGGGCAGCGGTGGCTAATTTGTCACTGGCCACCAGTGAGAGCTGGAAAGATCAGGCAGGCAATAAACAGGAAAAGACCGAATGGCATCGGGTGGTGATCTTCGGCAAGCTGGCGGAGATTGCCCAGCAGTATCTGAAGAAAGGCTCAAAGGTCTATATCGAAGGCAAGCTGCAGACCCGCAAATGGCAGGGGCAGGACGGGCAGGACCGATACACAACAGAGGTCGTGGTTGACCCGTTTAATGGTCAATTGCAAATGCTGGACAGTGCTGGTGGATCGTCGTCTGGTGATGCCAGGGCAGCACAGCAGGCCGAGGCATACCATTATCAACCAAAACCGAGTAATGGTTATGCCGAGGCTTCTGCTGGTGGATCGAACCGTCAGCCTCCCGCTCAATCATCAGGCGAATACGATGAGTTTGACCAAGACATTCCCTTCTGACCAATTTATAAAAACGTGACTTGTCACGCTCGGTTTATTGGTACTTGAGTTTTTTATAAAAAAAACGTACTTTATTCCCACGATCCGAAAAACCCGCCTCAATTTGAGTGCGGGTTTTTTTGTGGCTTTTATCTTCCCTGTTTGGCCGATAACTGCCCCCAGTTATCGGTTTCTTTTTATTTGAGTTGCCATGCCTTCATTCGCCAAACGCTCTAAAGAGAATCTGGCCCAGTGTCATCCTGACCTGCAGCGCCTGTTTAATGATGTGATTGAACATTTTGATTGCTCAGTGCTGTGTGGTCATCGGGGCATGGAAGAGCAGGAAAAGGCCTTTCTGCTGGGGCACAGTAAAGCCCGTTTCGGTGAGAGCAAACATAACCATATGCCATCCATGGCGGTGGATGTGGTGCCTTATCCGCTGGACTGGAACGACCATAGACGTTTTGCTCATCTGGCCGGTTTTGTTAAGGCCCGTGCCATTTCCCTGGGTATTCATATTCGCTGGGGTGGTGACTGGGATCAGGATGACGAAATGCGGGATGAGACCTTTCTGGATATGCCCCACTATGAATTAATGGATTGCTGATTATGGAACCATTTACCGTGATCTCAGGCGCATTATCGATTCTGAAAGCCACTGGCCTGGATGAAAAGCTGGGTAATATGCTGTTTGGTGAAAAAGGGTCGGCTGTTGCTGAGAAAGTGGTAGATATTGCCCAGAGTGTTACCGGCGCCACTGACCTGACCACGGTGGTTAAGGATATAAAGAAAGATTCGGTGTTGAATAATGAAGTTACGCTGGCACTGATTGAGCAGGAAAGCGAGCTGTATAAACTGACGCTGGCAGACCGGGCTGATGCCAGGGCAATGCAAACCGCAGCCTTTAAACAGAATGACCCGTTTGTTAAGCGGTTTATTTATTATCTGGCGTCGTTCTGGTCAGTGGTGGCCACTGCGTTTATTTTTCTGATTGTTATCTACCCCATTCCGGAGGCTAACCTCCGGTTTGCCGATGTGGTGCTTGGTTTTGTTCTGGGAACCATTATCGCCACTATTATTCAATTCTTTTTTGGGTCGATGCTAAAGCAGGACGCTGACTGAACAGGGATTTTATGGTGATTACTGAAGTTGTCGAATGGATCATCATTCCGGTAATCGGGGGCGTTGGTACAGTGCTGATTCTGATGGGAACCAGGATTCACCAGAATCGAAAAGACTCTGATGCTCAGAATGAGCAACTGGAAAAAGACGTTGATGCAAAACATGATCAAACCCAAAAGGCGGTTAATCATTTAAAGAACGAACTTTCCCATTATCAGGTAGAGACTGAAAAGCGCCTTGGGGAATATATCCGACGGGAGGAGCTACATGGCATTCTGGCGTTGGGTAGAATCTTTCTTTATAGGCACGTTTTTGTTTCATGCTTACAGAGTATCATGCATC
>FUIF01001443.1_pt1 | contig 13283 bp, 21 predicted proteins | sample 1003461 | NCBI WGS metagenome assembly FUIF01 (sample SAMEA80401918, study PRJEB19352) | marine metagenome | reverse complement strand
TTTTTTTATCTTGGTTCAAAACTTTCAGTAGAGTTGAAGAACTAGGTTTGTTGGACCTAGATTAAAAGTCCAGCATACAAGTGCATCAAACTCGTTTTGTTCCAGTTCTACTTTAACCATGCTGTTTACATAGCTTTCAAACTCCTCTAAATCTTTAGTCAAATAAACATCTGCTTCATTTTGACTAATAGTTTTGCCTTCTTTAGCGCTTTTGATGTGTCCGTAACCTATCGTCCAGTAACCAGCTGGGCATAGATATGCTTCTAATTCACAACCTTCAAACTTTTTTATTAAAGCTTTACCCTCTTCTGATATTTTCATCAATAGTCTCCCCATACTTTGCTTTTTTTACCGCCATCGTAAACAACAGCGTGTCCTTCTTTGATTAGCATTTGACATATATCTTGTCCATCTTCGGTATACGGTATGCCTAAAATTCTGCCGTACTTACCTTTACCAAGTGACTTAATCTTGAAAGTTCCAACACAAAGTTCTTTGAGTCTTTTTTTGGCAGCTAAACCTAATTTTTTTTCAGCTAAATCTCGTGTTCTTGATTCTGGTGTGTCAATACCTGCTAACCGTACTCTTTGTTTGTGCAACTTGACATCAAAACCTAAATCTAAAATTACATCTACGGTATCGCCATCTACCACCCTATCTAACTCTGCTTGATAAACAAAAGCATCTGGATTGTCACTCATCACTATTCTCCTTTTTTGGTTGATCGTAATTTCTATAATATTCAACTATAGATAAAATATTTTTTGTGTATCTAGTAATCTCTGCCATATTGATTGACAAATTTTCGTATTGTTGCGTGGTCAGTGCGTAATACGGCATAGCTGGTGCTTTGCCTTCTTTAACCAAAGCTAAATATTCTTCCATGATTTCTGGTGTCAAAACTTTCCATTTGACTGGCACACCTTGTATTTCTAAAGGTAAGGGCGGGTGATACATAGGCGGTATTTCAACTATCGTTCTGACGTCTACAGGTTGTGCCTTGGGTAGTATTGAACAGCCACCCAAGACAAACAATGAGCTAATTATTAGGAGAGATATTTTCATCTTTTACATAGGGGGATGTAATTGACATTAACTCATCAAAAACTTTTTTTGAGCCTGCATTAACTCTTCTTTCAATCAAGCCAGGCTTTATCAAAGCTAAATTGTTCAGATCGTGACGGGCAAACTTGTTTCTTAATTCTGTAACAGAGCGCATGGCTTCTTGCTTAGCATCTTCTAAAGCTGCCATTTCTTGCATGGTTTCCTTTTGTTTTTGTAGATAATTTTTGATGGATTCGTTTTGTTCGGCTATTTTGTCCGTCAAAACAATTTGATTGGCTTTCAAAGTAGCTACTTGGCCATTTAGATATTTAATATAGAAAGCAGAGCCAGATATTGTGGTCACTAATAAAACTCCTAAAATAATACTTAACTTAAATCCCATAAACTTTTATTGGAAATGCTTTTCCTTTTACTTGTATATCATCTAAGTATCTTAAATCATATTGACAACTATTTGCAGTGTCTTTACCAATTAGTATATTCACTTTTAGCTCTTTTGTCGCACTTTCTAATCTGGCCGCTGTATTAACTGCATCGCCAATAGCCGTGTAATCAAAACGAGTTGCACTACCCATGTTGCCTATAACTGCTTTGCCCGTGTTAATTCCTATGCCAATGGCTATTTCTGGTAAGCCTTCTGCTTGTAACTCTTTGTTAAGTTCTGCCATATTTTTTACTATGTCTTTGGCACAATCTATGGCTTTGTGTTGATGCTCTGGTAAATCTAAAGGTGCGTTAAATATCGCCATCATTGCGTCGCCTATGTATTTATCAACCATGCATCGTGTTTTTGCACAGCTGTTTGTTGAGCTGTCAAAGCTTTGTTCATAATGTAAGTAACTTTTTCTGGAGGCAAAGACTCAGACATAGCCGTAAAACCTCTGACATCGGTAAATAAAAATGTAGCAGTCTTTTTTTCGCCACCGAGTTTTAAAAGTTTTGGATTGTCTTGTAGGCGTTTTATCTGACGCGGATCTAAATAATGCTCAAACTGTTTTTTTATTTGCAGACGTAACTTAAATTGTTCACGAAAGCGTAAATAAAAAGCTGTAGCTCCAACTAAGATTTGACTGATAAGTGTCCAAGTTACGTCTATCAACAAGCCCATACGAATCAGATAAACGCCTAAGATTGTAGTGCCTAATAAGACTAAACTAGCAGTAATCAAACCTGCGCTTATGCCTAAATAAAATAAAAACAACCAAACTAAAGCAGCTGTGGTTATTAAAATTAGGAGCTCTGCAAGTAAACTGTACTCTGGAATTATAGGCGAGTCTTGTATCAAAATGCTTTCAGACAAAGCCGCTTGAATTTTATGTGGCTCTAACAAACCTATTGGTGTAGCAAGCTGTGGCATAATACCAGGCGCTGTAATACCAACAAAAACAAAACGTCCAGCCACATTCATTTCAGCTAAATTTGTTTCGGCAGTGTCTACCCAAGAAATCCATTTGCGTCCAAATTTGTCGGTTTTAACTGGTGGTAGACCACGCACTGCTATTTCTTGAATACCTATTTCGTTAGTGGTAATAATGTAGGAGCGAGTACCAGTTAAGACTTTCAAAACCTCAGTACCAAAAGCTGAAACCCAACCGTCTGGTGTGCGTAGTAGCAAAGGCAAACGCCTTACTAAATTATCGACATCAACTGGTGCAACCGCTATGCCTTGAGCGGTAGCGTTTTTTAAAACTTCGGTATTTTCTATGACGCCTATGGTTTCTAAGCCTGCGACCGAATTACCTTTGATTATGGTGCCTATCGTTTTCGGAAAAACACCAGCAGAGTTTTCAAAAGTAGCTAAGATGCTAGGTCCTAAACGCAACGCATCGGCAAACTCTTGGTCGCCATTCAAACGATCTGGTTGAGGAAAGGCTACGACCCAGCCAACGCCAGTTGCACCTTTTGCTAATAGCAATTCGTTTAGTTCTGCTAATCTACTTCTAGCATTGGCCAACCGCCTTCTTTTTGTAAATCTGTTTCGGTTATATTTAAAATTACAAAATTACCGCTCTCTGTTTGCGGTTTGACTAAGGTATCAAAAGTTTTTAGTTTGAGGATTTCAGTAGGGGTGCTGACAAAAACCAAAGGTAAAGTCAGTAATATAAGCAAAGGTAATATTAAATATTTCATCAATTACTTTGTGTGATAGTAATGGTTGAATCACTACCGCCATTTATTTTAACAATATTAGACGTACCATCTTGTATAAATATTACAGTGTAAGCATTGTTACCATTGACATCTACCCGAGCGGAATCACTAACCATGCGCCGTAAACTAACTTGTTGGCCTGTCACAATAGTAGTTATTTGCGTGTCTGGGTCTTGACCAATCAAAGTGCCAGATATGTTTATCCCGGTTACTTGTTGCAACTGATCTTCTTCGTCGCCAATCGCTAGAGCATCTAATACATCTAATAAATCTTCTAAAAAATTTACGTCCAAATAATTAATATCAAGCTCTGTAAACTCCAAATCTTCGTTACGCAAAAAGTCTTCATCCAAATAATCTACATCTAAATCATTGAAATCTAATAAATTTGCCCGTTTGCTGCGACTTTGTTCGGTTTGCACTATTTGTTCACGCTTTGGGGGTCTGACAATCAGCATGTTATCAATAGCATTTAGAGTCAAATCTAAGATGACTGGTGGCGTTGGGTTGGTTTCAAAGACTGATACCGTGGTGGCTTCAAATGGCTGATTGAGTATGACTGAGCCTGTAGCAGTAGTGACTTCTATCTCGCCGCTAGACAAACCAAAAGGGTCTGGCAGAAGAATGATAAGACTACGCCCTAATTCGTCTACGGTGGTTGTAAAATCTGTACCACGAATAGCTATGTTTGCTGTTGGTGTTTTTAGTTTGATGTTTTGTTTATCAATTCTCGCTAAATTACCTGTAATGAATCGTGCTGTACCCAAACCAAAAGTCAAAGCCATCTTAGATTTTGACGGATCTGGGTCAAAGATATATTCGTCCACAATCAGTTGTGAATGTTCAGTCAGACGGACAGTGCTATCATCTAAAAAAGTAATAGCCATGCGACCATTGTTGGTTATGGCTTCATCATTTTGTTGGATTGAAAACTGTAACTCAGCGTCGTAAGGCTGGTCTCTAACTATTTGTGCTTGACCATTGAGCTCTGATATATCGCCAATACTTTCAACAACCTGTGCTTGTGCCTTGGTCGTTTTGAATGACACACAAAGTAGAAGCGTTATTACCAGAATTGTTTGATATAGATATAATTTTGAGCCAGTCATTGTCTTGGGTACTCAGCTGTTGAATGTTAAGAGCAGTGTTGTTTCCCGTATGGTCCCAATAAAAATAACCACCAGCATAGCCACTACCCGTAAAGTTTATGCTGTTTGCATTACCATCAATGTCCATAAAATTAGTTGCACCATCGTAATTAATATTAGATGTAATCTGGTTACTAGAACCGTTGATAATCCAATCTAAGTCTAACTGACTAGCTAGAGCTGAGGTTGCATGATTCAAAGTCATAGCGTTAGAGCCACCAGTAACATTCACATTTACATTTGAGCTATCAGCTCCATAAGTGTTGCTAGGGTCGGTTTGCATGGTAAAGACGTTGCTATCTCCGTCTAATTGAAAAAACCCGGTATAAGAGTCAGCCCAAATATCACCTAAAAACTTATTGGAATTTCCAATCATGTTTATGTCTAAGGTCATGTTATTGCCATCTAAATCTAGTGGCGTCATCGAGCCAGCTGCCGCTTGTAAGCCACCGATAATATTGCTACTACCAATTTGCTCTAAATCTATATTGGCTTGCGTACCTGATTGATCGATGTAGATTTCGTTATCAGCCGCGTATATCGTCGCACTCATCAGTAGTGCAAGGCTTAGTAATTTCAACTTCATGTGTCCAAAAACTCCTGTCATAACCTAAATTTATTAGTTCTAAAACAGCACTTTCAATGGCTTTCATTAAAGCTATTGTGGTACTTTCATTTCGAGCCGAACCTATTTCTATTTCAATCAACTCAGTACCAGCTTCAAAAAACTTAAATACGTCGTTGGATTTACCATAGCTAAATATGGTCTTTTGACTGGTTACTTCTAAGAGTACCTCGCCAGTAGCAACAGAAACCATCCGTAAACTCACGCTTACCGTGTCCTCTCGGTACTGAACACTACCACCAATGCCGAGTAGCCTAGCACCTGTGCCTCCACTCGTTAAGTTAGTATCATAACTTAGGACAGCACCCTCAAGCAAGACACCAGCAAATAAAAGTGGCTGAATGGTTTTGTCTTCTTCTTTTTCAGCAAACTGTTCTCGTGCAGATCTAATTAACTGACGTTCTTTAACTAGGTTATCCAAACCGACACGTTCGACGACTCGAAAAAATTTGCCATTGGCTGCATGTTTGAGCGCTCTAACTAGCAAAGCGCTAGGTGCTTGAGTAACAGCTGTAGAAAACAAAGCAAATTCACTGTTACTCTTTCTTTGACCAGTCTGATCGGTAAAAGCATTGCCATAGACTGCAACGACAGGCATAGTTTTTGGTGGCAAAACTTTGAGCAGAGCTTTGGATTGCAAATCGTAAATAGTAGCTTCGGTTGTACCTTTGCTTTTGTATCTTTGCTTTTCGGTGTCCTGGATTACTTCGTGAATTGCACAACTAGAAAGTAAAAGAGCCAATAGGCAGAGAAATTTCAGTCGTATTACCATCTGGGTCTGTAATTGTTAATGTTATTGTCACGCCATCGCTAGTATAACTTATTAAGTTGTTTTCTAGCTCTAAGGTGCCAGAGGTTTTTGTCACATCGCCAAATAGGTTTTCTACGAGCTGCCTAGATAATTGCGCATAGACTCTGGACTCTAAATTACGCACAAAACGAGCTAGAGTCGTGTTTTCTTTGTCGCGTTCAATTTCGTCTTGAATAGCTTTAAGTTCTTCTTTCAAAGTCAATCTACGAGAGTATTCTTGGTTTTCAATCGTTAAATAGTGACTCGATGTACCGACACCATTGAAACTTGGACTTTTAAATTTATGGGTTATTTGGTCAGCAAAGACACTCTGGATGGAGCCAAATAAGAGCGTAAAAATTATAAAACCTATGCCAATAAAGGCAAACCAATCTTTAAACTTTCTTTCTTGTTCCAGCGTCTTTTGGCTTTTCTGTCTTCTCATCTTTCAGCTTATTTTCCTCTTTGAGTTCCATAACTGTCCCTACCTTCTCTTTCAAGCGTATCATATCTTGGTCTAAAAGTCGTAATTGGTCGGTAAGTCTTATGATAGTAGTTTTCATTTCTTGAACAGCAGGATCTATCGTATTGGTTATCGTCTGCCAAACATAATAAACAAAATATCCTAGACCAACGACCATAACTACCGGGAAGCCAAAGTCCGCGACTAATTGTACGACATCCATGCTTAGTCTCTACGAGCGTCGATTTTGCCGTCTTCGACAAAGTTTTCAGCTCTAGCAATTCGATCTAAGTCGGGGGATAAATCAAGGGCGGCCGATACCAAAGTATCAATACGAATCATGTCGTTGTTCATAATCGAGGCTCTAGTAATTAGCATCTGTGTGATGCCTTGCACAGTTTTGATTTCACTGACTAAACCATCCATGAGTTGTTTCATCACTAAAAAAATAAAATAAGCCATAATCAAAGCACCCGCTATCGGTACACCTAGTTCCGCTATTAGATTAAAGACTTCCATTACTCACCTTTGAACTTTTTGCTTTGCCCGGATGTGCCAGCATAAATACCAAACACCGCTGCCATCGCACCCACCACTATAGAAACCAAAGCTGACTGTTCTAGGTTTGGTTCTGGCAAGGCCATAAACCAAATCACAACTTTATAGAGTAAGACTATGTAAACGCTAACAAAGATTCTAGGAAAAATACGCCAGGCATCTATGGTTTTGGCTAGATGCACCCATTTTGCAAAAGGATTATCGCCGTCATTCTTAGGCGTAACATCTATATCGAGCTCAAGTTTTCTTTTGATTGGTGCTTCGCTTTCCTCTACTTTTGGTAATTCTTCATTCATAAAAATCTAGTGACGACAATGGCGCCGACTATGAAAGGATAAACTCCCCAGAGTAAATTCTCTAGGCGTTTGAATTTTTCTGAGCCTTCTTCTAACCGTTTTTCAATGTTCTCATAGCGTAACGCACACTCTCTTTCGTGCGTTTCTATTTTGTGTAACGCGTCTTTGGCTGTGGCCATGTTATTTCTTTTTCTTTTTTTTGCGACGCGTATAGGCTTCGTTTTCTGGCGTGTCTGGATCGTCAGCAACGTATCGGCCTTTTTTGTTTCTAGCTCTGACTGTTTCATAATCGTCTGGATTTTCTTCGACAGGTTTTGTGCTATCGGTAATCCAGAAGTCTTTAAATTTTTGCCACCAAGTCATAATTTACTCCTGTGTTTCTTGAGGTTGTGCTGGCATATCCCAACAGTTTAGGTTAGAAGCTATGGTGCGTCTTTCACCTTCACCTTTAAATGGATAAACCATGTGTTGTAACCAAGAAGGAAAAACTAATAATTTTCCTACTTCTGGTTTTATAACGAAAGATTGTGGGGGTCTTAATCTTTCCGTATTCATTAATTCATTACGCCCATATTGAAAAGCAATATAGCCATCGCAATCGCCTGACGCTTGATACAAAGAATAATTTTGTGAACCAGCTGTTGGTTGGTCTAATATTTGTTGCGGTACTTTAGTCCACCCGGTCGTAGAGATACCCATAATAGTTTTAGTACCGTGATCGTGTATAGGGTTGTAATCGCCAGCATAACTATGAACTGACCAAGTTTCATCAACGGCTACTGCTTTTGGCGATTTTAATTGCGTGCCAGTATTTTGACTAAAAAAATTTATATAATCCGCACCTAACGAACAAATAAAATCGGTATATTCTTTAATGCGTTTATCACCATTGTCTAACAATAATTGTTCGCCTTGGGTAATTTGTCCGACTAACGTATCAGCTAAAGATTTTTTATCTTTGTCTGCTTTATATTCATCTAAATAGTTGTTATATCTTTAACCATACTTAACGGCATTTCTGTTCCATAACAAAAACAGAAGGCATATTATGTACAGTTACTTCTGCCATTAACTAGGTACGCTAAACGCTTGATCTGGTGTGCTTTCTACTGGCGGATTCGTTATAACTGAATCTACTTGACTAGCAAATACTGTATCCCAGTGTGAAACAGGACAGATAGCTACTAAATCTGCATTAGACCAGCTCCCTTTCGCTTTTAAAGCAAAGCCGTTTTCTAATTGCTCAACTGTAGTGCTAAAAGTAGAAGTATAATAGGTTGCATCACCCTCACTATCATTTTCATATTTCATTTCTATGTCCCATTTATCAACTTTGTTGTTGCTATTTATATATGGAACACATTTTGTTATTGTTTTTGTTACTGCCATTTTTTACTCCTTAATTTAATTTCTTTTCTAATTCATCAACTTTTGCTGATAATTCTTTAACTGCATTTATCAATGGATAGATAAACATTTCTTGTGATAATCTTTGAGAACCATCTTCTTCTTTTGACCAACCACCAAAGTTTCATGTCCTACTTTTTGCAGAGCTTTTTCTACATCTTGGGCAATCATTCCATAAAGATTAACTTCTGTGTCCATAGAGTTTTCTGTTTCAGAATAATCTTTATAATGTTTTGGAAACTCATTATTAGGTCGCCAATTAAAAGTTACAGGTTTTAATTCATTAATAAAACTTAATCCTATATCTGTATCTGCTATATTAGTTTTTTTATGTAAATCTGAACTTCTTGAAAAAGAAGCGTTAGAGGTAAATATATTACTAACCACATTACTTGCTTTACCAAAAGAAAACTCATTATTTGTAGTAGCTGTAATACCCACTCCTACTACAATAGCATTTGCAGCATCGTGTGGAACATCAGATTCGGACCCTATTGCTATGTTATTACTACCACTTTGAATAGTGTCTCCTGCTGAAAAACCTAACATTGTATTATTTGAGCCTGTAGTTACTGCACCTCCAGCAGCATAACCGAGTCCAGTGTTGTTACCTCCCGTTGTGTTAGCATCTAATGATCTTGACCCTACGGCTACGCTATTTGTTCCAGTTGTGTTTGCAGTTAAAGCAGAAAATCCCACTGCTGTTAAATTATCACCAGTTGTGTTTGATTCTAAACCACTTACACCAACCGCTGTATTTTGATTTGCTGTAGTATTTGAAAATAAAGTATCTTTACCCACAGCTACATTATTTGCACCTGTCGTGTTTGTTACTAAAGAATTATAACCAACTGCTGTGTTATTATTAGCAGTAGTATTATTTGCCATAGCCTGATAACCAAGTCCAGTATTATTAGCACCAGTGGTGTTTTGTAACATAGCCTGATAACCCAGTGCAGAATTATTACCACCAGTTGTATTATCTTCTAAAGCATTTCTACCTACTGCTGTGTTGTTAGATGCGGTTGTATTTGCTCCAAGAGCATCTCTTCCTATCGCAGTATTACTTCCGCCCGTAGTATTGGCATCAAGAGCTAAAGTCCCAACGGCAACATTGTTTTCACCTGAGGTATTGGCTAGCATGGCTCTATCGCCAACTGCTGTATTATTTCCAGCAGTGGTTAGTGTTGACATAGCTAAATGTCCAATGGCTACATTATCGCCACCTGTGGTTTGTGCTCCTAAGGCATCTACTCCGATAGCGACACTGTCTCCGCCTGTGGTGTTGGCATCTAAAGCCGATTTACCCACAGCTACGTTATTATCACCAGTTGTCAAAGCTGCAAAGACATCAACACCTACGCCTGTATTACTATTTGCTGCATCTATAGTACCAGTAGCATCATCTCCAAACATAATTGATGAAGTGCCGAAAGCTTTATATTTTAATGCTGAACCATTAATAGTTAGTGCGTCTGTTTCTGTTGTTCCATCTACATCTAGGTCTCCGTTAAAGTCTGCATTACCAGCTAGAGTCAAAGTAGAAGCCATATCAACAGCTCCATCAATATCTACTACATCTAGGTTAGATGTGCCGTCTATATCAATGTCACCAGATATGTCTAAAGCTGTTCCGATAAGTGTTTGTGAAAAAGTTACTTGTCCATTAGAAGCTATAGTCATGGCATCTACATCAGAAGCAGAGCCGATTGTTTTGCCATCACCAATAATTAAATCATCAGTTAGTGTCACTATACCTGTAACGCCTAAAGTACCACCTATCGTTGCATCATCCGTAACTGTTAAATCGTCTTGAACTTTGAGATCTACGGTAGAAAGACTCGCAAAAGCATCAACAACAGCAGCACCAGAACCCGCGCCATCGGAATACACTACTTTGGTATCGCCAGCTGGTATGGTGACATTGGCTCCAGTGCTTGGGAGATGATAATGTTCTGGGAACCGCTTGTGCCATTTTCTATGAACCAGAGCTTTGAGACGGTATTCGGCGCTATGGTAATGGTGCAAGCGGAATCTAGGGTGCCAGTGTATTTGACATACATACTACGCACAGGATCAGTAGCACCATCAGCGATGGTAGAAGTGTGCGTGTCGGCGTTGGTCGTTATTGCTTCGGTGCCAAAACTAAAAGCTTCGGCTATCAGCTCTAAATTGGTGTTGGTTATGGTACCCCAAGTACCACTAGCGTCTCCAGTTGCTAGTTCATTTAATCTTAAATCGTTTACATAAGTGCTTGCCATCTATAATCTCCAGTTGCTTGATTATATATTATTCTTTACTAGGCTGCGTCACGACCACCTTTTATAGAAGTATAGTTTGGACTTTGACTTGTTGCAATCTCTGAGTAACTTGGCGTTTGTGCATCATCAATTTCACCCCAGACAAAAATTGCACCAGGACTAGCTGTGAGGCTGACACCTACCGTAATTGCATTGGCTTTGGCGACCACAGTGGGCGTGCCCAAACCAGAGGTAACAGCAAAGGTAGGTGCGTTGATAACTTCGTTTTCGTGAATGATGACACTGCCTAGAGCCGAGGTTGTTACTAAAGTAGTCAAACCGACATTGGCTTTCGCAATTTGAGTCGTAGAACCTAAAGCCGAAGTAATCGCTAAAGTCGTAACCGTGGTATTGGCTTTGGCAATTTGCGTGGTTGAGCCTAAGCTTGAAGTAATCGCTTGGGTGCCGAGGGCGACTCTAATACTATGTCGAGTGGTTACGCTGCCAAGGCCAGAAGTAATCGCTAAAGAGCCAAGCTCCACGGCAATGGGCTCACCCCAAGTGCCTTGTCCCCAAGTGCCACGACCCCAACCTGTGATATTAGCCACTAACTAACTCCAGAAACGCTTTCTAGGTCAGACTTGGCCGCTTCGAGTTCGGCTTTGACGGGTATGGTGATAAATTTGTAAGCCAAGATGTAGTCAATCCGGGTAAGAGCTGCTTGGACTTTTTCTGTATCGGTCATAAAAAGATTATAACCGAATCTTGTTAGAAATCTAACGACTGCTGACCTTTGGTAACTAAATGTTCGCCGTTGTGAGCGCGTTGCATGAAAGTAAAGATGTGAGCAATAACTTCTACCGTCCAGCCGTTGCCGAGCATTTTGTACCTTTGCGTATTAGAGACACCGTTGGTGTAGCCATCTGGTACGGTTTGTAAGCGTTCACATTCTAAAGGTGTGAGTTTACGCCAAGTTAGTTCTTCGTTGACCACTACACTATCTTTGCTCACACTTGAAACGCTGTTAGCTTTTTCGTCTTTGCGTAGTTCTAACATTTGTTCTGGTTTGGTTTCTTTCCAACCCACATTTTTGCCGTCTTGGTTTTTAGATCTTGCTCGTAGAGCACCACTCACAACTTTAGGAATGTTGCCACTACCGCTACTAGACTTTAAAGCTCTTGTTTTTTCGGAATCAGGTAAGTAAGTTTGTTGTTCAAAAAACCAAGACTTGTCTGTAGAACCTTTTGGTAGATTTTTTATTGCAACTTTAGGCTCACGATTGCCACCACCCATACTATTGAGAGTAGGCGATTTGCCCTCTGGCGAATAAACTCGCTTGAGTACGTCGTGACCGTTGATGTCGGCTGCTATGCCAACTTGTTTGGGTTTAGTTTCTTTCAAAGCTTTTTCGTTTACCCACATATTGCCATTACTGCTATTTGTTCTTAAAGAAGTTGATTTATTTCCTTTTATTGTTTTTTTGTTGTAAGGGTCATTGTAATCTGCATTTACATCTTCTACATATTTTTCTACTGATTGTTTTGATATGTACTCTTTTTTGTTATTGCCAACTTGTTTGGGTTTGGTTTCAACAAGCTTATCAGCACTACCGCTAGTCAAAGTTGGTGCTTTACCTTCGTCGCTGTAGACCCTTTGCTTGGTTTCATAAACACCATCTTTGATTTCAAATTCCAAGATCTGCTTATCAAATTTCTTACTGGTTATTTTTAGTATTTTTTTTAGTTTTGGCCAATGTTCTGCTGAGGGTATTGAAAAAAACTCGCTACCGACTTTGCGAAAGTAATGTTCAATCGTGGAGAACTCATCGTTGAGTTCATTAGCTATTTGTTTTTTTGACTTACCACTAGCTTTAAGTTTAGCTAACAACAACTCTTGCAAAGCCTCAACTTGTACTTTGTGTTTTCTAACTTTAACTTTTTCAACCAGCTTGCCTACTTGTTTGGGTTTACTAACTAACTGTCGTCTCGACATGCGTTTGTATTGTTCGTAATTAGCTCCTTTATAATAGTTTGCGTCAAGACAATAAGATTTTTCCTTTTCGCTATTAAAATCATCTTCCAAAATATCACGCAAGACAATACCTCTATCTTCTGGTTGCTCAACTCCTGGAATATTTGTCCAATAGTATCTTTGTCTGGACTGAGCACTAACCAAAGCTGAATTAATCAAATATTTGTAGACATTCGGCAAAGCTTGTTCGGTGTGATAAGTGATGTATTGTTCAAACTCTTTTTTCATCTTGACATTTTCCATCAAGTAAAAAGCTTTGGGGTTGTGTGCCATAACCTTAGCCATGACCTCAAGCATTGTCCAAAAAAGTTTGCCACGCTCGTCTTTGTCGCCGAGTTGTTTGCCAGCTAACGACCAAGCTTGACAAGGAAAACCACCAGTCACTAAATCTATGCTTGCCCAATCAAGCTCCCAAGTTTCCCAAGCCGTAACATCGCCTAGTTGTTCGGTGTCTGGATAATTGGCTTGGGTAACTTCTATTGCGTATTTGTCGATTTCGCTGGCGTAGT
>FUIF01005287.1_pt1 | contig 13295 bp, 27 predicted proteins | sample 1003461 | NCBI WGS metagenome assembly FUIF01 (sample SAMEA80401918, study PRJEB19352) | marine metagenome | reverse complement strand
TAAAACTAAGACTACTCCAGTACCTGTACTACAAGAATAATATTAACTTAATGAAGGGGATTAAGTATTATGGAAACCATATTACCAATTGACTATCAAAGAATGATAGAAAATAGATATTCAGATACGAATATTCATAAACTAGTAGTAGAAGAAATAACTACCAGTAAGTTACTAGAAGCTAAGCTAGATAACTGTGTAACCAATATAATTGAATGGTGTAACCAAGAACATTATGATTCTAAGAAAGAATGTTTAGATATCTTAAAAGAAGAAGATATACAAGATATTCTAATTAGAATGTTAGCTAAGATTATGCCTATTACTGGTTCAACAACTATTGCTAATATAGTTAGTCAAACATACTACTTACTTCCCTTCGATAAATACAGTTTAAGTATTCAACTTAAACGTACTGCTGAACTAATTTATCAATTAGCTATTGTAGATATTATTGATATTACTCCAGCATTTAATAGTGAAGAAGGTACTATTACTATTAATAATAACTTCTTATTATCAGAAAAAGTAAGTAACATTATTCGTAAAAGTATGTTCTTACCTCCTATGGTATGTGAACCAAATAAAGTTAAATCTTATAAAGATTCAGGGTATTTACGTAAAAATAAATATTCTATTCTTAAAAAGAAACATCAACATAACTTTCCAATCAACTTAGATGCTATCAATCAATTTAATGGTACTCCATTAAGTTTAGATATTGATACTCTTAAACAAACTGTAGATGAATTTAAAGACTCATCTAAAGACCGTAATACTGATGATATAGAGATGTTTGAACGTTATACATCAGAAACTCATAAAGTAGCTTTAGAGTTAATCCATGCAGGAAATAAATTCTATGAAACTTATTTCTATGATGGTAGAGGAAGAATTTACTCTAGGGGTTATCATATTAACCACCAAGGGAACTGTTACCGTAAAGCTATGATTAACTTTAAAGAAACTGGTTCAATCGAACCAATAGATGAAAATACACTCGCTTACTTCAAATAATATTTGTAAATATATAAGGGGATATATAATGCAAACTTTCACACCTATTGAATACGTAATGATATTTATAGCTAATAAATTTGGTTTAGATAAGAAACCATTCGAGGAAAGAATTGAATGGGTTAGGCGTAATGGTAAACAATTACGTAAACAAGTAGAACTAGCTGATGATAAAGCAGAATATATCAGAGGAGTAATCGAGTTAGAGAGACTAGTAAATGGACAGAAGTTTACTAATCTACCTATTGGTTTAGATGCTACAGCATCAGTACTCCAGATTATGGGAGTATTATCAGGTTGTATTAAGACATGTAGTGAAGTAGGGTTAATAGACCCTACTAAACCATGTGATGTATATACTAAACAAGTAGAGATTATGAATACTATGCTACCTGATGAACATAAGATTGGTTTCAAGAAGGAAGGTTTATCTAGAGCAGACATTAAATATGCTTTTATGCCTCACTTCTATTACTCTTATGCTGCACCTATAGAAGTATTCGGTGAAGATACATTAGAACATAAAGCATTTCTACAAGGAACTAAAATACTAGCTCCGGGAGCTTCAGAGTTAAGGGAAGATTTAGCAGGGGCATTAAATGAAAATGCTCTATCATATCAATGGACTTTACCTGATAGTCATACTGCATTTACTAAGGTAATGGTAACTAAGAAGTTCAATGTAGAGCTAGAAGAGTTACCTAACCGTAATGGTAATAATTCTACATTTACTTATCAATGTGAAATCAATGATACTGATAAATATGATAAGTCTATTGTAGCTAATTCAATTCATAGTTATGATGCTTGGATAGTAAGAGAAATGCTAGGAAGAATGAACTATAATTCTTCAGAGTTCTTAAAGGTACTTAGTATTGCTAAAGGCTGTAAAGTAACTAATCCTAATGAATTAGTATCTATATGGAAAACTCAACAATTACTTAATGGTTCAACTGATATTACTGAGAACCAATTAGCAATATTAGCTAATACTATTGAGAATTGTCTATCTAGAACTAGAGCACCATTACTATCAGTGCATGATGAGTTTAAAACACTTGCTACTTCATGTAATGATATGCGTTATTGGTATAAAGAAATCTTAGCTGAATTAGCTGTATCTAATAAAACAGTTAAACTTATGCAAGATATCTATGGTGATATTAATATCAAATATACTGGTAAATCAAATGGACAAGAACTAGCTAAACTAATTCGTCAATCTAACTATGCAATATGCTAATTAATATAAGCTACCTTCGGGTAGCTTTATTTTTTCTTTAAACCTACTCCGTAGGTTAATATGAAATTAACTAATATGAGAATAATAATAATAAATGACTATTACAACACATAACCTACATAAATATGTTCAAGGAGCTAAATATAATCATGCTTATGAACAATTAGAAATCTATACTGATATCAGAGGATATAAAATTACCTTTTCAGTAATACCTTTACCTATTGAACCAAATGTAAGATTAAATAACCTTAATAGTCTTTTAAATATTGGTTTAACTAAGCAAGATATTATTCAAGGAATGGAATTATGCTCACTACTGAAAAACACATTATAAGACTAGATAAACCTAAATTAACAAACTATGGAGCTAACTTTAACCATCTAGATGATAAACCTTTAATTGCTTATCTTAGTGAGGATAAAATTTACTATTTTATCCCTTATAAAGAATTAATTAAACATGGTGCTAATGTAGATGAAAGTCTACTAGAACATAGACCTGATGGTTATGTAGCTATATATCATAGAAACGTAATATCTATATCATCTAAACCACACATAAAGGAAATAGTAATATGAACACTGATACATTATATACAGCAGTATGGTTCGATTCTATCTTTGAATATAAAGATTTATTTTTAAGTGAAAAACTTTATTTAAAAAGTGTAAACCAATATGGTTTACTTACATCTCAACACGATTTATTAAATGCTTGTCTTAATAAGACACCTATCTATACACATAAACAATTTACTAGAGAAGATTTAATTAATCATTACAATGATTATGGTTCATTTGAACCAATCCCTCAACAAGTAATTTATAATGTACTAGTAAATACTGTACCTGAAGATCAAGCTTTTTAATATAGCTTCCTTCGGAAGCTGTTATGAAATTAATTTAAAACAAACTGGAGTAATATTTATGAACCAATATAAAAAAAGATATCCTTGCAAGTAAAGGTAAAACTGTAAAGCATTCTGATGGACGTAAATATCATAAAGTAGATTGTTCTACTTCTTTTTATGATCCTATTTCTGGGCAAAATGTTATTGTCCGTAAATGTCAGATGGTAAGAAAATAATTATGAAAATCAAATTTAATCATATTAAATGGGAAGTTAATGATAACCATCCTTCAGGAATGACACCGCATCAATGTATTGAGGCATGCGGTATTATCCCTACATTTTGTAACGGTCAAGAACCAGAATCATTACAACAACAATGTCAAGATGCTTATGGTTTCCCATTCCACTCTATGAGTGGTGGTACAGTAGATTTAAGTACTAAAATCTATGCTTACCCTCAAGACCCAGACTTAGAACCATATATGTCATGTACTCATGCTTTGGCTGAAACCAAAGAAACAGAACATATGCTTATTTACCCTTATGGTATTACTGCTTTTATTACTACAGATAAAAATAATAAAGTAATATCACAATATATTACAAGAATGGATTAATACTATGGAACCATTAGATAAACACTTCACTTATAAAGAACATACCCTTTCAGGTAACTTTGATACATCTAAAGGAAGAAATTATATTAGTACTTTAGGTACGAGTACCGCTAAAACAGCTAAATTTATTTCTGATTATCATGAAAAATTAGATAAAATGGATATGAAAAATGCAACTATGTATTGTGGTATAGTTTTAGCTGCTGCATTACATGAAGTAGTAGACCTAACTTCAGATACTGAAATGACTAAACATTCAGCTTTAGAAGTTATGTCACAAATAGTTAGTCTAATCCACTCTATCGAAGAAACAGCAAAGGATACTCCTGAAGCTTTAATGCAATTATATCAACTACTTATGTTTATGTCTTATAACTGCATAAATGCTATTGAAACCAATACATTAAATAGTATAACTTGTGTTGTTCCCGTTGATATTAATGTTACTACTACTGATATAATTCCTATGCCTATTATTATTTTACTACCTAAAGATGATTGCGATATAGCTAAGATTTATGATATTACTATCTATAACTTGGTTCAAGAAGCTATTGGATCCCCTAAAATACCTATGAAAGTTAATGTTGATATTTTAATTGCTCTTCTAGAACATCACGGTATACTTTAAATGCTTGATGTCGTTATGACGTGACGCCATAAAGGAAGTGTCCAAGCTAATTAGTGGTAATCTTCGCCTTTTTATTTGTTTTTAGGAAGCCTTAGATCTTACGTGTTTGTTTCATTAACGTAAGATACGTAGAATAGAGGTAATAACGTTAGCAATATAATATACCTTAAACTCTGCGGTAGGATTATATGGACTGTTGGAAAGACAACCGACTAGCAGACGTAATCTGCTATATTTATATAAGCACAATATTTACTTATTTTTTATATTTTATAGGTTCGTTCTATGTTCCCCTTCAACATAGACTACTTAATATTGTATAGATACTAGATGTTGTTGATGATATCCATTAGTATTTATTGTGCTTATATAAGTATCTTTTCACTTATACTCTTTATCTAAACATACTATTTACATTTAAACATAAGTGCAAATGATGACTTTATGATGATAGTAGCTTAATTAAATTTAAGTAACCATCTCAGGTGTATTACGACCTGAACACCAAAACGTACACAGTTTGCCTGTTCTGTGATTATTAATACAGGTACTATTACTCTCATTTAGAGAGCTAGGATGAATTAGAGTCTGTATATAAATATATATGGGTAGCTTTAATGTTTGTTTATGTTGCCTAGTTACAAAACACATACGGTATTTACTGAAAGATGGTAACTTTCTACCGTTAAGAGTACATATGAAATTTGATAACCATCAAATTATGTCTAATACTGCATAAAGTAAGTATCAGTTGATAGGGAAGAGATCAACAATTTATTTAATACGGAATGAATAGTAATTACCGTATAATTACTCCTAACAGACCCATTACTATTCATATACCCTCTTTGTATTAATTTACTTAGAGGGTTTTTTTTTATACATTATGAGGAATAATTAAATGACTCAACAATATTTAAACTTATGTCAACGTATCGTTGATGAAGGTAAATGGATAACCAATGAACGTACTGGTAAACGTTGTCTCACAGTAATTAATGCAGACTTAGAATATGATGTAGGTGCAGGGGAATTTCCACTTGTAACTACTCGTAAATCATTCTATAAATCAGCTATTGCAGAGATGATTGGTTACTTACGTGGCTATAGTAATGCAACTGATTTTGAAAGAATTGGAACCAAAACATGGAATGCAAATGCTAATGCTGAAGTATGGCAAAATAACCCATTCTGTAAAGGTAAAGATGATATGGGTAATGTTTATGGTGTAGTAGGACGTAAATACCAAGATACTAAAGCATTATCACATTATTCTGTTATGTTTGATAAACAAGAAGAACATCTATTAAATCTTGGTTACGAACTGGTTGGTGATACTGATAATTTAGGTATTTATCATCGTGAAATTGATCAACTTAAACAAGTATATGAAGACCTTAAACAAGGTAAAGATAATCGTTTTGAAATGGTTACTTTCTATAATCCAAGTGAAGTTGAATTTGGTTGTCTACGTCCTTGTATGTATAGTCACCACTTCAGTATTCTAGACGGTACATTGTATTTAAACAGCACTCAGCGTTCAGCGGACGTGCCTTTAGGAATTAACTTCAATATGGTTCAATGTTACTTCTTACTTGCTATTATGGCTCAAATTACTGGACTTAAAGCAGGTAAAGTATTTCATAAAATAGTCAATGCACATATCTATGAAGACCAGCTTGAACTAATGAAAGAACAACTTAAACGTGAACCATATATGTTACCTACACTACATATTAACCCTGAGATTAAAACTCTTAGAGATGTAGAAACATGGGTTACTACAGATGATTTTACACTAGAAGGTTATCAACATCATGAACCAATCAAATATCCATTCTCAGTATAAATTAACTGTAGAATTAATTCCTTCTACTAGTTGGTTTAAAAATCTTAGGTCACAATTAACTAAATCAGAATGGGATAGAATACGTAAAAATATTTATAGGCGAGCAAATTATAAATGTGAAATATGTGGTGGAATAGGTCATAAACACCCTGTAGAATGTCATGAAATTTGGGAATACACAGAAGATGGTATTCAACGACTTACAGGTTTAATTGCTTTATGTCCTAGTTGCCATCAAGTTAAACATCTTGGATTTGCTCAAATGCAAGGTAATCTAGATAAAGCATTAAATCATCTTGCAATGGTAAATGACATTACCTATCAAGAAGCTTACAATTACGCTGCTCAAGTATTCAAAGAATATAGAACACGTAGTAAGCAAACATGGGATCTAGATTTAACTTACTTAGAGGAACTATGATTTCAATCATTGCTGCAATTGGTAAAAATAATGAAATGGGGGTAAATAATAAACTTCCTTTTCATTGTTCTGAAGATTTACAATTCTTTAAAGAAACTACATTAGATAAATTAGTTATTATGGGTTACAACACTTGGAAAAGTATTCCTAATGGTTTACCTCATAGAGATATTATTGTTGTAACTAACAAACATAAACAAAAACCTATTTATGGTTCTGATAACTATGTAACTGAATTTATGGATATGAACCAAGTTAAATATGTACTTGAAAATACTACTCAAGATGTATTTATTGCCGGTGGTTTAAGTATTTATAATCAATTACATACTTATGCTGATAATATGATTATTACCCATATTAATAAAACCAATGATAAAGCTAATGTATTCTTTCCTATAGAAGAATATCCATTTACTACACAAAGTGTATCTAAAACATTATCTGAAGATGCAATTGTCCACTATTATAAAAAAGTATAACAATGAAGAAGATTTATATTTTTAATGCTCCTCCAAGAGCAGGTAAAGATTTTACAGTAGACTATTTAAAAAGTAATGCTGATTACCCAGATAGAATTGAAATTGCTACTTTTAAAGAACCAGTAATAGAAGCTACTTGTAAGGTTCTAGGTATCTCTGAGAGTGTATTTATGGATGGTTATGACATGCCTGTTTGGAAATACTATGAAACACATAAATACGTACCTAAACATACTGTAATGACTAACTGGTGGAAAGATGCTTTACTATATGAAATTAACGGTAAAATGTATTCTAAACGTACTGCTTTAATTTATGTATCAGAACAAATATTTAAACCAATGTTTGGTAATTATATTTGGGGAAGATTAGTAGCTGATACGATTCAAGAATCTAATGCAGATATAATTCTTATTCCTGATGGTGGATTCAAAGAAGAAATAGAAGAATTATGTGACCGCTTTGGTGTAGGAGTCGTTAAATTAATTCAAATTGAAAAAGACGGTTGTACTTTCATTGGTGATAGTAGAGATTATGTTTCTCTTGATGGAGTTCCTTTTAATTCTTTATATAATTCAGGTGATGAAAATTATTGTGATGAACTCAAACCAATATTAAGTGAAATCAATACTCTTTGTTATACAACTGGTTCAGAAGATATCCCATTCTAAGGAATATTTATGCAAATACTTAATGCTGAACTTAATGTTAAACAAGATAAAGTTTATTTTTTATGCTGTACCTTTAAAATTAAAGGTAAAAAACATAGATTACATACTACATTACATGGGTATGATTTTGCTAAAGAACTTGAACCAATAAATAAACTTATAGAAGTGTTGGCTTCTTCATATAACCTTACTTCTAATGATCTTAAAGAATTAGAAATACTAAATTGGAACTTACTATGACCACCTACCTAGAACATGCTAAAGAAGCTCAACGTATTGAGCAAGAAGCATTTAAACACTTTCAATTAGATAGACTTAAATTAGCAGCACAACATTGGGAACTTGCTTCTATTATGTCTATTAATATTGAAAACTATACGTACTATCAAGCTAGAGCTGATTACTGTAATAGTAAATCTACAGCAACTCACTTGAAATTTTTATTTAAACAATCAGAAAAAAGGAAACAATTTAATGCTATACATTAAACCATTACATGCTAATTTTAAAGCTCCTGTATATGCTACATTAGGTGCTGCTGCATTTGATATCTTTACACCAGAACCAGTTACACTAACTAGTAAAGAACCAACATTAATTAAACTTGGTTTTGCAGGGCAAGTTCCTGAAGGTTATGTAGCTGTACTAGCTCCCCGTAGCGGTCAAGGTTTTAAAAACGGTGTAAATCTACGTAATACTATTGGAATTATTGATAGTGATTATCGTGGTGAATGGTGTACTAAACTATCTATTGATATGTTTAATGAAGAAGATTTTGAACTTAAATTTGAAGCTGGTGAACGTATCATTCAATGTATGATTCTACCTGTAAAACAAGTTGAATTTGGTATTGTAGATAAACTTACTGACACTGATCGTGGTGAAGGTGGATTTGGCTCTACAGGAACCAAGTAATTATATAGGTACTGCTTCGGTAGTACCTATTTTTATTCTAGATTCCTACGGAATCTTTCATAGAGGTATAAAATATGAAATTTGTTAAATTACTAAATTATATGGAAAAAGCATTTAAAAATGCTCCTGCTTATTTAATCTTAATGAGTGATGATAAAGTATATTTTTCTTGTGCTTGTCAATTTGTAGAAGCTACTGTTGAGAACTTTAATATGTTAGCTAAAGTATTTCCTTTAAACCCTGAACTAAAAGAAATATTTAACTCTTGGATCCAACCTGAAAATTATCAAGATATTGATATAAATACTTTAACTAATTTAAATGGTATGTTTAGACAAAGTCCTATTACTGAATTTAATGAAGATATTAGTAATGTAGTTAATATTGACTTCATGTTTACTGGTTCTAATATTAAATCTATTACTAGTGATTTAACTAATATTGTCTCTGCTAAATCATCCTTTTCTGCTTGTAAACAATTAAAAGAATTTAACCAAGATATGCCTAAACTGTATTATGGTCAAAGTATGTTTAGCAGTTGTAAAATGTTACATACTGTAAATTCTAATATGTCTAACCTTAAATTTAGTGTAGAAATGTTTAGGGATGATATTTATCTAACTACTGCAAATATAACTCATAATTCTCATCATGATTATGATATGTATAAAAATACTCCTATAGAGGATACACTCAATGAAAACTAAACGTTTCTATTTATTAGCTGAATATGAACATATGTATCAGCTTATACCTTTAAAGGGTATAAAAGTACAAGATATACCTAAAGAGTTAACCAAAAAAGAAATACAACAAGCAAGTATTGAAGGTGCTAAACATTACTATCTAGACAATTGGCTTTATAAAACTAAACCAAAAACTGAATCTGGGGAATTACTAGATTTAATCTGTATAGATTTTATTGGTGTATTTCTATATAAATTAGGGTTTATAAGACTAGCTATGAAATTTAAATTTTAAGGTAAATATATGAAACAAGGACTTAAAAATATCTATATGGTCTATCTATCTGATGGATTAAATAAAGTTACTTTCTTTAATAATTTTGGAGAAAGACTATATAAACCTATACACGATAAATCAAAACAAAAATGGGCAATAACTATCTACGCTATTCTTAGAAATACTAAAGGTGAAGAACGTATAGAATCTATCGGTTATAAATGGAAAGTACCTAAAACTTCTAAAGAAATTGGTGCATTCATTGAACAAGAAACTTTTCGTTTTATTGAAAGAGAATGCCAAGTTAACCATCTCGTTAATATAGCTCAAATTTATTCTATTGATCGTGAACCAAGAGATGAACTTGCATGTACTATGTTAGATAAACTAGGTGGATGGAATGCAGAAGCTCAATGGCAAACCCGTATCCGTAAACAATTGGAATTAAACTAATGACTGAGCAACTATACCAAGACAGCAATGGCGTTAAATACAAAAAGAGTATATTGTTAAGTGGTAAAACTTGGTGGATGATTAAACGTCCAGACAGGTGGGGAATTATGGAATGGTATGTAAAAAGTGGTATGATGGATGAAAATTCATTAACTAAAATAAATACTTAAATGCGTACATACATAAATATATTCACTATTTCATTAACTCTTATTTTACTTATATTCTTATGGTTAGAGACACAAATATAAAAGAACCAAAAGGTGATTGTAAAGGACGTAAAAAAGACTTACAACAACAAGCCTTAATTAATAAACGACAACAAAAACGTAGAGATATAGAAGATATAGATAACTTTATTGCATCTATGGAAGCAATGGGTATACTTTAATCTTTACTTATAGGAAACTACAAATATGAAAATTGCACTTGTTATTGGTCACTCTGAAAAGAAACAAGGAGCTGTTGACCCAAGAACAGGTATTACAGAATACCAATTTAATAATTCTATTGCTCCCCGCATTGCAGAACAAATCCCTGAAGTAGAGTTAGTTTACCGTACTACCTCATACTCAAAATTACCTAAAGAAATTAATGCAGGTAACTATGATTTAGTTATCTCTATGCATTGCAATGCTTTTAATGGTTTAAAAAAAAGGTGGTAATGGTAGTGAAACACTCTATTACGGTCATAGCACTAATGGACGCTTACTAGCTAAATACTTACAAAATGCTTTTGTTAAATGGCTTATGCTTCCAAATAGAGGCTGTAAACCAATCTACAGTAATACAGAACGTGGTTCTCATTTACTTAGACATACTACTGCTCCTTGTATTATTTGTGAACCTTTCTTTATTGATGATGATCAAGTAAAATCTGAAGATGTAGTTAATGCTTATATAGAAGGCATTAAACATGCAATCAAACGATTCAATAAAGGATAGTCTATGAAAGAAATGCTTAAAAATGAAGCTGGTAATCTTAGTGGAACCAAAACAAGTTATCTTGTTGGTGGTATTATTATGGCAGGTATTCTAATTTACTCAGTATATCTAGATCGTAACTATGTACCTGAATTATTTTATGCCTTCGGTGCTTATGCAATGGGTAATAAAATTTCTCGTACTTTAAAAGGAAATAAAGAATGACAATAACATTCTATATAATTCTTGGTTTAGTTATTGCAATTGGTTTAGGTATCTTTTGGATTTCTAATCTATTATCTACTAATAAAGAACTAAAAACAGAAAAACGCTTCTCTTAAAGATGCTATGGATAACATTAGTATAACCCAAGAAATTAAGGATACATATGCTAAAGAAACAACCAAAGAAACGATTGTGGACATTACTGATGTCTCTGACGATACTCCTGTGTTCGGGGTGTATAACGAAGAGGACTGAGTATTGTCTTAATACTACCCCTGTAGAACGTCCTAATCTATTGGTTATTACTGCTGGTGAAGTTAAAGGTTTATCACAAGAAACTTTAAATAAACTAGGAACCAATGAAAGAAGATTAATGAATTGGGGAAAAGTAAACTATAGATTATTGAACATGAACCAATGTAATAAAAAGCCTCAATAAGAGGCTTTATTTATTATGGGAGTAATTTATCTACTGCTTTATTAGCAAATTTAGATTCTACTAAACCTAATATGGCTCTAGAACCAACACCTAAAGCTGATACACAAGCTAATCTAGTATCTCCTTGTATAGAATCAGGTATTAACCCATGAAACATAAATGCTACTGTAGCTCCTATTATGCAATGATTAAAAAATAAAAAACAATCAAATTTAGTTTCTTTATCCTTACTTCTTTTAGTACTAAAATGGTGTAATGCTATAGTAAAACCACCTAATGCACCTAAAGCTGGTTCTTTTAAATTATTAATCAGTAGAAGCAGTAGTTCTACATTTATTTCCTGCATATTTTGTAGCCCTATACTCAAACATTACACTCACAACCATTCCTAACAAGATACATAACCTAAATAACCACATATATTTTGTATAGAAAGGTGACATCACAATTTCATCATATTGTATACCAATTGCGATAATAAGTTGATTATTTTTTCTATGTTCACTTTTAAAGGAACCATCAATATTATGGGATGTATCGGGGAAATATTTATATTCTAATCCTTCAGGAGAACCATCTAAGTTCCAATATAGATTCTGTCCTTCATATGAATCTACACCTATAAACATTGTTTTAACTGCACGATTAAAAGAACTTAGATAACCTGCTTTTTTGAAAAGTTGTCCTACAGATTCTTCAGTTAAGAATTTACCTCCATCTACAAAACAATCCATTGATTGATCAAATATAATCCTCTTATCTGATGTACGGGTTATAAATATATCTCCTGTACGTGATGTTTTTACATCAGTTGCACAATACTCTGCTTTAACAATAATATCTTCATTTTCATTGGGATAGTCTGCAATACATGAAATTACCTTTGGTAATGTATATGTTCGTGCAGTATACCTAACAACTTGCACAGCCTGTGCTTTAAAATATGCTTCACATATTATAAGTGTTAGTAGCATACCTAATAACATAATACTAGTACGCATATGTTCTCTAAAAAAACCCATAACCTAATCTCCACATAATAATTTATACCTTAATTAATTAAATAATATTAAGTGTATCAAATTATACTTAATTTTATAACTCAACTTCGTTGAGTTCTATGAAAAAATTTAATTTAAACTCAAGAGGATAATATAATGTCATCATTAACTAAAGTATCGTTTAACCAAGCAATGAAATATGCTGAAACAGTACTTAAATCAGGTCATGTTCCATTTGTAAGTGGATCACCGGGTCTAGGTAAATCTGCAATGGCTCAACTTATTGCTGATAAGAATAATCTTAAAAAGATTGATGTACGTCTTTCACAAGAAGATCCAAGCTCAATTAATGGTTTCCCTGATACAGCATCAGGACGTTCGCAATATATTCCACCATCACGTTTTCCATTAGAAGGTGATAACCTGCCTATTAAACCAGAAATGGAAGATACCTATAATCAACTAATTGAAGAAGCTAAAAACTCAAATAAAGGATTAACCCCTAAAGTATTAAATGCAATTAAACAAAAATGTTGTTATGCAGGTTGGTTAATTATTTATGATGAACTACCTTCAGCACCAAGAGCA
>FUIF01023862.1_pt1 | contig 13300 bp, 22 predicted proteins | sample 1003461 | NCBI WGS metagenome assembly FUIF01 (sample SAMEA80401918, study PRJEB19352) | marine metagenome | reverse complement strand
TATCAGGATTTTTATTTTTAATATTTCAAGAGGAGCTCCCTCACGTACCTTTCTTTTTTGCGTGCTTCTACATACTCTTCAACAGTAAAGCTTTTGATCAATTCTTTTAGGAATTTAGCTTTGGTATAAGGACCGTTATACTTAAACCGAGCTATGAATAATTCCATTGGCATACCTACACGTGATGGGTGACAGTTAGGAGCAACTTGATCCCATGTTGGTTGACCTTCATAAGTACCAGTGTACTCAAGATAACCACCGTGAAAAGTAAATTTAGATTTATCGAACTTAGTCATAACTATATCTCCATTTGATATAACTATACTACCATAGTTCTTATAGAAAGTAAACCATTAAATGCGATTAAATGCATTTTTGTTTTGTTTATAATCAATGGCTTAAAATTTTTATACGAATCTAGATAAATATTGTGCAATCCTACCAACGAATGGCAGCAACATTAATGCCATAAGTAAGTTCATTCCAGTATGAGCCATTGCAATTCGTAGAGTATCACCTTTCGGCATGCCATCAGAGACAAACAAACCAGCTAGCCATATTGTACCTGTAGTACCGATGTTAGCGCCAAGCACACAAGCAATAGCTGCCGGCAGTGGTAAAGCACCAGAAGCGACTAGCGCAATAATAGCAGTAGTAGATAGTGAAGACGATTGCCACAACAATGTCATGATAATTCCACCGAAGAACATATAGATCGGACTACCTAGAAACCAGTTAAGGTGTTCCATATTCCCCATAGATTTCATTCCGCCTGAGAATGTCTTAAGTCCAATATAAAAAATGACCAGCCCAACCAGGGCTGTTATCATCGGGTTTCCTAGATCCATTTTCTTTACCTTTTTCCAGAGTTTTTTACCTTCGTTTTTCATTTAATTCGAATCCTAGTTTTTGTGAGAATGCGTAATGATCAAATGTAGATTTAATTTCATGATGGCTATGTTTAGGGTGTCTTATCGATAAGTTTTCAACAATCCCAAATTGGATAGGCGTTGCGATTTGGAAAAGCGGAGGGTGCAGGAAAATGTGATCAATTATTTTACAAACACTTTCTATACAGATTCCATAATGAAATCCACATACAAAAATGCGAGAGTAACCTGCCAAAGCCCCTTCTGTGAGAATATGATTTATCTCAATGTCAGATTCCCTGTTAATACATTGCATGAGCTCAACATTTTTTACGTGTGAATAGTGGAAAACGTCAGCGTAATGCGTTCTTATATGGTTTAGTTGAGTATTTAAATAAGCTCCATAGGCATGTGCTTCTTCTTCAAGCGTCGGCCATTGGAGAGTATCGCCTTCAGGCCATTTTGCCCAAGCGTCTACTACAATAATACAATCAGTATGAGATCCCATAATGGATGGCGCCTTCCCTTTCTCGCCATGGGTCTACGATGACTGAGCCTTCAGGGAATTTATATTCTTCATTTGTTTTACCGAATGTAGTTTGTCTCGAATGTGCAAGTAAAAATACTGCTGGTTCATCGAATACATCAAACTTTGCGTCACAGAACTGTGATACTAAAATTGAAGGTGAGCCATCTTCATATTCTAAGTCAGGCTTAAAACCTTTACCTACAATTACAATTGGAAGATTAGCTTCTTTTGATCGCGCTGTTAGAAAATCTGCCATGTTTTTAGCTTGGACTTCTCTGGCTTTAATAATAGCATCAAATAAATCATATCCTAAATCTATTTCTTGTGCTAACCAACGGAGTGCGATATTATCTCTTGGATGGCAAGATCCTCCATCACCCATACCGGCTTTCATATATTTCGGTGACATAATTCTTTGAGTAGACAAAGCTAGAGCATCCGTCACTACATCCACATTCATGTTACCAATTTTCATTGCGACATCTTGAATCATATTTGCTAAAGTAATTTTTGTAGTAATGAATGTGTTATAGAAAATTTTAACAGATTCACATTCTTCCCATGTGCCGCGGATGTATCTTTCACAATCACACATGTCTTTATAAAACTCTTCTAGTTTGTTTAATGCGAGTTCATCACCACCCATCATAATCATTTCAGGTCTTAGAAAATCTGATTTTACAGTACCCATAGCAATAAGATAAGGGTTATAGACAAATGTAGCATTAGTAACTATTGGCGCGAAATGCTTTCTCGTTGTCCCTGGTAGTACTGTAGAGATTAAAACTAGCAATTGGTTGTTTGCCATGTATTGATCTGCTTCTTTGAGAACATCTTGCGCAATGGTGTAATCAAAATCACGTGGTTCTAAATCGCTACAAACATACCTACCATCGTACTGCTCATCATGTGGTGTTGGCACTGCTACAAAAACAATGTCACGACCTCTTACTGCTTCTTCAATTGATGACTTGCCTGTTCCATTTATGTCATACCCATAAACACTATGTCCAGCTTCTTCCATCGCTTCAACAACGGGGCCGCCAAGTTTACCTAATCCAATAAATCCAATTTTCATGCTGATATCAATCTCTCTAATTCTTTTCTAAAACTATCTATACTTGTTCTACGTAATAAATTATCACGATTAAAACGAGTTTTGTCTTTAACTGTTGGGCTATCAAATATTTCTCTATTATCTTTTAAGCGTTCTACGTTATCTATAATGCACCAATGAGAACGTTCCATAATCTCTTTCGCATCTTCTTGATCAGTATTGAAAGTATAGTCAAACACTTCGTCATATAGTTCATATCCCAATTGTGTTAACCCTTCATTTGAGTTTCTTCCTGCAGAAATTATAAATGGCTTTTCTGCAATTACATGTTTGAATGTTTTTTCACTCCAAAACTGTGCGCTCCAAGAGACTTCAGCAATAATACTGAAGTGACTATCATAAACGCCTTGTGGAATTCTTCTTTCTTTAGGCGTATCCATAGCTGATTGATCTAGATCATATTTTTCTTCGAAAGGTTTATGCAGATGAAGATTTTTTTATATTTTTTTACTGTTCTCAGCCAAAGATCTTTGCTTTTCTTTTCTTTCCATCTGCAGATGACATTGTTCAAATGTTCAAAAGAATCCCAGTTCATCATCCATTGGCTGTAATAATCACCTATGATTGTTGAATAAAAAAGATCTTCGTCAGGATTATCTAATGTTTCAAATAGCGATTGTAGCATTAAAGAAGCTGGATACTTTCTTATATCGCCTGGAATATAATTCACTAGATGTTTTTTTTCTTTTGCAGGATAGGCCGCAAGTCTGTAATCATAATTTTCTGTTTCATGGCATATCCGCATGTTGTATTCAAATATACTAACATTATGAACAAGCTGATGAATTGAATGATCCCAGTGTATGTTATTATCTCCTGACCCAGCCCAGGATTGACTAATAATTTTGATATTATTATCTGTTAAAAACTGTTTATGTTTGCGCCAAAAGTATTTATCATGCCATTCCAGATTATCACAGTCGACATACTCCCAGGAATAGTCAATAAAAATTTTCATACCATTATCAAGACCCCATTGAATGTGATCCCAATATTTAAACTCTGCGCCTTGATGTGCCTCCGGAGGCTCCAAAGGTACTACTAAGATATTGTTTTCTTTTTTATCTGGCTTATCGACAAAAATTTGTTTACGTTTACAAAATTTTTGGTTCAACATTTGCTCATACGGCTCGATAAGCGTATAATAAATTTTAGTCGGTTCAAGTATTTCAGCTGTATAGTATGTAAACATTAAAATCTCATCAATATATTCTTTAACTATTTTATATATACTAGTTAAAAAAAAGAGTAGCTAGGCTACTCTTCTCTGTATTTTCTATTATGCTGCAGTAGCTAATTCTACTGCTTTTTCTGCTGCTTTGACTTTACGCAATTGATTGCCGCCAAACCATTGGCTATGTAATCTGTTTTCAGCGTTGCGACCTTGGATGTGATCAGTATGATATGTGACAGAGTTAAATGCCTGCCACCATGTACCGGCACCATATTGCGCTCCTGGCTGAGTGTCAAGAGCTTCATAACACATCTTTGCAGCTCGGCTCAAATCATCTACAGAAGTTACTGATTTAACATCACTTTTACGTGAAGTGTTAGGGAATACTTCATTATAGTATTGAATGATTGACTCTGCTGTAAATTTACGTGATCCAAGAAACTGTGCCATTTCTTTATATGTCTCAAACTTTTCGTGTGCAAGACCTAAAGTTTCTTTTACAGTTTCAGGGTTAAACTCTGTACGGTGGCCAACTTTAATAGCTCGTTGAGCTTGCTGGTTTAATGACAAAGTCAACGTATTATTACAAACAACTCGTATCGGTGTAAATCGTATGTCAATAGACTTACCATATTGATGAGGGTTTGAGAATAGCAAGTAAGACTCTACAGTGTCGTCGCCAAAGATATCAAATGACTCTTTAATTTTAGCAAGACACCAAACCATTTGGCCACCTTTTAAAGAACCAGCTGTATGCATTTCCATATCGCCAGCTGCTACATAGTCAGCAAAAAATTCAAAAGCTTGTTCGTTTTGAACAGGATTCCAATCGCTTCCAACTACGTCAAGAATTTTGCTATCAGTGTTACGTACCAAAGCTTGTTTGTTGGGAACAGTTACACCAGAAGAAGTAATCATTTCTTCCTTTACTACTTCCCAATCAAGGTCTGCTTTTTGCATCATTTGTACAGGTGTCAAATCATTTGAGACTGGAACTCCTAGGCCGTGCCATGGGAGTTCTCCTGCATACGCCATTGTTTCTACTTCATGTGCCATTATATAATATCCTTACGCTGCTGCACTTAAAAGGCTAGGTGAAACTTTCCACTGGCCAGTTAATGTTGAAACTTTAATTGTTTTACGATTGATTTTTGAGATGAAACCCTCAACAGCACGGCCGTCGCGGGTTTGAAATTTAACTTGATCTCCGATTGCAAACTTGAATGTTGTTTGCTGTTCGATGATATTTTGCTGACGCTTAATAGCCGTGATAACGAGATTGATTTCTTCACGGTTCATGCGAGATACTTGGTCTAAAACTGTTTTCATCATAGTCATAATATAAGTCCTTTTCCATTTGATATAACTATACTACCATAGTTCTTATAGAAAGTAAACCATTAAATGCGATTAAATGCATTTTTTTCAAATATTTTGCATATGCTTCTTCAAATCCTTCTAAAGCATATTCAGACCTTTCGCAATTCCCCCATAGCCTTTTAAAGTAACCGTTGTAAGATTGTTTCATAGTTTCAAAGTCACCCAAATGGCCTTTAACCATATAAAACAATCTTGCAATTTCTTTTTCGTCTACGTCCATCCAATCTGAAAGTGGATTGTCTAATGACTCTTGAATAATTTCTTTAAGGTCTGCTTCTAATTTTCTCATGCTATCATCAATTCGAGTTTCAGTGTTTCTCATGTTATCTCTAACATCTTTTTCAGATTCTCTTGAATTAGCTTCTATTTCACGTATAGAATTTGTGACATCCTTTTGTAGAATATTCATTTCATTTCGAATTCGTTCTAAAGTACTGTCAATATCTTCACGAGTTTTCTTAATTCTTTCTTCTGATTTATCTACTTTATCTTCTAATCTATCTATAAGTTTCTCTAAACCTATTATATCTTCGCGAAGCGCGCCTTTAATATCACGCGTATAGTCGATAGCTTCATCGAGCTTAGTTTCGATAACATTATTACGGGCAGCAATTGCGTCCGTATCAATGTTTTGAATAATCTCTTTCATATCCATATAGTCTTTGTAGATTTCAAACCCGCCCCAGGCAGCACCGCCTAGAGTTGATAAAGCAGTAAGAAGGGCGACCATCTTACCACCAGAAAACTTTAATCCTCCAAACTCTACCTCAGCCATTTTAGTCTTCCTCTTTTATAGGTGGCAGTTCTTCAGTTGTTATTTCGTGATCTACTGTATCGGGATTTAGTGATTTGTTCCAGGTTGGTCCAACTTCCTGCCAATAGGTTTGGCTTAAAGGAGAAAGGATCTTATGTGCAGTAAATAGAAATAGAAAAAGAGCTGCTAAAAGAAACCAGCCTCTTAAAAATTTAATCATCTTCAAAGGTCAACTCCCTTAATGCTTTAAGTTCTGCTTCTAGTTTAATAACTTCAAGCTGTTTTTTACGAAGTTCTAACTCGTATAATTTGTTACAATCAATCCGCGATTTAACTCTTTTCCCTAAAGGTATTGTAATTCTTGCGTATACACCTACATCGCCAGTTCTTGTGTCATTATAATAATTGTTCATGGAATCGTAATCGCCATTGTTTATAAGACCGGTTACACCAAATTCTAAATTAGTAGCTGATCCAATGGCATTTGAACAATCTAAATCACCAGCTCTAAACTTATCTGATTGATAAGATCCAGGCGCTCCAGGCAAAGCTAAATTTATTGATGAAGAATCAGCCAAAGCTAAGCTTGGCAAAATAAATATCATAGTCAGTATAAATCTCATATCATCTCTCAATCCTTGAACAAATGGTAGACTTAACGTTTCGTCCCCTTACCACTTTGCTTCAAATGTTTAGAAGTAGTACAAATATATTCTACTTTTATTTCATCTCGTTCTCGAATATAAATTTCAAAATCTCTATGTTCGAGATAATCCAATTTTTATAACTTTGTCTTGAGATGCAAATTTTATTTCGTTAAAATCTTTATCAAAAACAATATTTCATAATAACTAACGTCTCTTCTTCTATTCCATATATGCATTTTTGTAGTCACTACATCAGATACATATGCTGAGACGAGTTTTGGATACGTCGGCGTCATTTCATGTGCGTTTGCTGCTGCGGCGCAAAATAGTATTAACGCCGCAGCTTTTATGTGTTTTATCATCACAAATCTTTTCTCTAGTTAGCGATACACAGTGCTTCCACACTAGCTTTATATTCGCCACCAGGCAAAGATTTGTCTACACCATAAGTTACTTCAGAAGTAACTTTAAACCAAGTAGATCCAGCAACTGATAAGTCATATTCAGTTACATTTTCATATTCTACTTTAGCTGCTTCATATCCAGACATGCCAGCATCTGAAGTATTGTGCACTTCAATTTCACCATCCCAATTTAACGCATCAGTTAAATTTGGTGATGTAGTAAATGAATTTGGCCAAGAAATTTTAGCAGTATAGTAATCAGCTATAGAAACATCATAACGAATAATTGGTTGAATACCACCATCTGCTACTAAAGTACTAAGTTCGTCTGGACTAGGGTTTCCATACACACCAACCGTATCAGTAAAAACTGAACACTTTGATGAAATATTTCCAGAAATTGTGGTTTCCGCCGCAGCCCCCATCGAAATAAGTGATGCTGAGCTAGCAAGAAATGCGAAAGTTAAGATAGATTTATTCATTAGTTCTCCTTAATCTCTATCGTATTGTGAGCGGATCATCGTTTTGTGTGTTGCATCTGAAGCCAGATTTCTCAACGCTCTATTGTTATCAGGTATTTTGGCATCTTCCAAAACAAATTTGTCTTCGTAAATGCCGCCTGGGATTGCAATAATATAATACGGTTCAATCGTAGGTAACTTTGCTAGCTCTGCTAGTATTGCATCTTGTTCCACAGTATTGACCATTGCATCAATCGAGTTTTGTCCACCTAGTTGATTTTCTAAATCTTCAGGTGGTTCTTTTAATTGTTCTTGTTGTTCTGCCTCATCACTTTCATCATTTAGAGACATATTAGCTTGGACCCATTCATCATAAAATGGATCTCCAACTTCAGGTGCTGGCATATTTGCAAGTAAATCGAGTAAAGCTTGTTGAAAACCAGGGCATGCTGGATCAGCTAATGGCGTAGCATAACACTGCTGTAGCTGTTCATCAATTTTAACTCTATAATTGTATGTTACACTTGGATCAACTATCTGTCCTTCGCCTTCGACAGTAATAGACCCATCCCCAAACTGGTTTGAGGAAATATACGGAAATCTGAAATATTTTTGAATAGTCCCACCATCATTTCCTACTCCCCAGTCGTCTTTATGTTCAAAAATGTAGCCGCCATTGATAGCATCTTCATTTCTAACCCATACAGTAGATCCAGTTTCTGGATCTTTCATCATAGTATAGCGATAAGTTAGACCATGAATATCAACAGTCGTATAGCCGTTGCTGGCATCAGGAAGATAAGTTCCCATGCTCCAAGAAAGTCCGCTGTTTGCAGCGTTTTGAGTTACGCCGTATGAAGTGTCAGAGTAGCAATAAGAGGAGGAGACCCCCAACAATACCGCCGCCAATGACAGTTGATTTCTCATCGTCATCTAGATCCTTAAGAGGGTTTAATGAGCCTGTAGATCGCGCTGGCTCTTTTTCCTGATTCGCAATCCAAGCGGCTTTTGCCGCGTCACCAATCAATCCATCATAAGGACAAGGCGTTCCAGCATTCATCATAGCTTCGAATACTCGCTCGTCTTGACACATCACAGACACTGCTGCGACTTTCATTCCCATATCATATAAAGTTTTTGCGTTTTTTAATTTTTCGCAGTTCATGTCTCTAACTGTTTTTCCAGCAGAGATCCCTAGAATTTGCGTTTGCACAGCACCTGAGACTCCAACAGTGCAAAGGTCTGAATTTGCAGTGTTGATTGAAGGTGCTATTGCTGAAGGGGGAGGTGATCGTACTGTCGTAGTAGAATTGCTTGTAGAATCTACTGTACTCGTATTATTATTATCAGTGTATATAATATCGTTAGAAGCTTCTTGCGCTAAGCTAGTGGTTGTAATAAAAATCAGCGATACTAGTATACCTAGTTTCTTTAACATAGTTAACTCCGTTATAATTATTATCTTAATAGTTTTTTAAATAACGAAGTTGCTGTCAATCATTCACAATACTATTTATACATCATCGTTCTTTGAATCGCCCCAAGGAATACATTTAATTTCTGTGAATTCATACAGCTTCATTAAACCACCCTCTTGCATCATATTCATTTGATTAGCAAGAGCTTCCATGCATTGATTTTCAGTTTGATATTTAATTTTAGCGTTCACTATTAAACAAGTATCATATGTTGGGGATGTATTAATCATACAAGCCATGAATGCTGCTGTCCAAATTATAGGCATTTTATCTCCTTAAATAAAAATGGGGGGCTAACCGTAGCCCCCCGCGCACTTATTAAGTAGTGACCCTGTGTAAGAGCGACATTGCTCTATTAGAAACTAAAGGATGCTCCGACGACTGCATCGCCAAATTCTAAATCTTTATCAGTTCCAACTTCTACGTAAGCGCGGAGGCCAGTATTTGGGATTGTGTAACCAGCTTCAAAGTCAAGACCTTGAAAAAGATCTGCATCATCGTCATTTAATGTCATAAGATCAAATGTAGTTGATGCTGAAAAGTCTACACCCCAAGCATTTACAGAAGCTTCTGGAATAAGATCCATTCCCCATTTTTCAGTGCCTGTATTATAGTTGGCATCGACTTCTCCGCCAAGTGAAATAGTTTGCCCGCCGAGGTTAAGGTCTGCGGCGGAAGATGCTGATGCGGCAAGGATTGCTGCTGTTGCAAGTACTGTGAGTTTCATTTATAGTTTCCTTTTAAAATTATCATGATGAATATGCCACTTTTCTGTTGCTAAGCAAGTGGCCAGCTCCCTGTATTATGCAGCTAGTGCGTAATCAGATGGTGCAAAATTATCGTTTGCATTTGTAGTTTTTGGCTGAATAACGTAGGCCAACACGGTAATCTACTCTCATCTCTCTACGTCAGTCGATCCTATTTCGACCCCATCAAAAATACACATTATGTACTTATGGTGGAGTCGCTGGGTACCGCCCCCAGGTCCTGTCCGCATGTTGAATCGTATTAACAATTACTTAGTATATATTAAACTATAACCAAGATTTTGTAAATGGTTTAATACTATGTTCTTACACTGTGATATAATAATCACAGTATCATTACAGTCATATGCAATGTATTTAAATTTCTTTTTCACTATCGTGAATGTAGAGTTGGATAAGCGCATAGTGGAGAACTTTCATTAAATCCTTACGGGCATCATCGCGGCTGCCCTTCTTTCCATAACGATTTGAATACTTATCAACATTGCCCATACAAAAGCCGGTTCCATGACCACGTTCAATAATTACTTCTGTTGATTGGAATTTATTGGTAGCATAGTGTCCATCATATGTAGCATCGATATAAGATTGAAACTCTTCAATCAATGCACCTTCATTAAATTTATAATCAACATTCATTTTATTCTTCGTCTTCATGATATACGTTTACCTTTTCTTTTTCCATACCCAAGTTTTTTCATTATTGCCATTCGCTCGTCATCAGTATACTTAGTCCAGTCTCGGATTTCATCTATTGTTCTATTACACCCTTCACATTTACGAGTTTCTTGATTAATCTTACAAACTGTAACACATGGACTAATGTACATGTCTTTAGTATTATTTATAGAAGACATGTATACCTATAACTGCTGTAGGAGAAAAAGATGAAACCCAATAAGGAGAAACATAATTAGCGTGATAGTGTGTAGCTCCATGAGTAGGATCGTCTTTACCCCAAGCGTAATCTTCTAAAACCATTTTTACTACATTTCCAGCACGTTCCCAAGCTGAGATGTCTTTAGGTGTATCAGATTTTCCATCATGTGTCCAACTAAATTGTTTATTTTGCCAAACTACATCACATATAGTAGAAGGGAATTTTGTAGAAAATAATCTATTCAACGTTACCCATGCTACAGAAGCTTGTCCAGTGATATCTTGATTACGAGCTTCAAAATATATATTCTGTTGCATGCAATAAATTTCTTCTTCAGAAAATGAAGAAACATAATTATCAACTTCAAAAGATTTATTTGCATATGCTGAAGTAGCTAATACAGATACGACAACCAGCGTGTTCAATCCGCCTGATAGTGCATTTAATAGTTTCATTGAGCCTGCCTTTTTATTATATAGTATTATACTACCATAGTTCTTCTCAATTGTAAACCATTAAATGCGTTTTTTTATAATTTTTTTATTCCTAAACACCAGTTTTCTGCAGCGTCTTCAACATACCGCAAGCTTTTATTAGGGAATTCTTCATCTTGAATAAACTTATCAACTTCATTGTAATATTTAATATAGAAAAATTCTTCCTTACTATTTAGAAAAAGTTGACACCAGCCTTTGCCATCATCTCTATGCCATTTGCGATCTAATCCTTTAGAAGATAGCATTATGAATCTCCCTTAAATTCTAGTACTTTAGGATAGATTTTACTTATAGCTTCAGCTACAGCTTTAGCAATTTCAATATGTTCTAGTTGAGTACCATTAGATGAGCGTAGATCAATATAGTGGATCCAACTGCGAATAGTACCATTTACATATAACCGTGATGGTGTGTTACCTTCAGGAAGAACAGCACGGGCTTGTTCTTTTGCAATACCATTTTCAATTGCCCATTCGTAAGCTTGCATAGCTCGTTGCCAAACTGCTTTTTGCTGTACTTCCCAAGTATTATGAAGCGATACATCGTCATGCACAATACTATTTTGGCGATTCTTTGGATCTTGCAATCGCGCTTTTCTAATTACAACAGAATCGCTAAGATCGCGGATGTCAGCATACCTTTGAGAAAACTCTTGGAATGAAAAACTTCGGTGCCGCAGGAGCTGTCGGGCAATGTCTCTGGTCGTTTCGATTTCGATACAAGCTGATGCCATTTCAAAAGGTGACCAGTGCTTGTGCTTGATGAGATAGCTAAGTAATTTGTCAGTTGTTTTAGTGTTAGCCTGATTTGTTGGATTAGAAACTCGAGCTGCGTATGCAATGAGGTCTTGGATATTATCAAGTCCAGTAGGTGCAAGTTCTCCTGCGTGGATTCTAAAACTAGGTTGACTATGTGAAATTAGTTTTGCGTGCATTCGCTATTCCTTAAAGTTTAAAGTCTGTAAATTTGTTTCCAATATCTGTTTTATCAAAAGTTGGAGTATCATCAATTAGAGTTTGTTCACCGTCGTCTACATCATACAATTTCATTTTAGATCTATCCACACCTATAACAAACCTCTTTTTATAAGTTGGATCATTATATCTATTCTTCAATTGTTTAACTGCAATCTGACCCATGCCTTCAAGTTCTTCGGTAGAAATGAGAGCAAACATTAGATCGGCGGTCGCGGGTAATCCAAAAGACTCGGACGTATCTTCAAGCCCAACATCTGTGTTACCATAACCACTACGAGTCGTTTGCGTTGCAGTGACGATCGGTAAGTCGAATTCGACAGCAAGGCCACGTAATTCTTCAGCAATTGCTTTAATGTAATTATACGAGTTAATTGCACCGCCCATACCTTTCATTCTACTTGAAGCGCATATATTAAGATAATCTATATAAATTATATGTGGTTCAAATGATCGTTTTAATTTAAGTTCATTGAGCAGCGCTCTAAAGTGCGCAGCATTGGCCTGACCAGTTGGATATTCTTTAATAATGAGTTTGCCATTTGTTCTCTTTGATATGTTTTGAACTCTTTCAGCAAACATGGTTTTACTTAAGTTTTCAATTTGATCAATAGGAATATCGAGTAAATTAGCATCAATACGTTCAGCAATTCTTTCTTCAGCCATTTCCATCGTGAGATACAAAACGTTTTTTCCATCAGATAAATTAGCTGCAGCGCAATGACACATGAATAAAGACTTACCAACACCTGTGCCAGCAAGACAAACATTTAATGTCTTATTAGGCAATCCACCTTTAGTTACTTTATTAAATAAATCTAAATCGAACGGCAATCTTTCTTCATCACGATGATAAAATTCATAACGTTCATTCATATTATCAATATAGTCGTGGCCGATATTAGTATCAAAGAAACGCCTAATGCTTTTGTCAAAATATCAGGCAAAGCATTCTTAGTAAGACTTTGGTGTTTTCCATCAATAATCGTAATAGATTCCATAACAGCATTATATAAAGCACGATCTTGGCACCACTTTTCCGCAGTATCAAGAAGCCATTGCTGATCACTTGCTTCACCATCAAAAAGCTGAGGAATAATTTCTACAGCATGGCGATATTGCTCATCAGTAAGATTATCACTTTGATCTAACTCAACTTTAAAAGCTTCAGCTGTTGGAAGCTTATTGTATTTTTGTACGAACTTGGCAACTTCCTTAAATAGTTTCTGGTAAGTGCCTTCAAAATAGTCTGGCCGGATAAACGGCAAGACTTTTCTCATAAAATTTTCATTAGTTATAATGTTTTTATAATTGTTTGTTCAATTGAATTCATTTTGTTGAATTGTTTCCATCGCTGCCTCTTTCTTTT
>FUIF01017719.1_pt1 | contig 13304 bp, 22 predicted proteins | sample 1003461 | NCBI WGS metagenome assembly FUIF01 (sample SAMEA80401918, study PRJEB19352) | marine metagenome | reverse complement strand
CGTCTGTGCGCCGGTCCATCGGCGCAATGGCCGAGGGGCTGCGCACGGTCGCCGTGGGCGCGGGCCTGCGCATCGGCACAGCGGTTGTAGACGGCATCGCCAATGCCATTCGCGGTGTGCCACAGCAAATTGGCCGGGCATTCGAGTCGATTGACGAAAGCGCCAAGATTGCCGACCGTCTGGGCGCGACAACGGCAGGCGTTGAAGGCTTGTCGATGGCCGCCGAATTAGGTGGGGCGTCGTCAGAAGCCATGCACAAGGGCATGGAGCGACTGCAGAAGTCTATCGGCGAGGTCACAACCGGCATCAGCACCGAGGCGACCAGGGCGTTTGAGCAGCTTGGCCTGTCGGCACAAGACCTTGCCGACCTACCGCTTGAAGACAGATGTTCAAGCTGGCGGACGCGCTGGCTCGCGTTGAGAACGCATCCGAGCGCGTCGCGCTGTCCCAACGAATCCTGGGACGCAGCGGGTCGCGGCTTATCAACACGCTGCAGGGCGGGTCGGACGCTCTGCGTGAGCAGGTTGAGGAGGCCAAGCGTCTCGGCCTTGCTGTCAACCGAATTGACGCCGCCAAGGTCGAGGCGGCAAACGACGCGACGACTCGTATGCGTGCTTCTGTGCAGGGCGTCATCAACACGATCGCCGTAACGATGGCCCCAGCGGTCGAGGGGCTGGCCGACGTAACACGCGGGGCGATTAGTGATATTCGCGAGCTGGGCAAAAGCACCGCTGACGCGCTCGGGCTGGTGAAGACAGACATTCGTGGCGTCACCGCGGGGTTTATCTCACTGAGGGGCCACATTCTGGCCGCGCTGCTGGACGCATCAAGGGCGATGGACCAGCTAACACCAACACCCGGACGCTCCCAACTAACGCAAAAACTTGAAGCCCAACTGGCCGCGGCAGGTAAGGCGCTGATCGACTTTATGGCCGGCAATGGGCCGCGCCCTGCGCCTGCAGGCGATCGCACTGATGACCAACCGAAACTGCCGGGCGAACGCGGCGCGGCACGCGGCCGCAGAGACGCGTCACCATCGCTACTGTCCGGCAGGCTGGTTCAGGGTGTGACGGAAGATGCAATCTTCAAGGTGCAGCACGACGAGGCGCAGCGCGAACGCAAAACCATCGCTGAGCAAGTCCGACGCGCCGCCGACCTGCTGCAGGAACTGCGCAATCAAAACAACGGGTTTGAAGACTTTGCGGGGATTCTGTAATGGCTGCTGATTGGACGAAGGCGTGGAGCGGGCGAGGTGCGCAGCGCTCGGCAAACGGGCGCGAATACACCGAAGCCTATCACGTCAACAACGCTGATACCGCAGCGTCCGTCTACACGGCCACGCACTCAGACGGTACACCATTCCCCCGCATCGGTGACCCCCATCCCGATGATCCGCTCGCGGTCGTCAATCGCATCAGCGCCCCGTCATGGCTCGGCCCACAGTTTGCCGAGGTCAACGTCATTTACCGCACATCTGGTAGCAGAGGCGGCGGCGCGTCGCCCGAAGACCCACTCGACAATGAGACCATCTATCGCCCACGGTTCGCGGTGCGCGCCGAATCCACCGATGTGGACGTACACGGCAACCCCATCCTCAACAGTGCCGGTGATGTGTTTGGGTCCAAGCCGCAGGGCACATACACGCTTGTGGGCCTTGACATCATTCGCAACGAGCCAGGGTTCAGCATCCCGTTCGCGCTCGGCTTTGTTGACAAGGTGAACAGTGACGAGTTCAAGATTGCCAACTACATCATCAAGCCAGGCCAGGCGTATTGCGCCAACATAGCGCCGGAGCGCGGCTACAAGCTGTCTGAGCGGTTCGTGCCGATCCTTTATTCGTTCGACTTTCACGAACTGTTTCCCGGCGACGGAGATCCCGTTAAGCGATCATTCTTTCACCATCGAATCATCGACCAAGGCAAACGGGCGTGGGGCTACCCCGGCACGCGTGATAGCAACCCGGCTGACGCCGGCGTGTTTGAGATTCTCGATGGCGAGGGCAAGCCGGTGACAACCGATGTGCTATTGGATGGCAAGGGCGCACCGCTGAAACCCGACAATTACCGCTTCGGGGGGCTGGAGTTTGATGACAACGCTGGATGGCAGGAAAACCCCGACGCGCCACCGCCGGGCGCAACCATCATCAACACGGCTGTCGGGGCGAAGGCGCTGCTATACGACCGTCACCTCGCGACACCAATGGCACCGCTCAATCTTTAGCCCTTTCGACCACAAGACTGGTAAGGAACAGCATCATGGCCGACAAATATTGGATTGGCACAGACGGATCATACAGCACAGCGGGCAACTGGTCACCAACCAACGCCCCCGTCGCCGCTGATGTCGTGTTCATCGCAGGCACGGGCACCGTCATCAGCAGCGGCCTTGACCAGTCTGGCGTGTCGATCGACGGCTTCATTGTCGAGAACTTCTCATATGCCATTGGTAAGCGCAATGAGTTCCTGCAGGTCGCTTTGGGCAGCGGCGATCGGTTTGAGTTCGATGGCACCGGGCAGTCATACATCGACGTCGGCAGTTCCGCTGTCTCGCCCATCATCAAACGCACGGCACGCAACACCAACGTCGGTGGGCTATTCCTGAAGGGTTCCGCGCTTGCAACGGTTGATGTGCTCGGCCCAAACGCCACGGTGAACCTGATTGACGCCACCGTAACGACCGTAAACATTCACAGCGGGTGTACCGTGTTCGTCGACGAAGACTCAACCGTCACCACGCTCAACAACATGGGTGGCACAGTCATCATTGAGGGCTACGTTGCTACGCTGAACAACCGCGCGGGTGCCACCACTTACAACGGCAGCGGAAGCTCGGCCGTGACGAAGATCGACGTCACAGGTGGCAGTGTGGTCAGCAACACCACGCGGACGACCACAGCCGCAGACATCACGGGCGGCACGCTGGACTACGCACAAAGCAATGCCTCGCGAACGGTTACGACACTCAACTATTACGGCGGCACCGTAGCGGGCTTTGAGCATGTTGCTGTGACCACCCTGAACACGAACGGCCGCGTCAACCTCGCCACTCCATCGTGACCCACAAATACCTTGCCACCACTGACCAGCAGCGCAGCGACCTGCGCGCGTTGCTAGACGCCTTTGCGCGCGGAACGCTCGTGCAGGGGCCAAACGTACAGAAGCACGGCAACGGTTACGTCGTCTCGCCAGACGGCAAGCGGGAATCCGGCCAGCGCACACACCAACTGCCCTTCGCCGTGTTCGCTATCGAATCAAGCGCGGCTGATGGCAACCGCTACATCTACACCGCCAAGCTGCAGGTCAAGCCCACCACCGCCTACGACGGTTTTGACGACGCGAAGGTTAGCAACGCAGATTACACGCTTTACAGCATCGCCGAGGTGATGGTTGACCCGCCCAAGGCGATCCCCAGTGGCAGGCAGGTCGTGGCGGTGCGAGTGCCAACCAATAGCGACGCCGGGGGCGAGTGGTGGATTGTCGGCGAGGGTGACGGCTTCTGCATGGTTACGGACGGCAGCACGGAAGCGTCACGGCTGAAACATGGCGTGTTGGAGTTCACCGATTCGTCGGGACTGTCAGGCGACGAATACAATGTTGAGTTCGACGTGGACAACAATGGCGGCGAGCCAGGCAACGTCCTCGTCACCGCCAAGGTGACCGTGCCGGCGGGCGCTGGCGACCAGGTTGGCGTCTACCAGGTCACCGACGGCACCACGACCGCCACCCGGAGCGACAACGGCGTCGTGGAGTTCGACACCGGCACCGTCGGCGCGGGTGAGACCGCTGTTGAGTTCGACGTGGACGACAATGGTGGCAGTCCGAACAACATCAAGGTGACGGGGAAGATTACAAACCCCAACGCCGAAAACCCGACGGGCACCACCGACCTTGGCCCGGCGACACCAGAGACCACCGAGACGGCGCAGTCGGACACATGGACGGCGGGCACTGCAAATGGCGTCACGATCAAGATGTTGACCCGCGTGGTGTACGACCACGCCAGCGACGCCATTCTTTACGGCTACTACCGCACGTTCACCTACGACCAACACGGGATGCTTTACAGCATCAGCGCCGAGACGCGGTACACCATCGACGATCCAGACGAGGGGTGTGCAACATGAGCCACCTTCGCAAGTCATGGAGCGGCCACCTCATCAAGAGTCCAAGCGGGCACATGGTCAATGACCAACTCACCTGGAACCGCTCATCCGGGTCGTCCTTCAGCAGCAATACCAATATGTGCAAAGGCGACGCGGGCTGCGACAGCGGTAACGACAACGGCTTCGTGGTGCGACTCGACACCGTGACGCCACCAGACACAGGCAGCGCGACGCTGACGCTTGGCGGGTTCGCCAACAGCACGACATACGACGTGTGCATCATTGGCCAAGCGGACGGCGGCGAGTACAACGAGCTGACCTGCACATGCGGCACAGCCACGCTCACCGTGCCGAAGCGCAACACCAGTGGCGACCCGGCGTTCACCCGCTACACGGCAACCGGCGCAGTGACCAGCAACGGCAGCGGCGTGGTCACCATCACGGCAAGCGCGACCATCGACGCGAGTGGAACGGGCGGCGCGGGTGCGCACGCGGTCATCCTGTGCATCGACTTCTGTGAGCAATGACATGAAACTGACATTCACCCAAACCGAACACTGCACCAGCCGCGCCAACTGCGCGGTGTGCCGCTCCCGCGAGCATGGCCGGGCAACGCGCGCGGCGTGGTCCTCAGTGTTCGTCATGCCCGATGGCGGCGTGGACTTTGATTGCCCCTTTGGTGTCGAGTGGGAGTTCGAGGGTGGGCTGCCCCACTCCAACCCGCAGCGCAAGGGCTGCTGTGGAGGCACGACATGACCAAATGGTTTGTCGCATCCCCCAGTGGCCGACCTCACCATCCCGCAAATGGGGAAACTACGCGAGTTGTCCCGCCAGCGGGAACCGCGGGGTGGGGGCGTCGGGTCCTTCCCCTGGGGTGGGGTGCATCGGGTATGCCCCTTGCAATTTTCGACCCTCTAACAGGCCCAAACCTAAACCAATGCGCTACCGCGACTTACACCCCACGGAAGTTTAGACCATGACCGACAAACTCATCGCCAACCTTAAAGCTTACTGGCCGCAGCTCGTGGCCGTTGCCGCGCTCATCGTTGGTACGGGTGTCGCCCACTACCGACTTGGTGTCGTGGAAGCGGCGCAGCAGCGTTCTGAGATACGGGCCGAAGAGGACCACGACACGTTGACCGAAATCCGAACCGACGTGCAGTGGATCAAGGATGAACTGAAGCGACGACCGTAATCGGAGGCACGGATGCCGACCATGACTGACGACCGCGCCCAACTCCTGCTCGACAACTTCTGCGACGTGCCGGGCAATGCGCGGCGCGTGGTCGCGGCGCTTATGCAATGCCACCGAAACGCCGGGGAGTTGGATGCGGCCATTGCTGCGGTGGATGACGAGGCGATCGAACACACCATCGACATGCTCAACGGGTTCTGGAACCCATACGCAACGGAGTGCGAAGATGCAGACGTACATAGCGGGTCCGATGCGCCGGATACCGCACTTCAATTTCCCGGCGTTTGACGAGGCCAAAGCCCTGCTGATGTCGCAGGGGCACGAAGTCGTCAGCCCTGCTGACCTTGACCGCGCCATCGGCTTTGATCCGTGGACGCTGCCGGACGACTATGACTGGTCGCAGGTGCCCGCCTCGTTCAGTCTCGACGCTGCGATGGAACGGGACATTCAAGCGCTAATGGAAGTTGACGCCATCGCCATGCTGCCAGGCTGGGAGCAGTCCGTGGGTGCCACTGCCGAATACTGGCTCGCGCGTTGGCGTGGTATCACCGTGCTGGACGCAGCCACGGGCGCGCCACTGAATGACACGAACATTGCAGACGAGGCAAAGCGGTTGGTGTACGGCGACCGCAACGCCGACTACGGCCACCCTGCTGACGACTTCGCACGCACGGCGCTGATTTGGTCGGCAATCATCGGGCAGCCGGTGACGGCCAAGCAGGTCGCACTGTGCATGGTTGGCGTGAAACTGTCGCGCGAGGTCAATCGGCCTAAGCGCGACAACCGCGTGGACGGTATTGGCTACTTCCTCACCGCGCAGATGGTGGAGGATCGCGACGCATGACCCGCCGACGCCTACTACTACACAAGCGCATGCGCAACCGCCGCCTGACCAAACGCGCCGGAGCGCGGCGCACCACCGCCTACACCCACGCCCACGCCCCGCCATCGCACAACCCACCACATATCTTCGGGCAGTTTCATATCCCGGAGGATTGCCACCTAGTTGCCAGTGACATCCCCACCCATGACTTTGACAGCACCAATTGGGAGGACGAATGGTGACCACAACCCGCCGCTTCCTGTGCGCTGCGGACAACCACGGTGACAAGGCCGACCCGTCAGCGGTTGAGGCGTTCTTCGCGTTCCGCGATTACTTCAAGCCCGATGACGTGTTCCACCTTGGCGACTGTTTTGACTGGCGACCGTTCCGCAATGGTGCAAGCCGCACCGAGTTAAACGAGGGCATCGCCGACGACACCAGCGCAGGGCTGGAGTTCATGCGGCGGCTCAACCCCGACGTGTGGGTCATGGGCAATCACGACCACCGGCTACCGCGTGAGGTGGAACGCTGTGAGAACCGAACGCTGGGATTGTTGCTGGGCAACGAGTGGGATGCAATCTGTAAAGAGTGTGCCAACATCGACATCAGCATTGTCCCGTGGGGCAAGCGGAACTTCCTCCAGCACGGCGACCACAAGCTGATCCACGGCTACCACTCAGGGTTGTACGCGGCGCGACAGGCGGCGGCGGTGTACGGCAACGTGATCATGGGGCACGTCCACACGTCTGACATGCACCGCTCCCCGCACATTGACGGCGCGGCCGGCCACACGAGCGCGTGCCTGTGCGAGTTGGACATGGAATACAACAAGGGACACCCTAACACGCTGAAGCAGCAGAACGGTTGGGTGTACGGCTTCAATCACCACGGCAGGCTGGCGGTGTTTCACGCGGTCAAGACCGGCGACACCTGGTACCTGCCGACCGAGTTCAAAGAGGTGCCATGTGAGCAATGACACGGACCTGTTGGGCAAAATCGACGCATTGCTGGCAGAGCGGGCGACCAGTGAGAATGACCCTAACGCCCGCACCTGCAAAGAGTGGGCGCGGCTGTGGGGCATCGGTGATGACGCCGCACGGAAAAAGCTCACCCAGGCGTGCGAGTTGGGGCTGATGGAAAGGGTCAAGCAACCGCGCCAGACGGCGGGCGGGGTCAGGAAACTGCAATGCTATCGGGCGGTGGACTAGGTGCCAGATATGACGTGTTGCGCGGCGTTTGGGGTGCTAAGGTGTCAGATATGACGTGTTGCGCGGCGTCACTCCCCCACCTCTTGCTCCATCACCGCATTCCACGCTGCTGGATGAACACCCGCCGGCGGCTTGTCACTCATCTTGATTGTTGGTCCCGCATCCGTTCGAGGTTGAGGAGATAGCACAGTTGGCTGGCGAGTTGTTCGGGGCACTGAATCTCGTATTCCTGTAGGCCGCCAGCACCCCGGTGGCGCGGGTGGGGCTATCTGTCGGCGCGGTGCTTCATCACCGCACGTTCGAGGTCGGTCAAATCCCACTCGGCAAGTACCGCGTACAGCGAGCCGCCGCAGTGCTTGAGCAGGTACGGGTCACGGTCGGGGCGAACGCCGATACGCTCGTCCGCCCACTCCTCGACTTCCCACAGAATGTGGCACTTGCGCAGGTCCGTCTTTACCTCGTTGCGCACTTCGGCTGGGACCATCGGGACAAGCGCAAACCCACCAACGTGCTTCGATTGGCCCTCCCAGTGACCAGGACCGTACACATGCCCGTGCTCCTGCCCCATGTCCACGCGAACGGCAAGTGAGTCACGCCAATACCCCGGCTGAGCCGTGTTAAACGTCGCGGTGGTCCGACGGGCAGCCCAATCAAACTCGACCTGTCGCCGGTCCGCCCGCGCAATTGCCAGCTTCGGACGCCACTTCTCATCGCGCGGGCAGTCGCGGAACACGTCGTCGATGTCCAGCAGCGCCCGGCCCTTTACGCCATGCTCAAGCGCGTCGGCAACGGCGCGGTATTCCTCGTCTTCCTGCCGCGCGAGGCGTTGGCGGTAGGCGTCCAGTTTCTGCCGGGCGACTTCAGGGTCCATAGTGATCAGGTCAACGTCCATATCAGTCTCCAAGTAAGGGGTTGCATTTCAGGTAATCGCACACAATTTCGCAGCGCGGTAATCGCGGCGGAGTTGGTCGGCGGTGCGTAAGATTGGCGTGGTGTTAGGTTTAAGAACGAGAGCGGCGAGAGGGGTTACACTCCCGTTGGGATCATTGATACTAACCCCTACCAAACGGTGGGGGTTGGTTTTTGCGCCGATGTCGCGGTTACGGGGGCGTGAGGGCTGTTTTTCCAAATACCGGTTCCGCGCCGTGCCGCCGTCATCCGCGCCAAGTGCATGCAATTCTGCAGCGCGCGTTGCTTGCTCAAAGTGTTCATCTGTGACCTGAAGGTAGTGCTTCGCGGCAACCTGCTCAGTGTTGCCAACCCATGCGCACACGACGTGGCCGGGGAAGCGGTCTTCCAACTCGGTCTGTCGGGTGGAACGCATGTTGTGCCACGGTCGCTTCCACAATGCGACGCCGGCCAATTTCGCCGCCTGTCGTAACCGCTCCGTCCACACGGTGTGACTGCGTGTGGGCAATGCTGGCAGTACGCGCGGCTCGCCCTCTGGTGCGTTGCTGAACATCTCCGTTAGGGCAGATTCAAGCTCGGGCCATAACGGGCAGATGCGCTCGCGGTTGTTCTTGCCGTGGATCAGCATGCGTCGATTGTCAAAGTCGATGTCTTCCCATCGCATCCGCTTTGCTTCTGACGGGAGTCGCAGCCCGCCGTAGCGCGACAGGAGGAACATCAGCCGCAGCGTTGGGTCGGTGATTTGTTCCAGGATGGCGGCGGCAACATCATCGTTGACGAACACCTTGTTCTTGGTCGCTGTTGCGGCAGTCGCCACGGCGTCAAACGGATTGCGGCTGATGACATGGCGGTCAATCGCATGCTTGAACATTGACTTGATGTCGCTGCATCGCTTCCGGGTTGTTGCCTCAGCGTAGCCGTCCGCGATCAGCTTGTTCCGAACCTCAATCGCGTCGGCTTCGGTAACCTTGCATACCAGCGTATCAGTCCCTACGCACCGGCAAAGAAACTCATGGGCCTTCTGCTGCCGTGATTGAGTCGCCTTACAACTCTTGCTTTCGCGCGCCTTCAGCCACGCCTGAAAGAACGGACCAACACGGGCGATGACGGCCTCGTCTACCAAGCCAACCTTCGCCAACCGCAACTGCATCATCGGGTCCAGCGAGATAATCCATCGTGTCAGGTCACGGTCGATGGAGACGTTGAACTGGCGGCAGGCGAGCAGCGACTCAATGCGCGATTTGAAGGTCAACGCCACGGACTTCGGCACCTTGCCGATGGTCACGGTTGGCCGCGTACCGTCCCCGCGTGCGAGTTGCACCATGTAGCTGCTGTTGCGTTTGAGGAGTGTTGCCATAGTCGTCAGTCTACTCTGTGGACGTGCGTGCCTGATCGTTCAGCCACCGCTCAAGCGCCCGCACCGGATAGCGCAAAACGTTGCCATCCTTGAAGTGCGGCACCTTACCCTGCCGCGTCCAGGTGCGCAGCGTGCGAACACTGACGCCAATCGCCTGCGCCGCCTGCGGCTGTGTGTACGTCAACCGCTCGACAGGTCGTGGTGGCGTGACCGCGTATGGGTTATCCATGTGGCACCTCGTAATTCATCCACAGGCACTCGGTCTTTGTGTCCTTGACCGCCTTGCTGCTCGCCTTGTTGTCGATCTCGCGGCTGACCATGTGCCAACCGTGCGCCTTGCGGTGGTGTTCGTACAACTCCGACGGGTAGCCGCTCAACAGGAACTTGCCCTTGATGCCCGCCAGCCATGTCAGCAACTCTGCGTGGTCGTCGGCAGTCATCTCGTGGGCGTAGTCGCTCGTTGTCACCCGCGTCTCGTGCAGGTACGGTGGGTCGAGATAGAACAAGGTGTTGGGGCCGTCTTGCGTCTTGATGACATCAATGGCGGGTCGGTGGAGAACCACAACCCGACGCATGCGTTCGTGCACATCAGCAAGGCCGTCGATAGCGGTTAGCCACGACGAGGCTTGTTCGTTCATGCCGCGCCGCGTGCGGTTGTGGCTCAGCGTCGCAAAGTCCTTCATTAAGCCTTGGCGAGATTGGCGAGCGGCGATGAAGAAGTGCCAGGCACGAGGCACGCTGTAGCAGTCGCCAGCCATCTCCGCAAAATCCCGCAGCCAGTCCTGGGCCTTGGCGAACTCCACTTCGCTAAACGGTGTGGTGTCCACGAGGCGCTGAAAGTCGGCGAACGCATCTTCGTCTTGCAGTACGCGCCAGAAAGCCGTGAGGTCGCCATTCACATCGTTCGCGACTTCAGATACGCCTTCCGAACCCTTCTGTAAAAGGACCGACCCACCGCCAAAGTACGGCTCAACGTAATGTGTGTGGTCCGCCATGTGGCTGATGATCCACTTCGCAAGATAGTGCTTGCCTCCATGCCACTTGATCGGCTGGGTAAGTGTCGTCATTGGTCACCTCGCATCCTTGGCCAGTCCCAGCGCACGCCGCGCTGCCTGCCCCGCTCCGCCAGCCACAGCATCACCTTCTGAATCCGCGCATCGCCGCACACCGTCACCCGCACGCCAGGCGCGCCCGCGTTAAACGTCAGGTGCCACTTGCCGCGATTGACCCGCCACAGCACGCACCACACGTCGCCGCGTTCCTGTGCCTGCGCCACCGCCGCGTCCATGAGCGCCCCGTGGTCGCGCATCTTCTCGTTGCGCTTGACCTCGATGCTGACGTGTTCGTTGCCGCGCCAGATGATGTCCTCGCCCTCGTCCACGCCGTTACGGGCGGCGCGTTCGGCGGCGAACCCCAGCGACCGAAGATACTTGGCACCCTCACGCTCGCCGCGTGCGCCTTTGTCTCGTGGCTTAACCATTGGTGGCCTCCCCCTGCCGCTGGTCGCGGGGTTGGTGAACTGCGCGGCGCGTGTCGTCAATGTCGCGGAACGCTAAGGAAAACGGACTGTCAATGCGGTAGCGGTCGAGCGTTCGCCAACCAGCGTCAGTTACCGATTCATAGTCCGCGTCCGCACACTCAAGCAGTTCTCGCACATCTGGCGCGTCCACCACGGGCACGACATACCAATGGCCGTCGCCATCTTGCAGCAGTTGTGACGGTGGGCCAAGCGGCTCAATTACTGCGTTCGCCAGCGCCAACTGTTGGTCTAACTTCCGGTCAAATGCCGTTATTTCGCCGGGCTTCTGGCCTGTCCAAATCGAGGCGATTGCTTCCAGCGACCGAGCAACAAACCGACTCATTTGCGTTTCAGGGCCAGTTGCTAATGCGTTACACAGGTCTGCCAGCGCCTCTCCTCGTTCACTCACGTCGGCCAACTGCCGCTCAAGCTCCGCAATCCGCGCATCACCCTCGGCGGCAATCTCTGCGCAGGCGTGGCGCGCGTCGCGGTGACCATCAAGGTAGCCGAGTCCAAACGGGGTGTGCGGTCGCTGTTGTCGTTCTCGCCGCACGTTCAGGCAGCGGTCGTGTAGGTTGGTGGTGGTCATGTTCTGGTCCTCTAATCAAGTGCGACATAAAGGGAGCAACGCGGACGGTCTGTGCGGGTTACACCTGATTAAGCTGGAGGCTTGGGGGGCGTTCGCGGCATCCAGTGCCTTACTTGATGCTCCTCAACGTGCTTGCCGTCCTCGCTCATATACCAGTGCGGGCAGCCCCAGTCGTCGTCGCCCTCAAAGTCACTTGCGTAGGCTCCGATGACTTGGCCGTTGATCAGATGTAACCACACCGCCTGGCTTGCGGTTGGTTTCGGATGTCCGTCGGCTTCTGGTATCCAGTTCGATTCATTAGCTTGGGTGATTTGGTCTGCTGTGTTCAAGACGTGGACAGCCTCTTTGACCGTCAGCGTGATATGAACGTGTGCATCAGCGTTGACCGACTTGCTGTCGATCATGAAGTCGTGTACCAAGTCGTACTCGGCACTGTCGTGTATCGCTTCAACCAAGGGGGGCGTTTTCAATTCATTCGGAGGGGGTTTCGTGTCCGTCATTCGGGAGTCCTTTCGCGGACGGTCTGTCGGGGTTATCACTCATCTTGCCCGGACGCGATGCGTCCGAGGGGCTACCACGCGCGGCCTGCGTTCCATCGCTGCTGTTTGAGCTGTTGCTGCCTCTCACGGCCCAGCTTCGTCAGTCGATAGCCGCAGTCATATCGCATCAGTCCATCACGCATCATCTGTTGCACAACCTCGTTATCCACGGTGTCTTCCTTCATGTCATACGCACCGCGAACAACGTGCAACTTGCCATCCTCAAGGCTTGTGGTGAGATGCCTCGCATTACGACCGCGACCACGCAAAGCCATGATGATGTCGTCCACATCTGTCAGCATGGGAACGGCATCATCGTCGGTGGCCTGTGGTGTATTCGCACTGTTGCCTGAAGCCTGTTGCTCATTCAACTCATTAGATGGGGTTGTTTTCAATTCATTCACCGGAGGGGGTTTCGTGTCTGTCATTCGTTGGCTCCTTTCGCGGACGTTGCGGTGTTTCAGGCAGCGGTGTTGCTGATGACAACGCCAAACAGCATCCCGGCAAATGACAAGGCTGCGCCCCATTTGCACACCTCCGATGTCCAGTGGCGCTGTTCAGGGGCGCGGCACAGGGCGATGAGACCAAACACAGAGGCAAGCAGTCCCCCTAACACCACGGCACACCCACAGATCACTAAAGCTAGTTCACTCATAATCACTCACTTTCTGCCGAAGCCACTCGTCGGCGATGCCACCCGCCAGCCGCAGCCCCATCTGGCGGTGCGGTCGCTCGGTTGGTGTGTGGTCGGGAACGGTCGGCGGTACGCGGTCCAAGTCGTTGGCAACGGCGAAGCTGTTGATGCCTCTCAGCCAGCGGCGGAACTCATCGGGCGTCATGCTCATGTGCGCCCCGCTGCTGAAGTTGATGCCGCCGCGCACGATGGAGAGGCGGATGTACCGACCAGTGTTGTCACCGTCGCGCAGCGTCAGCGCGGTGGCGGGGTCGTCGGGGGAGAGGTCAAGCATGCGCCACCTCCCGCCGTCTGCGCAGTTCCAGTGTGCGGGCGCGCTCCATCATGCGCCACGTATCGTCGTCACACAGCATGTCCACGAAGCTTCCC
>FUIF01014937.1_pt1 | contig 13318 bp, 13 predicted proteins | sample 1003461 | NCBI WGS metagenome assembly FUIF01 (sample SAMEA80401918, study PRJEB19352) | marine metagenome | reverse complement strand
AACTGTTAACAACGTATTCGACGTTTATCCTTGGCTTCAGTCTTATCTCGGCGCTTACTGTCTGGGTGGCAGTGGTTCGTATCAAGTCCGCGTTGTAAGAGGTTGACATGGCTGGAGCGCTAGACAGTTTATTTAAAAGTGTTGCCAGGTCGGTTGTTGCCGATCTGGGTAAATCTTTTGATCACACGATTACATACACCCGCAAGGCATCTCCGACGTATAACACCAGCACAGGAGCACTGGTGACAAGCGATACGGCTTATTCGTTTGACGTTCCAGTCGAGTTTGTTGATGCTGAAGAGGAAGAAGGGCGTGAAGAGCGTAAAGCTCGTTTGTATATAACGCCCGATCAAATTGGAGATAACCAGCCTACGTTTCAAGATACGGTAACGCTGAAGTATGCGGGATCAAACCGCGTTGCTCAGATCACAGACATTCGTACGTTCAAGGGTGATCAGGAGTATCTGTATCAGCTGCTGGTAAGGTTCTGATGGCTAAAAGCGTTGCGAAGCAAATCGAAGACGAGGTTGAGGCACATCTTCAGCAGAGCTACAACAGGTTGATCGCCACGATCATGCGTCGTTTGGCAACGAAGAAACGTAGTCCGGTCTATACCGGATTTTTTGCTTCAAGCTGGAAAGCGCATACGTCTCCCATCGTTGCTGACGACAAGGTTGAAGACTTTGCTCCGTGGTCAGGAATCAGGAAACGAAAGCGTCAAGATCCTGCCAATAAGGAGTACAAGATTGATCCAAGGTTCTATCCGCCGGACAAGTCGTACAGCTACAAACGTCGGGTTTACATCGGCAACACTGCTGAGTATTCGATTTATGCGTTAGAAAGCGGCAAGGTTCAGCAGTTTGTGCAGGGATCGGAGATGAAAAAGCTGGTTGAGGAAGCGTTTAAAGAGCGCACGCCCAGGATTTCCATTGGAAGCAGGCAGGGGGGAGCGCTAACTGGCGACCCACTCAGGCCTCTGCAACGTAGGGCTACGTTTGGCACGCAATCTGGCCAGATTTACACTGGCTATAGCGAGTTGTAGTCATGACCTTAGTCAACGCCAGAGCAGCTTTTGAAAAAGCAGTTACCGATGCTGTGGCAGCAGCAGATGCAACAGTGCTAATGAAGTACGACAACGTTGCTTTTACAACGCCGGGCAAGACTAAAAAATATATTTTGATGACCGTCAGCTTTGGGCAGTCCACTATTCAAAATCAAGGCGCAGCACAAGATTATTACTCAGGGACAATTCAGTGCAATGTGTATGTGCCCAAATCAGCTGGCACAGCAGTGCTTTCAGCAATAAGCGAGTCTGTTATTGACGGGCTTACCTCGGTCAATGCGCCCGGCTATACAGACGCATTTAGCAGTTCTCCGCGTGTTTTAGACATTGTTGGCCCGACACCTTTGGATATTGAAGATCGCTCACACTTTGTCGGTGTAATTTCTTGCGGGTTTACTGCAACCGCATAGTACAGTATAGTATTGAAGAAGCGTAAATTTTCTATGAGAGCTGCCGAAGTTCTTCGCAACAAGTTTGGTGTAAGTCAGCTGTATAAGCATCAGGTTGAGCAAGATGGAGAAGTGGTACTGGAGATCTACTGGCACCCCCTAACCATTGCTGAGCGCGAGTCGATTCAGAAAAACGCTGATTCTGACGACGCCGTTGACTTTGCTTTAAGCATGATGGTGCGTAAAGCGCTGGACGCCGAGGGTAAGCGTTTATTTCAGGATGGTGAAGTATCTGTGCTTAAAAACGCAGTAGAAGCGGCTGTGCTGCAGGAAATCCAACTTGCAATGCTGGCCTCCGGTACGGAGAACAAGGTGGAGGAAGCGAAAGCAGACCTCAAAAGCTAAGGGCGACTGGTTTTTTATCTATGCGTTAGCGAAAGAGCTGGGCATGACTGTTGCTCAGCTGTCGCAGACCTTGACGCAAGAGGAGCTAGTCGGGTGGGCTGCGTTTTTTGAACTAAAAACCGAGCAAGAAGAGAAGGCTGTTCAGAATGCCAAAATGTCCAGCAGAGCGCAAACCATGTCTAGGCGGTAGGATTGACTGAGGTCGCTTGGTTGCCGTGTCTAGTTTTGGAATCAACCTAGACCTGCAGCTGCGGGGAGAATCTGGTTTAAAAAGAGCTATTCGGGGCGCTGAACAACTTGAGACGCTTTTCAGGCGAATTAGCGATAAAGGTCTTGATCTAAGCAAGATCCAAGGAATAAAAAATACAGGAGATATAGCTGATTTTAAGAAAAAGTTTACAGATCTTGCGAAAGAAATTGCTGCTGGTAAGAAAAAGTTTGGGGATACAGAGGTCAGTATTCGGCGCTATCGAGATGCTTTTAAGCAGCTTGCAGCAAACACAAAGGCCGGAACACCGTCTTTTAATGAATTTACAGCTGCCGTTGCTCAGTTAGACCAAGAGCTAGGTAAAATTGCAAAAGCCTCAGAAAACGCGAAACGCGCTCAATTAGGGCTTTTAAGTGTTGAAGAAGAGGCAGCTCAACTTGCTAAAAAAGCAGCGCAGAAAAAAGCTAAAGATGATGAAGCAAAAGCCCGTAAAAGAAATGAGAGGGCTATTGATAGAGAAAATAAAAATTAGAAAAATTAAACAAAGAGCGCAAAAAAGAAAGGGATTTAGCAAAGCGAAAAAGAGGAAGGCAGATAGGTGATTTGGCTGCGAGTATCGGCTTTCCCTTGTTGTTTGGAGGGGGCGTAGGGTCTGTTGCTGGTGGAGCTATTGGATCGCTTGCTGGTAGTGCGCTTGGATTAGGGTTTGGCGGCCAAATTCTTGGAAGTGCTCTTGGCCAAGGTTTAGATAAAGCTGCTCAAGCAGCAAACGAGTTTGCATTAGCCGCAACTAAAGCGTCTACGTCTATAGATGCACTTATTCAGGGATTCGGTTTAACAGGAACCAGCACAGCAGCAACGCTTAAATTTGCCGAAACTTTAGGAATTGGTGGGGCGGCGCGAACAGCAGCACAGGGAGGACTAATTGAAATTGTTGGAGAAAACGGGGTAAAAAGTCTTGAAAATTTGGCCACTTCTGCAGAAGATGCAGGCAACGCATTAAATCGTTTTGGTGCAGCGACTTCCGCAAATTTTGCTCCAATTTTTACGACCCTAAATCAAGCTGTAACTAGCTTTTTGGGAGGAATTTCTAAAGTAGAGCAATTTAGACGAGCTACAGACCCAACCAAGCAACCTTCTGCCGATGTTGGCGGTCCCGGTTCTGAAGCGCGAGAAAGGTTTACACGCGCTAGAGAAGCAAAGATTACGGCTTTAGCTGAAAGTCCTGAAGTAAAAGCTCAGCTAAAACTAGAAAAACAAATTAACGATGTTGTTAATGACAGAATTAAACTTGCTGAAAAAACAGCAGATTTAGAAAAATCTAGATTAACCAGCCGTAGAGACATTTTTGCAGTTCAACAGGGAAGTTTAGCTGTTATGGCTGCACAAAATAAATTAAGCATTCTGGCTATTGAACTTGACGGGCTTGAAGAAGGGGCGAAAAAGCGTCAGCTTGAATTAGAAAGATCTTTAACTAAAGAGGCTTTGAAGCAGGCTAAAGCAGCCAGAGAAAATGCTCGTATAGAAGCAGAGCGTCAAATTCAACGAGAACAAATTTCGGGAGCCACAAAACAATTAGGAATGCTTCAAAAACAAAGAGATATGGAGTTGCAATTTGACCAAATACAGCAAGGAAGATTTAATCTATTTGGCGAAGAAATGAAAGGGCTTAAAGATAAATTTGTTATAAACAAAATGACGCTTAACCTTGAAAATAAAAGAGCATTAATTGGTGTAACAGAAGAAGAAAGAATTTCTTCTATAAACAGAGAGTTTGAGCTTAGAGGACGTTTAGCAGAGAGACAGTTTGCAATAGATGCAGCCAGATTGGAACAGGCCGAAGCTGCGTTTAAGTTGTCTGAGATGCAGTTTGAACAAGAGTTAAAACTGCAGAATCTTAAAGCAGCAACATCGGCTCAGCAACAAATTAGGCAAACAAGCCCATTTGCGCGTGAGACAGAATTGTTAGATCCATTTTTTGGTGGCAGCCGTCAGCTTGAAATAGATCAACAGATTGCTTTTAACGAGCAACTAGATCTTATGGAAACCAAATTAAAAGATGTTGTCGAGCAACAAGAAATTTATGCTTTATCCCCAACTGTCCGCAGAGGGTTAAAACAGCAAGAAGAAAGTATTAGAAACCAAATTGCTAACTTTAAAGAATACCGACCAGCTATAAACGAAGCCACGTTAGCGCAGGCGCGTTTTAACGAAGCATTAGCAATTACCGTTCCAGTAACGGATGCACTGTTTGACAATTTACTTGCAGTTGTTGAGGGCACAAAAACCGCAAAAGAAGCGTTTGCTGATTTCTTGCGAAGCATTGCATCATTGTTGATGGACGCTGCAAAGCAAATGATTGCAACGTATATCGCTATTGGTGTTGCTCGATTGTTTGCTGGGATGAGTGGTGGCGAGTCGTCATCAGTTGATATGCAGACTATGGGAGTTTCTACCGCTCAAGCAAACACGATTGCATCAGGTGGTTCTATCGGTTGGTCTACCGATATGCCGCTTAATGCTGGAGTTGCAAATCCGTCAGGGTTTAAGTTTGCTGCGGGGGGTTATGTCTCTGGTCCGACTCGCGCTCTTGTTGGTGAAGGCGGTCAGGGCGAATACGTCATTCCTGAAAGCAAGATGCGTGAAAGCATGGCGCGTTACTCGCGTGGCGCTCGCGGTTCTTCTGTTATCCCAGAAGCAGGAGTTTCTGGAACGTCAGGAGAAGGTGGCGGTGTAGCAGTTGCCGCTCCAATCGATGTCCGCTATTCAGTGGAACGTATTAACAGCGTTGACTACGTTACGGCTGATCAGTTCCAGCAAGGTATGCAACAGGCTGCGACACAAGGTGCTAAACAGGGTGAACAACAAACGCTTAAGCGCTTACAAATGAGTGGTAGCACTCGCCGGAGGATAGGAATATGAGTCAGTACGCTTTTGGCCATGCCGTCCGCATAAAACATCGAAGTCCTGATACCGGCGTACTAGAAACGCTTCATTTTTTTCAAAACTTTTTTCTAAACCAAGAAGCTACTCATTCTCATAACAAAGAGGATGGCACGACTCAAACAAATCAATACCAATTTGTGCCGTTTGGTTTTTCAGGCGTCACCGTTAACCGTACAGGTGACGGCTTAGAAGCGACCTTAGTTTTTCCTAATAACAAGCTGTCTCGCGGTTTTGCTGATCAAGCTATCGATCAAAACTGGGTTACTGAGGTTGATGTGTTGATTTTGGACGCTGACAACCCTGCTGGTACGCATCAAAAGATGCACTCGTTTACTGGCCAAGCAGTTGGCGGTCAGTGGGACAACGTGTCGTTAAATCTGCAACTCAGCTCAGTATTGGATGCCGTTGGAACAGATGTACCAAGACGTTCGCTGACGCAGCGTTTGATTGGCAATTTGCCTATTGCCAATAATGTCCGACTGCAGTGACCTAATTGGAATGCCGTATCGGTATGGAGCGGACGGCAGTGATGGCTATATCGACTGTATTCACCTTTGTTATGAGGTTTGGGAGCGAGTGGGCGTTAAAGGGCCAGCGTTTAAGCAGTCCTGGTATAAAGCGACCAAATGGGAGGTTTGCCGAGACTTGTTGACTTGGGGTTTTCGAGTCGAAAAGCCCGCGTATGATGGGGACATTCTGCTGCTGCAAGATACATCTTGGACATTCGCAGTGACTTGGCAGGGAGGAATCTTGCACATCCAGCCAAGGCTGGAAAAAGTGCAGTGGTCTTTGGTCCGTCTGTTTACGACGTACCACTGCTTCCGTACGAAAAACAGTTAATAGATGTAATTGGAATTACCGAGGAAGAGTACAGCAGATTTGCCGCTGAAGTACGTCGTCGTGGTTTAGTACGTCCTGCAGGTTACGATCATATTCCAGATATTGTTTGCGAACCAAAAACTACTACAGCGATAATTTTAACTAATTTAGCTATCAGCCTTGTGCTGACTGGTGTTGCTTACCTGCTTACACCAAAACCTAGGCAGCCAGAAGCATCTAGCCGTAGAGAACTTCCTGGAGAAACCGGCGCTAATCGATTCACGCCTTCGCGTGGTTTTGAAACATTAGCAGAACTTGGTGAATACGCTTCACCTATTCCGTTGTTATTTGGTTTGTATAGAGAAGGTTTAGGCGGAGGAATGTTGGCATCACCACGTTTAATATGGTCACGGATGTTTAGCCATGGAGCGTTACAACGAGCCAAGTTGCTGTATGTAGTTGGCGAGCAGGGCGTTGAACAACTTGGTGGCATTGCAGCACCTCAGTTAGAAGGTATTTTTCTTGGCAATAACGCGCTAGATCCACTTTTTGAGGATGCCTTTGCTTTTTATTGGAAAGAACAATCGGGAGATCCGAATCAGAGACGAGTTCGCGATAGTAATTTTTTGTATGGGTCAAGAAGTAAGGCGCACAGTGGTGACCCAGACCCTGCGATTGGTGGAGAGGTTTTTTACGCGCCAACTGGAGAAGAAACTGATGCGGTAGGTCAGTTCTGCCATGCGTTTACGCCTGCTAATAGCACGCAGTTTGGCGTTTTTGAGTCGATAGCAAACGGAACTTCTTTTCGCCCGAACTACCGCATTGCTTCAATTGCACAAGATAACCAAACTGGTTTTACAAAACGTGCGGCAGAACGAGCAAGATTAAAAATTGCTGGAGCTGGTTTTGATAATACAGAGGAAGGAAGGGCAAAATTAGGTAAAAAGCCTATTCCCGAAAGAGGCAAAGGGGCTGCAGATTTTTTAGAAGTAATGCAAAAACAGGGTCAAAGAGGAGCTGGACGAAATTACAGCCCACGAATGGGTATTGTTCAAGTTGCGAAAATTTCTGACGGCTATCAAAACCCTATAGAGCTAAGCGAAACCGAAGGATTTAAAAAAACAGTTAAAGTTGAGTCTGGAGATAGAGCTGTTTTTGTAATTAGTAACACTATAATTGACCCAGATATTTATCTTGAGAAAAAAGCAGACTCAAGAGAAAGCGTTGATGACATCAATAGTTCGGTTGAGTCTTTACAAATTGCAGCCGACGACTCAATGCAAGTTGGAGAACAGTTTGCGGTGGCTGGAACGGTTTGGAAGGTTATTGACAGAAAGTTAGATAGGTTTATTCCTGCTGGCGAGGATGCCGATAAAGAAAATCAAAGGATAACTCTTGAGTGCGTTAGCACTGACGAGTCTGAATTTAATAAAATTGGCATTGTAAGCCTCAGCAAAGTTATACAACCAGGCAAAGATTTTATTGGAGACGATGTGCCGGACGGGCCAGAAGCTGGAATTGACGAAGTATTTTTTCCGATTACAAAAGTTGCGTTTGCGACAATTAGAAACAATCGTCCTGCAGTCGTTACTGAAATTGGTCTAAAAAGTACAGTTTTTCAATCTTTAAATGGATTGTGCGCTTTTAATAGCTTGCCAACTCCTGATGAACTTAAAAAACTTGACAAAGAAAATGTTCAAGTAACGAGCGGAGTTATTAACTCGAACATTGTGAGGTCAACTGTTTTTCGTGTTTTTGTTCGGAGAGCTGGAGAAAAAGATGAATCGTTTGCACTTATCCCAAAGTTATTTTTGGTACGGGGAAACCGCCCAGTTGCTCAATACAATTTTATTCGTTTTGCATTGACTGGGGGACAAGGCCCGCAAGAGCTTGAATTTAAGTTTGCACAGGTGCCTGGAGCGGAGCTTCGCAGCATTTCTGACTTAGAGTTGCTGCTTGACTTGTCTCATTCAATTTCTAGCGAGTCAAATTCTATAGAGTTTGTAGATGTAACTGTAGGCAATATCGGTAACTTAACTATTGGTTTTAGTGGCAAAGAAATCTCTAAAGGAAAAATAAGTGAAAATAAAGAATTTATGCGAAACCCAACAGTTGTTGCTGGTTCAGGCAGCACTTCTTACCCAAGTGACGTTGTTCGCGTAGGTAACGAACCTGCAGCTGTATCTGGAACAGAGCCTACAGCTATTGAGCGCAAAAAGAATATCAGTAACCAGAGCAAAAATTTTGGAGGGCGCCTTGGTGCGTTTGCACATACTATCATTGGCGATGCTGATGATTTTAAATTTCCCTCGCCTTTTGGCCTTGTTACTCAAGAATTTATAGAATCAAATCCGCGCAAATGGATAAGCATTCAATGGGGTTATGAAAGGTATGAGCTGCCTACAGATCACTATGCGCGAAAATACAATCAACAAAAGTACAGCTGGCGATTGCTTTCTGCAAGCGTATTTGGTAGTTCAGGAAATTTTAAAAAAGGTGATGTAATTGAAGTAAAACGTGGGTCACAGTCAACAGCAACTCTTGGCAGCAGCTCCGCCTACCCAGACAGCAATCCATTTAAAAATAATCCCGATGCAGACACTGGAGATACAGTAATAAATTATTCTGGTTTTGAATTTAAGATAACCGACGTTGAAGAAACTGAAACTATTAGCGGGCGCAGGCAAGCTTATTTGTATGAATTATTTGGCGATGCAACGTCGTCGCAGCTTTCAGTTGGGGAGACCAAAACAATAGAAAGAACATTTACAAGCAATAATAAAACAATGAAAGTTGAGCTGACGGCAAGTGTTCGATTTGAGTTTCCAGATTTTCGGGGCAAAGGTCGTATTTGGACGACTCCACAAGTAAAAATTATTCAAGATTCAGGTACAACTCAAGATTGGGAAAAGGGCGAAAAATTTGTAGACTTAGAAACAATTTCAGGCGCAAATCCATACAAAACAAACGCTTATGCAAAGGCAGGTTTTAAGTACCAAGTAGGTAAATTAGATGTAAACGAAATTCCGCCTGAATTTAAATCTAGCCAAAAATTTGCAAAACAAACTCAGCTCAGCGATATTAGTTTTTATAGAAATCTTGTTGAAAAATCAAACGCTAGCCAGCCAGAGCATGAGATTGTATATATTAACGAGATGCAAGAAAATGAAATAATTCCGCCATCCGATGAGCCCTCAAAACCTCCAATGAATAACTTGGTTCTTGCAGGTCTTTCATTAAAAGCAACTCGTAACTTTACTCGCCTTGACCAGCTTCGAGTATGGCTAGGTAAAGGTTTGCAGGTAGAACGTCTTCACCCAGACTTAGCAGATGTTATGGAGACTCTAACTCTAAAGGTGCAAAGCAATCTGTTTACTGACCTAATGTATTACCTTTTAACTGACCACATGGGGGAGCTGGAGCGTTGCTCGGCATGACCTCTGACAACCCTGTGCTGGTTGACAAACAAGAACTAATTAACACTTCTAGATTCCTAGAGACACAAAAACTATTTTTTAATGGCCCAATCGTAGAGCGAACTAACTTGCGCCAATTCATTCAAAGTGTTGCACCGTTTTTCTTGTGCAGTTTTGTTATTTCTGACGGCAAATACTCTTTAAAACCTGCTTTGCCAGCAATGAGTGGCGGTAGTTTTAATACAGGTCCAATACAGCCGGAACAATTTTTTACCGCTGGGAACATTCTGGAAGACACGTTAAAAATTGAATACCTTGGAGCGGAAGAACGCCGACCGTTTAAAGCAGTTGTTCGTTATCGTGAAGAGCGCAAAAACAAATTGCCTCAAGAGCGAACGGTAATTGTTCGCAATGTAAAAAATGCCGAGTACTTAGATAAAGGGTTAGAAGTTTTGCCGCATGAGCAGTTTGATTTAACTCAATTCTGCACCTCAAAAGATCACGCCGTAAAAGTTGCTAAATACTTTCTTGCCCTGCGCCGTCTAATCACACATACAATTAGTTTTTCTACAACGGTTGAAGGATTGGCTATTCAGGCCGGTTCTTACATAAAAGTTGTTACCGAATCTAGCCCTTACAGCGGCGCAAATACTGGGACTGTAAGTTCGACAGGAGTTGTTACGAGCGTGTCAGACTTAGACGACGGCATGTATTTTGTTGATTACTATAAAGGTGGTAATGATGACATTTTGTCAGCAAACATGCAGGTAACAAACGGAAGAGTAGAAGCAACTGAGTTCCATGGAGCGGTGTTTAGCGTGCGAAATACAACCGTTTCACAAAACATATACGTTGTTGAGCAGCTGACGTTTTCACAGGAGGGAACAGTTGATATTGTCGCTTCCGAGCATCCCTGCGATGATGAAGGCAAAAGTTTGATGGTAGCTGCCATGATCAATGAAGATGAGGTAAGAATTCTCTAATGGCCTTTCCAAATTTAAAGCCCTCTGGTCGCACCTACGAGCCCGGAAGCTATCCGGTCAAAACGTTCAAGTCGCAAAGCGGGGCTGAAACTCGGATTTTGTACGGCAGTGAGCGGAGTGAGATGAAGCTCAGTTTGTCTTATGCCAACATTGGCGATGCAAACGCTGAGTTATTTCTTGACCACTATGACGAGGTACAGGGTACGTTCCAGACTTTTAACTTGACTGGACAGGCTTTAGCCGGATGGACAGCAAACCGAGACGCCCTTAAACCAGCCGAAATTGAGATTCCGACTGTGACCTACTTGGTAACTGTGGTTAGCAGCGGTGGAGCCAATAAATACCGTTTCAACGGAGGGACTTCTGATGCAGAGACCTTGCAGCTAACTGAAGGCACCGTTCATCTGTTCAACCAGCAGAACGCTTCCAACGCAGGCCATCCACTGCGGTTTTCTGAAACCAGTAACGGAACTCATGGCGGTGGAACGGAGTACACCACAGGGGTAACGACATTTGGCACGCCTGGCCAAGCAGGTTCCTACACCAGAATTCTGGTAGCAAAAGACGCTCCAGATTTATTTTATTTTTGCACCCAGCACAGCGGAATGGGAGGCGCAGCCAATACACCTGCTGCAACAACAACCGCTGTTAACTCTGGCAACACGGCTGAATACAGATATGAGGGTCCACCACAGGTTGTTCAGGTGCGACCTGGGGTGAGCACTGTTACAGTGAATCTGATTGGCGTGACCACTGATTCTGCGAGGGATGCTTCCTGATGTCAAAGGTCTACACCGGCAGAGATGGGGTATTGCAAGTCGGTGAAACGACCCTTGCCAAAGTCGTTAATTTTCAGCTGTCTGCAAATTTAGAAACACTTGAGACAACAACGTTAAACGAGCATATTCGTGTTTATGTGCCTGGCGTAGTGGGCTACAGCGGAAGCGCAACTTTGTTGTATTACAAAGAAGATGATGGCAGCCGCAATACTACAAGCATCCTTAACAAACTCTACAAAACTGGTCTTAATGGAGTCAGTAGCGCCGACACCGTTCAATTAACTTTTAGGTGGAAAGACGGTCCTGGTTCAAATGAAGCCGAACAAGACATTAAATTAACGGCTTACATCACCAGTGCTTCGATCGGAGCGTCAACAGGCGACATTGTTCGCGCTGAGATTGCTTTTCAAGCCACAGGCCAACTAGATGTGGTGTCAATTTAATGACTGTTTACCTTGGAACACACGGTCAAATTGAATTGCAGCGCGTTTTTGACGCAACTGTTATTCAGGCTGTTATTAAATCTGGGAGCAATGGTGTCAATACAACTGCAAAACGATTTTTTCTAGCAAAAGACGCTAAAAAAACTGAACAACACGAAAAACTTGAGATTAACCAGCTTATAACCGGAGATGAAATTCAAATTAGCAGCAAAAACAAAACTTCTGCTTTAACATTTATCAGCGGCATAACGTCAGATACAAGTATAAAAAAATTTGTGCATATTGATGAATTGGGTGGGGTCAGGCTTTATAACACTTTTGCTCATGCAGTTACGGGTGGAACAACAAACGCGCTTTCGCTTGCCGAGCTAAGCAGCGATCTTACAGTCAACGTTACTGTCGAAAGTGCTAGGCCCCGTCTTTTAGCTCAAGTCAACAGTTTCGAAATAAATACTGAGCGTGAAACTGTTGATACGACTGTCTTGTCAGACGAGTTTCGCTCTAGGGTAAACACCTTAATTTCTGGCTCTGGGCGTATTAGTGCTTTCTGGGAGTACACGGGAGATACAGCTAACGAATTGCCGATGTATTTATATCAACTAACGCATCGGACGCAAGTTGGAAGCAATTTTAAAGGCAGGTTTTACCTTAAAAAAGAGGGGTATAACCCAAGCGGAGTTACTGCACGCAATAACGATGAAATTTGGTGGGACGTACAGGGTGTTATTACAGCAGCAGCGGTTCAGTTTTCACCTGACAGTACCGTCCAAATAACAGCAGATTTTGTAACAACAGGTGAAATCGAGATAAAAATGAGTCTTGAGTCTCCCGACGATTTGGTGCAGGAGACAGGCGATGAGATTCTTTTGGACCTAGAGGAAGACAGTGGCGCTAAACTGCAGCTAACGCCAGAGACCTAACTAGGAGCTAGTCGCCCATGGCCGACCGTAAAATTAGTCAGCTTAATGCGCTCAGCGGCGATGCCCTTGTTTCTGGCGATCTAGTTGCTGTCGTTAATGCTGGCGAAACCAAAAAGCTGACTGTCGGTGACTTGATCGCTAATGGCGTCACAGTCATTAGTGACGCAACGATCCCTGGCGCAAAGATTGTATTTGCCGATGGCGACATTGCCGGAGCAAAACTAGCCGATTCAACATCTTCTACTACGGGAGTCACAACAGCAAAAATTGCGGACGACGCAATTACGGCTGCAAAGCTCGGCAATGAATCAACCGTTGATCTAGTTACATCGCTGCCTACCTCTGGTGTTTTTACAGGGCAGCTGGCTGTTGATACCGGTACAAACGAACTATTTTGCTGGAACGGTAGTGCATGGCTAAGCCTTAAATCTCCTGGTTCAATCAACAGCGTTGCCGGTAGCACTGTTGGCGTCATTGACATCACCACTACTACGACAAGCGGTGCAGTCACGATTGCAGCAGTCATTAACAACACGTCTGCAGCAAACCAGTTTTTAGCTGGTCCTACCAGTGCTGGTGGTGTAGTTGAATATCGAGCGATTGACGGCAGCGACATTCCTGTCGCAACTAGCAGCGCCAAAGGCGGTGTGGTTGTCAATGGTGAAGGACTCCGCATGGATTCCAACACTATTGAGGTTGATAACGATGTAACTGCCAGTTCAACGCATCACGTTGTTACCTACAACGCAAAGGGTTTAATTACTGGCGGTCGTGCAATAACTTCTGCCGATTTGCCTACTGCAACTAGCTCAGCAAAAGGTGCTGTTATTCCTGGCGCGGGACTTTCGGTTGATGGCAGTGGAAACCTAGGTATTACCAATACTGTGACGCCTGGCACCTATACAAAGGTGACCGTCACGGCACAAGGTGTTGTTTCTACTGGAGCA
>FUIF01017259.1_pt1 | contig 13332 bp, 28 predicted proteins | sample 1003461 | NCBI WGS metagenome assembly FUIF01 (sample SAMEA80401918, study PRJEB19352) | marine metagenome | reverse complement strand
GTAAACAAAGCCGCGTTGATTGTGCCACCGTCAACTGTGGTGCCTTCCATCCGGACCATGTAATCGGACCCCGTGACGTAGTAAGCGTCCGCGCTGGTGTCAATAGTGACTAAATGAGTACCGGTGATCGAATCGAAATCAATCGAAATCGTAGCGCCGTCCGTGGTGGCTTGAGTGGTCGAGCCGTCCTTGTGTACCTTTAAATCAGCATCGGCTAAATTGGTAATCGTCACAGACGCGGCAGGATCATCACTGCTAAACGTATTGAAATAGTGATAGACCGTTTCGTCTTCTGCAAAGTTGCCAATCCAGGGGATCATTTAAATCGGACCTCCAAACGGGCCGGTAAATACTCGGTTAAATACGCCTTTCGGGGTAAAACTCGCGACCGCCCCAATACTGCCGCCGGACCAAGCTTTAAATCTGACATCGGTTGCGTCGTTGGAATCATAGCCACCACAACCAGGGCGACCGCTGGAATATGTCGCGTCCGTGGTGCTGCAACGTTCGGTATCGCCGCCCCCCGGTGTGGCCTCATTGGAGCCGCCCCTGATTGTTGTCCCCTCGCACTCGATACGCATCGTGTCATCTGTCGACATAGGGCCGTTTGAGTGGGCGGTACTATCAAGGCTTGTCCAGCTTAATGAAGTACCGTTATCCGCGACCCGGAACAATTGCCAATCATCAGCACCAGCCGATTCTTGTTCGAATGAATAGCAGTCACCGTCAGAAGACGAACCCCGCGCCATTACGAGGTGGAAAGAGCCATTAGTCGATGTATCTATCGTTATTTCGGAATACTGATCGTCATCATACGTTCCAGTATTTCGCCACATGGCGCAATCGCTGCCACTTGAGCCTAGCTCTATTACGTTCGCGGAAACCCATGACATATCCCCCCACCGGGCCGAAGATGGATTTTCCCACCCGCTATCAATTGAACTGCCGAAATCGTCTGAATGGACCTCGTTTAGATTGTCGCCGTAAGCCACTATATTTCAAATCCAGAAATATAAACCGGGTTGCCCTCGAACTGATCCGAAACCGCCTTTAGAATCTCGCGCATGGTCGATTGATTGTTAACGCCGAGTTGCTCGGTAGACCAGCCGAAATCATCGCGGACCGTGATAAGGGCGTTTTTGAGTACGGTAGGGAATTGCGACCACTTACTAGCCAGCGTTACCCCGGCGTCTTGGGCCTTTTTCTTCCATCCCTCGCCTAGTGCGCCCTCCATGCGCTGCGAGAACAGGAACATACCGATTACGCCGCGTATCACTTCCCGGCGGGTATCACCGACATTGATAAATACATTCGGGATAAACGCGGCTTCGAAAATCGACCGAACCGTCGTCACATTGCCCGCCGTTACAGTGGTTTCCAGATTGTTTTCGGTCGCTAATCTGGTTGCATCTGAATAACCCGCTATCACATCAAGTGTGGCTTGCGGTGCCTCGATCATGGCAACAACAACATCGTTTTCCTGGTAACGGATACTGCCTGAACGGATCACACCGGGTTCGTCTGAATACTTGAGGCGATAGGGGTCGTCCCGCGTACCCGTGCCGGTACTCGGCATTAAAAATAACTCGATAGCCATTTATTCCTCGTTACAAATCAAATTACCGGTGTCCGCTTGCCCCCAACACCGGAGCCACTCTTTATCTGCGTGCTGGCAGTGCATCTCGTACCAACCCGCTCGGCCGTCTTCCTCGACAGGACGTTGATGGCAGAACATCACGCCGTCATTCATATCCAGCAACCAGCCACGTTTTACACTGTTGGGAACTGCGGCCTCTGCGGAAGTGATCACCCCTGTTACGATGTAGATAATCAAAGTCGCGATGAAATAATTCATCCTAAAAACCTCTGAAGTACCGGCACGGCAAATTGCATGAGAGCAATCGCGCCGATGAGCGAATAAGCCACCTTTTCCAAAGTGCCTATCCGGTTTTCGTGTTTGTCGAGTCGTTCATCGTGGCGCGTTACCATTTCTTCCAAAGCCTTAATCTTTCCATCCCTTAGCCCCTCTTCGTAGCTGTGGTCGGTCATTACTGCCCCTTGTAAGCATTCACGCCGTTAACTGAAAACGACGCGGTAATGATCGTGCCGAAAGCCGTGGTAATTGGGGTGAACAAGTCCAGAAACAAACCAGCCGCAATCTCAGCACCGGCAGAATCACCGATACCAAATGCCACCATCATCGCGAAGATTGAGCAGCAAAAGAGGTAATATCCGTATGCGAGACAAGTAAACCGGGTGATCGAGCGACGAAGCATCCCATTGGGATCTATCGTCTTCAGCAGCACCGCTCGGGCGTCAGCCTTCTCTTTGTCCGTCTGTATCGCCTCAGTGGCGATTTTTTCGACGGAACTGATTAAGCCCCCACCGAGGAGCGATGCCAGAATACCCATTAAATTCCCAATAATTGCGCCAGTCTGCGCGTTTGATTGCGAGCCAATCCAGGCAAGCAGCCAAGAATAGAGTAGCCCCGGCTATGCTCGATAAACCGTCTGTTCGTGAGTGTTTCATAGGGGGCTAGTAAGATTCCCCGACACTTGTGAATAAGTGACGGGGTTTTGTACCGGCAAGGCACTTTTGCGCTTGCAATAAAAAAGCCCTCGCGGTGGAGGGCTTCTAGACGCACGTATAACAACGTACCATAAAATTAGAATCTACTTATATACTAATCCGCTAATTGAGTCAAGTCTTTTTCTCTATCTGTTCTCATCCACTCACGCAAAGTATCGTTTTCCGTCACTTTGTGCCTGTCATACCCAAGCGCGTATATTTCTCAGATATACCGAAAAGGGTATATTTTTCGTGAAAACTATCAGCAAAATGCCGAAATCGCTGTTTTGCTGATAGAAAACCCAGAAAATAGAATTTTTCTTTTGGGTTTTATGGGCCGCAGGTATAACTTGTTCATTATTTATGAACCGCCGCGCATAACGAACGGGTTATTCCGGATTTGCACTACTCCTCGATTAATTCGCAAGACACGTAATAATAACTAGTGCCGGTGTAATCAATATCGAAATTAGGGTCGCCGTTTTCATCTTCCCTCACACTCTGGGTTCCTGCTCTCTCTGTTTCCCAATCCACGTATTTATCAACCCCGTACAACTTCATTAATGCTTCAAGCTGAATCACCCGGTTTTTCGCCGCCTCTTCGGTGCGGAATGCTTGGACAATCCATTCACGGTGATCCGAATATTCACCTGTTTGTGCTTGGACTATATAAATTTTCATCGCTATTCCTCGTTAAACCGCCGCTCTACCTGGGCCACCGCCCACTCAAAAGCGTTCTTGTACATCTCCCGATCTATCCCTAATCGCTTGCAACTATCCTTAATCTTCAACTTGTATCGAAACCGGCATTTCAATATTTCCGTGTGCGTTCTCGATAGCTTCGTGTCGATGATCCGGCCCACCTTGTCCACGTCATCCCAATTCGTCGGGGTGCGCGTCTCTCTGAACCCTTTCGGGCGATACTCGCGGAACGCCGGGCACTGCTTCGGATAGCCTAAATGTTCACTGGTGCGGGATTGGCCCCACCGCCAGAGCAGATGATTAACGTACTCGTCGGCCATTACCCGTCACCAAAACATCAATCCCGTATATCGCCTTAACCAGCTTGCGCTTGAACTTCGATAAAGGGGTGTCCATGCCTTTGAAGTCTTCGACGATAGTTCGAGTGTGATCGTAGTATGTGAAGTCGGCTATATACTTGCCCACTGTTTCAGAATCACCCACTAGGTTCCGCACCGTTATGGGATATTCTGGTTGCAACTCTAAGCCGAATATCTCCCCCGCCTTCTCCAACTGCCTCAACTCCCAATAGCGGTTATATTCGCCCTGAGAATCGAACTTGATCCAAGTTTTGGGATCGGAGCCGCAGCACTTTCCCTCCCGCTTCGGGTGCCCGTGGTTGCATTGGGGGCAGAGGAATACTCGTTTAGCGCGGTACTTAGTCAATGGCCTGATACCTCCACTCCAAATTACCGAACTGGTATAACTCCGGACGAGCCATTCTCTCCACGTACTCCAGCCAGCGACACTCACCAGCACCCACACGGACAGGATGCCACGCAAACCACCGATGCCAGGTACACCGCTCGGCTTTCTTCTCTTGGAAAGTCTTTCCGCAGTTAAATTTCACTTCTCGCACTCCTTAGCCAACTCCCGAAACACCTTAGCCGCTGCCTTCTTCGCCGCTTTGGTTGTCTTGCCGTTGGCTATGTGTTGGATAGTCTTCCTGTCCGGGTTGTAGATGCCGACAGTTACGGTTTTTCCGTGATCGGGCATGGTGATTAGCTTTAGGTTCATTTCCTGTTCCCGAACTGCGAATACTTACGTTCTAAGAATCGCAGACTCACCGGCAACTCATCGAAGCTACCGTCGTCTACGTCGTTTAACAGCCATATACCGCGCCAGGACTGGTTTGTTTGGGGTGTTAGGTAGCCCTGCCCTTCCCGATAAAATATCCCCGTAAACAGCCCTGTAATTGATCCTCCGTCTGCCCTTCTCGCGTAGTGGATATCCCTGTCCTGTACATGCCCCATCACGCAGGACATTAGCTTTTTATTCACCAATGCCCTCGCGCTGCTCACCGGCCTACCCATCACCCCACTAGTGAAGAAATGGGAATACGCGATACCATCAATCACAACCACGTCGAGAAAGTCGTATACCTCGAAGCCCATTTCTTTTAGTTTCAGGTCCTCAATCGACATTAAGCCCTCAGTCTTCGGATCGTCTTCAACGGCGCGATTAATTCGGTTTTCGTGGTTGCCTAGAGTGAACACCATGCGAGGCTCCCAACGTTTCCTATGTCCCTTTCTGCGCCGCTCCCGTTCCGTTTCAATAATCTCCACGAATCGTTTCATTGCGGCGATTCCGGCTTCTATATCCTTGATGTATCTGCGCCCCTCGAAACTCTTTTTGCCCTCGTCATAGAGCGAGAGGCTTTCCATATCCCAATGATCGCCGTTGAAGATGATCACGTCCGGACGCTTACTGACTGCGTAGTGAGCCGCCCACACAATATGATCGGTGTTGCTCTCCGGGGTGACTTGAGTGTCAGGGATTACTAGATGTCGGCGTGCCATTATTCGTCCCAAATCTCCCCGATAAACTGCCGCTTCTCCAAAATCGCAGACACTAATCGATCTTTATCACCGAACGACAGCCCGTACTCCTCGGGATCGTCGTCTGCACTCAACTTGTGGGCAATGCAATATATCTGCCAGAGGTAATGCGCGTTTTCCGCGATTCTCTGGTGACGCTCGCTTAATACGAGGTCGTTTGCTTCCCAGGGATCGGCTTTAATCATTTGATTTCAATCACTCCCGCGACTATCGCCATGTTCAGCGTCTCAATAAGCCACCTCGTTTGCGGCCATCCCTGCCCACCGTCCCGGTGCACCTGTTCGTGGACTTCGCGAGATAACGGAACCGCTGTGATGTCTCCGTTCTTGCCGCCCATCTTGCCCATCTTGTCCACGCCGATAATGTGGTGCGGCTCTGCGGGTGTCTGCCCGGTATGGCAGCACGGGAGGGTTCGAACAAAGTCCAGATACTTCTTGCTGTTGGTGTCTACGATTTTCATCACGCCTCCAAAGGAATCAGAAACCCAAACGCAGAAACCGCGCCGGGTAAGTGTTGCGTTGTGATCGGCCCAAACGACAAAGTGATAAACGGCGCGACGACTATCGGGTTCTCGTAACCCGTTGCCGCAGCTACCGCGCCACCCAAGCGAACCGGACCCCATGACTTCCAGTGCCACCCGTATTGATACGCGAATGACTCGCCATACTTGCTATTCTCGAAATACATCACCGTATGAGAGTTGTGGGTATGCCGATCAACCCAAGTGAGTCCAATACCGTGATGCCGCTCGTTGTAGTCTCCGGATGTGTGGTGATCGCTAGCCAGGAGTGTGGAGAAGTGGAGGCGGTAATCATCGGCCCATACTGAATTGAGTATGCCGTCCAGTAACAGCAGCCCGATGATCGCGGCGAAAGCGATAGAAGGTTTCATAACAACCCCAAATTGGGTACATCCAGCCCCAGATTGGGGTCGTCTGCCTCGGTATCGCCCAATGCTTCGCCGCCGAATACCACCGGCAGGGCGAATATAAGAGCGATAAAAAATGCGCCTCGATTACCCATTGCTATACACCTCGCCGCGTATTTGCTTGTTGTGTTCGCCAAACTTCGATCTTTGCTTGTGCTGCTGTGAGCATCCATTTAATCCGTTCTTCCTGCTCTACTGCCGCCCTCAATCCGTCAAGATGATCCCGGTAATCTGGATGCGCGTAGGCGAACGATTCGCGTTCATGGCCGGGGCCGTCCTTTTCTTGCATTAGGGTGGCTTTTAGTGTCTTGCGGTATTCCTCCAGATAAACCCGCTGCGCCCTTGCTATGGCGTATTCGTTGCCGTGGTCGCGGATGTAATCTAGGGCCGCTTCGATTTTGTCGTCTGAGATCATGGGTGGTGTACCGTCCTCATTTTGAGGAATGAGCGAATCACGTCAGGGCCGACGATAATCGCGTGAAACGTTATCGGTATGGGGTAGTCCCCGGAGCGGGTTTTTAGGAATGGCAACTGCCCGATCTGAGTCCGAACACCCACAACGCGCCCATCGAATACAACCGGGCTTCCACTGTCACCGCTTATCGTTGGTAGGCTCGCGTGATAAGCCCCGTGCCTAAAGTTGGTTTGTGTTTGCGCGTGCCCCTCCTGATAGGAGAGATGCTGCCCCAATCCGTAGCCCGCCGCGTAAATCCTGGTGCCCTGCTTCGGCCAATTACCAATCGGCAAAACCATCGGTTGATAGCCACGACAATCACACCGCAACAAGGCCAAATCACTGCTCGGATCGATCTTGATCACCGCCGCCTCAAACTCCAGCGCAAGGCTTGCCATCTTTAGTGTTACTGTGTCGTAGTAAGCCGGTTCACCGTCGTCGACATACTCCACCACATGGGCGTTTGTGATGAACAAACTAGGGGCCACCGGGAAAGCACTGCCGAACTGAGTGGCTACATCAACCATAAACACCGACTGCCGAAAGTAGGCGCTGTGTTCTTCGTTGTAAGTCTGCGCGTTCCGCGTTACCAGAATCAGCAGCAACCCGATACACAGGAAAGACGTGTAGCGCATGGCGTTACGCATGAACCCGAGTAAGGGTTTCACTTCAGCAACTCCGGGTTTTCGTGAATGTTGCCGATGACTTCAATTCGGGCCGATGGGTCTAAGTTAGCCAATCCACCCCCGAGGGCCATCCCTCTAACCCGATTCGAAACCGCGCGCAGGTCATAGAACCACCCGCAATAACCCTGATCCTCGATAAACTCAATTTCCCCGACATAATTCCATTTGTCGTAAGTTGGCGGGTCATTAGTCGCATCACCATAAAACGGATATTCGCGGCAAACGAATAAATCCCCCTCGTAGATATCGACGCCGTTCTTGTCCTTTAGGCCGGTGAATTGGGTGATTACCAAATGCTGCAAATCCTCGGCTTTTGGCGAGCAGATCAATGTGCACTCACCGAAAATATGGAAGCCGTAGAAAGTGCCGCTATGGGGATCGCTCGCGCCGTACCATTCCTGTCGGTTCTCGTCCCACGCTCTAAACTTAATCTCTCTCATATAAACCTCACATCGGCCTATCTATGTCGCCGTTTTCGTCGGGTTCCTCGCGATGTGCGCCCAGAAAAGCCCAGACGCCGCATATAAACCCGAATATAAAAAGTATTATTTCCATATCTTCTCAGCCTCTTCTGTGTTCTTCGGACGCCCACGATTCAACCACTCGCCGTTTACCTGCTCCCAAAAGGTGTAAACCCATCCATTCACCCAAGCGCGGGAGATTCGCCAGTTGCCCGATTGCGCGGAGTAGTTGTCGAGGCGTTTCCATTTCATTCAATCTCCATTATTGCCCTGCCGATGATTTCGGGGATTTGGGGGATGACGGTATTTCCGAGGGCTTTAGTTCGGTGTGGCCAATTGGGTACCCCATCAGCCACTCCAACCAGCGGACATTTATCATCTCCCCATCCAGCCCATACCTCCCGCCCCACTCGTCCAAGTTCCCCATATACTTTCCCGTCTTCGATAACCTGTCCCACCATTTTCGATTTTTGTACTGTGTTGCTCTGAGGGTGGGCAATAATCCACACACGGTCTCGGGATTGCGGGGCGCTAACGAAGTAACCCGGGATACAGTGCCATTCCGCATCAAACCCGATCGCGGCCAGGTCTCGCAGAACTCTGGCAAACCATCTGCCGGAGTCTCCAGTAAGCAGTGCTGAGACATTTTCAATGATTGCGTAGCGGGGTCGTATGTCGCCAATGATTCGCGCAAGCTCACCCCATAAACCTGACCGCTCACCCTTGAGGCCAGCTTGATTGCCCGCAAACTAAGGTCTTGGCAGGGGAACCCCCAGTGACGACATCGGGAAAAATTCCATCTGCTCTGAGTCTCTCTGCTGTGACTTCCCTAACGTCATCGTAAATCGGCACGCCTGGCCAATGCTTCGCCAGCACTTTCTGGCAGAATGGCTCGATCTCGCAGAAAGCGACGGTTTCCATTCCAGCGCGTTCCAGCCCTAAACTGAATCCGCCGATACCCGAAAATAAATCCAGCACTTTCATTCACAGATCCACCCACTCCACTCTCGGAACCTCTAACTCAATCACCACTCGAACACCGATCACTAGCCATAGGCAGATCAACAAAGCGCAAAGAATGGGGATGGGGTGAGTCACTGGCCTACCCCTACAAAACTTCGCCAAACCCTCATGGAACTGGCGTAAATTGGTAACTGCTTCTCGTAGTCCGAACTGTTGAAGTGATGCCGGATTAACTCGCAAGTCTCGGAGCAGGTGATCGATCTATGCTCAGTGGGTGCGCGGCATACAACACACTCACCAGCCGTGCGACAATCTCGCTTCCCCCTGTTCTGATTTGTGTGCGCGTTTCGGCAAACTGGTGAACAGAAAAGGCGAATTAAAAAACGCGGATATCGTTCATCGTCTCGGCGCTTGATATCCCCTCCGCAGTGCTTGCAGGCACCTTTTCGAACTTCACCGCCTTGAGTTTCTTTTTTACGTCCCATTACGCCCTCCATCGAAGTGACATAGCATCCGGCCCCGCGACGAATTGAGTGCTTGCAGGGTGGAACCATAATTTGATATCTCCCTCCCAATCGCCGTGCCGTTGCTTGGCTACCCGCAGCACTTCGTCGGGCATCATCTTTTCGCGTTGGGATGGGTGCTTTTGCTCTTTGTCCTTGTTCCGGTGAACGATAAAAATGTTGTCCACTAAATCGGTGATCTCCCCCGCTCCCTTGATATCGAACTTGTCGGGGATCTTGCCTTCGCGATCAGATTTGCGAATGTGGTGGACCAAGTGAATGTGCGCGTTGTGCGTCCTAGCACAGTTGCAGAGCCGATCAACAAATTCCTTTTGGCGGGCGTAGTCATCGGGGCCAATGCCGCACTTCATCAGCGAATCAATCGCGATGTGTTTGATGCCCAATTCCATCGCGGCGTAATGGCACATGCCTAGAATCCGCTCGCTCGCCACCGTGTCCGTTTGGTTGTAAAGCCACATATTCCGGGTGGCTTCGTAGAACAATTCGCGGAACTGCTCTGTCGGGTTGGTGTTGCCCAATGCCTGCCGGATCAATCTCGCGACGGTAGCTGCCGGGCGCATTTCCAGCGAGGCAATCAAACAATTTGATTCCAGCCAGAGCAGGACCTGCCCGAGAACTAACGACTTGCCGTGGCCGTTTACCCCTGCCCACAAAGAAACCTCACCAGGGCGAAGCCGAACAGCGTCGTCCGCTTTCTCCCACGGCAGTCTCTCACCAAAGACATGCCCACCGTGATCGAGTATCTGGTTGGTTTCCTCGCGGAAGGCATCAAGCGGCTCGATGTGCTGCCGCTCGGCTATACCCAAGAATTTCAGGAAGTCGATATCGTTGGGCATCTGGTTCACAGTGATTGCCCCTGATATCCATCAACAGGGAGTTTTGCCCAATTCTCGCGGACGGCTCGCATGAAGGCAGAATCCCAATCGGCGTAGGTGTAGGATTTGGATTCGGCTGCTAGTTTGAAATTTTCGAGATGTTCGCCAAGTCGGGAATAGCCTTTCTCGTCAGCCCAACGTTGCACCCTTTCCGATACATCGAAGTCATCAGGTAACGTTACTTTTCTTTTATTATTTTTCTTTATTCTTCTCTTCTCTTCTCTTCCGTTACTTTCGTTACTTTCGTTACTCTCTTCTTTTTTCGCCTTCTGGCGCTCTCGATATTCGGCCTGTCTTTCGGCGTTGGATTTAGCTTTTGGCCTTTCTTTCTCAGGGACGTTGTGTTCAGAAAAGTTAGGAAAAACAAGCCCTTCCGGAGTTTCTTCAACCCATCCAACAAATTCCATTGCTTCACCAAACCCTGGAATCTCAGCCATATCATCCAGAGTTAGAAGGCTCATCCCTCTGACAAAACCGTCCGAATTTAACGACTCGTTGAGTGATCCCCAAACCTCAAGCAAACCGCACACCGTAACGCGGGCAACGTTACTGAACGTTACGATTTCCGTTACGCTATCGTTACAGGTTCTTTGCACCGGATCGGACCACCAATTCATAAAATTACGGTTCACTGAAAGGTGGTTAGCCATCATCAAAGTCTTGGGATTGCGTCTGATGGTGGTCCGCATCTTTATCCAGTCTCCAGCCACTAAGCCGCCTCTAAACCCTTCTTGAGAAACCGGACGCGGATATATTCGCGCTGGCGCTGTTCGTGTACTTCGCGAGGAAACTTAAACCCGTTGCGGATGAACTCTTCGTAAATCGCGATGTTGAACTCAAGCCGCTTTTGCTCATCGGCTACCGGTTCAGGCAGCCAGTAGAGATGCGGGCGAATGTGAAACCCGTACTCGTCATACGGATCTATCGAGTCCATGAATTGCGTGAAGGCGCTATCCATATTTCAACTCATTCAACTCAGCCTCGAGCGCCGCGATCCGTGCGTCCTTTGCCCGTTCCTGTAGGTCGAATCCGTTACTCCAGGCCAGCCATTGCAGGGGCGCGTAGTTGCCGCAAATCTGCATCAACTCGCACTCTTTGTTCTGGTGGAGATTCACAGTGCCTTGCAGCATTTTGGAGAAGTTGCCCTTGTCGATTCCGAGACACGCCGAAATGTATTCGTGCTTATGACGCGATAGCTGGATGCACAAAAGAATGGCGTCCAGTTTCGTGCGGCAGTTCTCGATCAAATCAGGGCTTACCATTTTGATTCGCCCCACCTTTTGCAGAATCGGCATTTCCGTTTGCATCGTTGTTTCCTTCGGTTGTGGTTGGTTGTAAGCGGGGTGCCGTAAAATAAAATCGTCGGCACCGGTAGAATCAAAAAAAACACCCCGGCACGGAGCCGGGGCAAAATCACCAGCATAAACAGGAGGAGAGAGTTGCTGGCTACTCATGAAACTAGGCCGCGTCCCCGAATATGTCGGGACAAAGCTCGGCGCGAGTGACTTGTCCGTCTAGCGCCCGCTCGATAAGAATTGCCATTCTTGGCGGCACTTTCTTATCACGGTGAAGCCACGAGGAAACGTGGCCTTGTTGCTTGTCAATCAGCTTTGCGAGAGCCGTTTGACTGCCTGCGATCTGGATCGCTTTCTTTAGTGCTTGTGTAGACATAAGCGCAACTGTAATTCATTTGTTCTATGAAGTCAACATGTGTTATACTCCCTCCCATACCTAAACAACAGCACAGAAGAATGAAAGACGCCATCGCCATCGATCTCACCCGCTTCGAACTCCAGCAAATGGAGGATGCCCGCTTTGAGATTCCGGCAGAGGAGAAAGGGCTGGAAGTGAAAGAAAAGCTCGAGGCGTTTTTCCAGACGGAATTGGGCATCAGTTACGAGGCATTCGAGAAGAAGGTTCGCGAGGCGAATCCCTGCGCTAACCCGATGGATCAAGCCATTGGCGAATCTTCGGATGAGTGGGTAGAGCGCGAGGCGCTGGAGTGGAAATGAAAGCTTGGTATTTTGCACCAAAAAACAACCGACTGCGCTACGGCGATGATCGGTTAATTCGTGTCGGCATCACTCATAGAGTAGGCGTGGAGCCGGAAACCTGCGAGCGAGGATTGCACGCGAGTCTTAGAGTGATCGACGCCCTGCAATACGCAGAAACATCGATTCTCTATCGCGTTGAGTTAGGCGGGAAGATGGATCACGCGGACGACAAGATCGCCGCGCAGTCCCGCAAATATCTAAAGCGAATGGATATCGAAAAGATTCTGTTTGAATTCTCACGCAAAGCCGCAAAACGAAACATTGAGAAGATCAAGCCTTATACCACCGACGATGATTATTCACTGATTATCAAGTGGCTGGATACGGGTGATCAATCGTTAAAAGGCGCAGCGTGGTCAGCAGCGAGGTCAGCAGCGAGGTCAGCAGCGTGGTCAGCAGCGAGGTCAGCAGCGGGGTCAGCAGAACGAGACTGGCAAGAATCCACCCTTCTGGAAATGATCAACGCCGAATTCGATGTTTAGAATCCGCCTCCACAACCAGCAGGACGAATATTTTACCGACGAAGGTTTAACCGTGGCATTCCCCACAAAGACAGACGCGCAACGATTGATCGACGAAATCTGCCGGTTAAACGTGAAGCTATGGGGTATGCCCTTTCGGAGTGAATACGAGATAGAGGAAATAGATAGATGAGCGCACAGACAAACGTTGAACAAGTGCAGCAACTAAGGGCCGAAGTCCCCGTAGAAGCCAGCAACGATTTAATTTACATCCAGGCGAAGCTTAACGCGCCCAAGACTCGCGAAAACAAATTTGGCGGGTTCAGTTACCGGAGCGCGGAGGACATTCTTGAAGCCCTCAAGCCTTTGCTGGATGAGGTGGGATGCCGCCTGATTGTATCTGATGAGATTGTTGTTATTGGCGAGGGGGAACTGGCCCGGTTCTACGTGAAGGCGACAGCAACCCTTACCGATGAATTTGGCGACACTTATAGCGCAGTGGGTTTTGCGCGTGAGCCTCAAGACAAGAAAGGTATGGACGATAGCCAGATCACCGGCACCGCGTCCAGCTACGCCCGCAAATACGCGTTAAACGGATTGTTCCTGATTGACGATTCCCGAGATCCCGACGAGTTAACCATTGTCGCGGAATCTGAAGTAGATGCTTTCACCGATCTGGTAGAGAACGAGGAAGGCGCGAAACTGTTTTTGATGCAACTGAACGAACGCGAGAAGTACATGGCGCTGTCGAAGTCTGCGGCCCCGAAAGGCGGCAAGGTG
>FUIF01005538.1_pt1 | contig 13341 bp, 22 predicted proteins | sample 1003461 | NCBI WGS metagenome assembly FUIF01 (sample SAMEA80401918, study PRJEB19352) | marine metagenome | reverse complement strand
ACAGAGATTGCTATTGACCTGGAGACTAAAGATCCAAACATTAAGACGAAAGGACCAGGATGGGCTACGTTTGATGGCCATATCGTAGGATTTGCAGTAGCTGCACTTGGGCAGCAATGGTATTTTCCTATTGCTCACGATGCAGGTGGTAATATGGATTTAGCAATTACTACAGCTTGGATGCAAGATATTTTAAAAACACCAGCAACTAAAATATTTCACAATGCAAGCTACGATGTGGGTTGGTTGTTAGTAAATGGTTTCGAAATCAATGGGCCAATTGTAGATACAATGGTAGCTGCAGCTCTTATCAATGAAAACAGATTTAGTTTTAGTTTAAATGCATGTGCTAAAGATTATTTAGGTGAAATTAAAAACGAAACATTCTTAAATGAAAAAGCAAAAGAATGGGGTATAGATCCTAAAGCAGATCTTTGGAAGTTACCTGCAGGTTACGTTGGTTTCTATGCAGAACAAGATGCAGGTTTAACTTTAAGACTTTGGCAGCACTTCAAAACAGAGATATCTAAACAAAGCTTACACGATGTTTGGGAAATGGAAATGGATTTACTTCCGATCTTGATTGAAACAAGACGAAGAGGAATTAGAGTTGACGAAGCAAAAGCTGCTATGCTAAAGAAAGAATTCAAACAAAAAGAGTCTGAGGTTTTATCTGATATAAAATCTCAGACCACACTAGATGTAGACATCTGGGCAGCAAGATCTGTAGCGCAAGTGTTTGATAGAATAGGTGTTGAATACCCACGGACACCGAAAACCGGTGAACCAAGCTTTACGCAAAACTGGCTAGTAAACTGTGATAACCCGATAGCGCAACTAATAAGACAAGCAAGAGAAATAAATAAATTTCACTCAACATTCATAGACTCCATTCAACGTTATGTTCACAAAGGTAGAATACATTCCGAAATAAATCAGTTACGTTCTGACCAAGGTGGAACTGTATCAGGACGTTTATCATATTCTAATCCCAACTTGCAACAGATTCCTGCACGAAACAAAGAATACGGAAACAAGATTAGAAGTTTATTCTTACCTGAAGAAGGAAGACAATGGGGTAGTTTCGATTACTCACAACAAGAACCAAGAATCGTAGCTCACTATGCTGCATCAGTGAATACAAATTTTTCAGGTGCATCAGAGTTCATAGAGGCATACAAAAATGAGTCCGCTGACTTTCATCAGATTGTGGCAGATATGGCTGGAATCACTAGAACACAGGCCAAAACTATCAATTTAGGGCTATTTTATGGTATGGGTAAGGCCAAATTAGCTAAGGAATTAGGTATTTCTAAGGATAGAGCTGAACAATTATTGATAAAATATGGTGATAGAGTGCCATTTGTGAAGCAATTAGCTACAGATGTGTCTAGCTCTGCCTCTAAATATGGCTTTATTCGAACAATAAGGGGTCGTAAATGCCGATTTGACATGTGGGAGCCCTCTACCTTTGGAATGAACAAAGCAATGCAATATGAGGAGGCTAAGGCCGTTTATGGCAATAATATACGTAGGGCCTTTACATAATCAAGCTTTGAATAGATTAATTCAAGGATCTGCAGCTGACCAAACTAAGCAGGCTATGATAAATTGTTATAAAGCAGGATTTAAACCTTTACTCCAAATCCATGATGAATTATGTTTTTCAATAGATAAGGAATCAGATATTAAAAACGTAAAGGAGATAATGGAACATGCCATCGGAGATTTCAAAGTACCTTCCAAAGTTGATATTGCACTCGGACGATCCTGGGGAGAAGCTAAGGAATAGTATCCCCTGCAAGACTTGCAAGGGAACTAAAGTTATTCTTCAGATTGAGGATCTTGAGATTGTTCAGAAGGATCCTTGTCCTGATTGTTCTCCGACTCCTGAGCTTCTTCGATCTTACGCTGCTTTCTAAGTTCTTCGTAATATTTTGGGTGTTTGAATACAAACGTCATATGCTCTCCTTTTATTTTTTATTTACTATTATACCACGAGCAAATTTTCCATTTTTTATTTTATTGAATAGTAGACGACTGACGATCGCAGGGGTTTAATTCTGGATGCGACACTGCATGCTTTTTTTGGCGGATAGAATCCCTAGGAAAAAAATGATTTTTTTTAAAAACTGAACTATTATCTAGCCAGCTTGATCGTATAATCCAACCTTAGCATCTTCAACGCTTGATCGTTGATCTTTGTCTTAAGGTTTTTAATTTTAATATCGATCCACTTCATATCAGGGGTTACTCTGCCCTGACTCAACGCCTGGTTTGCCCACTTGGACTCCAACTGAAGTTTTTCCGATATCAATTTCTGTAGTTGCATCTCGGTCAACCTCTTCGAAGGTTATGAAGAGAATATCAGGATCATGAAATCCTGGCCCTTCATTTTCTTTATAATCTCCTGAGTCAACCTTCTTTTTAAAACACTCAAGAGCATCTATATCGTTCTTAGCCTCAAGCGTCTCATCAACATATATATTTTTATAATTTGCTTGGACGCGATATAGTTTCATAAGTGATTATATACCAAATAGTGACATATTTGCAACTAAGTAGAAGGAAGTTCTTTACAATCAAATTTTATGGCTATTTTCTCTTCATTTATGCGGTCAATTCCATAATAATCGTCATTTTTAAGCTGTTTAAATGTGTGTAAGGCCATTGAATACCCACCAATTGCACAGTCATAATGACTTTTAAACATCATTCCTGGTATAGATGACTCAGTACATTTACCAGTTATTATACTGCACAGGTGTAGAACTAAAATAAACTTCATAATATCCTTGCATATCCCATTAAAATAATTATATTTGGCATTACATAAATCATAACAAAGAGGAGCAACAAAGTAAATGAAGAACAAATCTGAGACGTTCAATAATTGGTGTAAACAGGTTGACAAGATTTTATCTGACCTGCCAGAACACACAATTCAGGGAGAACCCATTGGAATATTCTGATGATGAATTCCAAAACACTATGCGTAAATTACAGCAGTGTTCATTGAAGTTTGATGAAATGCCAATTTACATAATCAACGAAAAGGTAGCTAGTGAACTATGCTATGACCATTTGAAAGGATTGGAAGAAGATGAAAGATCTAATCTTTAGCATGATGTTTATTGCATTGCTTGCAATGTTACCAGCAAAAGTAATTTTATTTTTGTTTGGTGGTTTGGGTTATTTAATATTTTATTAGGAGGAACGATGGACATAAATAAATGGAAATCATGTGCAGTAGATATTGAATCATATACTATTATTAGAGCTATGGGTCAAAATGGTTTTAGACGACCAGGCAATATGATTGCTAAATTAGTAGATGATGAAGTCAAAAAGATAGCTAAAAAACAAAACATTAGCTACGATAAAATGAAACAGAATTTACTTGCAGAAGGCAAAAAACTTCTTAACGGTAAATAGTTGATCAACGGGGGTGGCGTACGGGAGACTAACGCCACCTTTTTTCTTGCAATTTAAAAAAATAATCTATAATAATAAATTAGTATTCCTAAGCCTAAATGAAAAAGTGGGGCTTTCAAAACACTTTATTTTCACCGAACAACGAATAACAAAATTAACTTTAATAAAAGGATATTTTGTGGGTAAAGCTGTAAAACGAGGCAGTGAAGAAGCATTAAATCAAGCGTTAGATAAGCTTGTTATGGTTTGTCCAAATAAACAAACTTATAACGAACTGACAAGTTTGATGTTTCAGTTGTATTGTGGAAATGACTTTGGTTTAGGAAATTTCAGTCTTTCTTTCCTTGATAAAATCGAGGATCGATGGCGATCAGGGCGTAAACGTGCTGCAGAAACGAGAGGCATAAAACTGGTTGTTAAAAATGGCTAACCACGGTGTAATCTTTCCATATCTTTTATCTTTCCCGCATCGTGGTTAGGCTAATGGACAAGAACCTAGAGGGTTACTCAAAGATTCAATTATCATGCTTGACCATATGACAGGTCAAGAAAAAATGGATTATCTAGAACGGATGTGGGATTTGTATATCCGTGTTTATGAAAAGCCATTATATAGGTATCGAACTCGTAAGCCATCACGAACATTTACAATGGATAAGAAAAAGGCATATGAGTTGTGCTCCAAGCTTACTAAAATTTTTGGGCACTAGATTGAGCCTGGAGATTACAAAACCAAAAGCATTTGCTGAACAGCGATTGTTTCAAGCTGTCATTGTGCAAGCCTTAGAAGATGCAACAAACCCATCTAATTTTAAAAGAGAAACCTATCATAAGCACGATAGTCATTGTTGGTTTGTAGAAAACTCTGATGACTTTCAGGAAGTATGTTGGGGTGCTGACATGGATCCTGAATTTGTAAGAGGTGAATATTTAAGATTGGTTGATAGTGGAAAAATTTATTTTAATAAAATGCAAATTGCATGGTTGCGGTATCGAAGATGTATAAGGAGTATCGAGAAGCAGGTAGTAAGGAAGAGAGAAGAGAGATTAGATCTAAAATTTTAAAAGAAAATTTAAGTAAGATTAAATAGTCATGGTGGTCTAATGTGTTTAACGCCTGGGAGTATTTGAAAAAGAGAGCAATTAATAACATTACTCCCAGGTACGTTAATTAACCAGCAAATTGATTCATTAAAAATGAACACAAAATAAATATACACGAAAACGGGACACCGGACAACGGAAAAAGGATCTACCGAACGGGATCAGTGGTGTTGCAAAAATGTCACAAAATTTATACTATATAGATATTCTAGACCCCTGACTAATAAAAAGTACCCCAGGGGGTAAAAGAGGTGTATCTGGTGTATCTAAACAACTATTAGTCAAGTATACCAACACTTTTAATCGATTTTTATGGTGTATCTATGGTGTATCTATGGTGTATCTGGGATACACCACTCTTGCGGGAACGCTATCAAAACTTTTTGGGGCTATTACTTTACGATGAAATAATCTATATAATAGAAAATTATGTACAAAAAAATGTTAATTGGTGGCTTAGTCACTAAAAATATCATGAAAGCTTTTAGAGAATATATTAAATCTGGAAGTAGAAGAACATCTCAAATTGTAAAAGAAAGTGGTGTAAGCAGAGCTGCTGCTAAAGCAGATGTAAAATCTGGTTTGAGAGATAGGTTGAAAAGCAAAAGAACTACAGCAATGGTTCAAAGAGATAGTTTAAAAAACAAGACTGGTACATTTAATAGAATGCAAAGAAATAAAAAACAAAAAGAAGTTAGAGAACTTACACAAGATATTAATAAATTAAAATAATGCCAGGTGGACTAAAGAAAAAATCTGAAAGAACTGAATTAGATCTCACACCAAAACAAAAAATGTTCGTAGAGATATACGTAAAAGATTGGGGATCAATAACACAAGCTGAAGCACTTAAACGTGCTGGGTATGTTTGTACTAATGAAAAAGATTATGGATCTGTTGCATCTAGAATGTTATCTAGAAAGCACAGTCCTCATATAGCTAAATATTTTGATAAACTTTTTGAAAGAGAAGTTAAAAAATATGAAAGTGACAACCTTAGAAGATATAAAAGGTTAGAAAGAATTGCTGACAAAGCCGAAAAAGATAAACAGTATGCTGCTGCAATTAATGCTGAGTATAGATCAGGACAATTAGCAGGTGCTTATGTTGATAGAAAAGAGGTTAGAGTTAGTGGTTTGGAGGGTATGTCACGTGAGCAACTTGAAACAAAATTACAAGAACTATCGGACAAAATCGATGGCTACAACGCCAAGACGATTGAAGTTGAGTCCGAAGACGTTGCAGAAATTGAACAAGGCTAGTTGGTCTGAATGGTTAAATGCATTTAACCAGGTACATAACTCTACAATCACTTCATACGTTGGAACTATAAAAATTAAAATAGATGAATAGAAAAAAGATCGCTGTACCAAAAAAGGTAAAACAAGAGATAGATAAATATCCAATGGTATCTGTCGAGTGGTATGATATCGTCTCGGATAGCTCATGGAGTAGTTTTTCTGATGTGAAGAAAGCCAAGCTGGCAACCTGCATCACCAAAGGACATTTGCTGTCACAAGCTAAAGGTGTTACAAGAATTTTTGGAGATTACTCATTTAATGATAATAGAACTGAGATTGAAACAATTGGTAATACTACGTTGATACCTAATTCAGTCATCAAAGAAATTAAAAAACTGACTTAATGACAACAAGTAAAAACGCTGAATCTAGGCTATGGCAAAAGGTCAAAAAAGGACTGACTGATTGTTTTCTAACACGCATAGAATCTAGCACAATTAATGGAATTCCTGACATTCATGCTGTAATGAAAAACGAAGTATTTTGGATAGAACTTAAATCAGATTCGTTAAGTTATCCGAAGCTAAATAAATGGCAAATTGTATGGATCAATAAATATATTATGGCTGGAGGCAAGGTAATTATCTTGAAAGAGACCCCCTTGCAGAGACTCCTTAAACTGTACAGACCGGTGTCCGTGTTCACTGATCCTCGTTCCCTCGTGCCCTTTGCCTCGTTCTCGTTCCCGTTTCAATGGCCCATGGTCCAGCGAAGGCTGCTGGTGGAACTGGCAGCAGGTGACGCTGCAGCGTGATCCTCGCTCTCGTTTCCTGGCCACCGATTTTCCCTCTTTGTTGGTCGGTGGCCTGGTGACGGACCCAGCAGCAGGATCTCGTTCTCGTTCATAACGGAACCTCGTTCTCGTTTTCTGGCAACGATTTAGGGGGCTCCCCCAGCAGCTCAGGACTGGGCAGCCAGATCCTTCGCTTGACAGCTATCCCATGATGTCGTATGGTGTGGTAAAACAAGGAGGAAACAGATGGCAGTAGACTTTGACGCTTTGGATCTCGTTCGAACAGAGAACAAAGCTCGTGCTTACAACAAGAGAGTAGATGAGCTCAGGCAGCAGGTGACGGATCTCACCGAGCTGGTAGAAGCTTTGGTAAGAGAACTACCCGATGAAAAGAAATGGTCTTTTGAAGAACGATTAAAGAAAATTAAAAACAGGGGTTGACAGATCTCCCATCTTATCTTATGTGTACGTAATCAACATAGGAGGATAGAAATGGATCTTAAGAAGCTCGTAAAACAAGTTAACGCTGAGAATGCACCACCTGATGGTTGGCATCCAGCGGACCAGGTAGCAGCGCCCGCTGTCGATAAGCCAGAAGAAGGAAAAGTATACGCACTGACCGGTGCCCCCGGATCACGCTGCATCGCTAATGGTTTCTCGTGGAAAGACTCAGAGGTGAAGGATGAGTCTGCAGGACCTGCTGCTGGCCCAGGCAGCAGGAAGGAACGTTGAGTTTAATTCTCGTGTATTTAGTTCTGCTATTCATGATGCCCAGTGTCACTTTGGTTGGCACTGGGATCTTAATTCTCGCTCTCGCTGGAGTTTTCTAATCCCGTCTCGTCTCGTTTAGTAATGGAGCTGGTGATGGCAGCGTCAGACTCAGGACTGGAAGCGCAGGCGCTGGAACATCTGCTGGAAGAAGCCAAGTGGGTTGCCAACTAGTTTAGAATTATTCTAAAAGATAATTGTTGCATTAGGTAATGGGAGATGATAAGAGAGGGAAACAATTAACAATAGGAGAAAAAGATATGGGACTAGACCAACACGCACACCTACGAGGCACTAATATAGATTGGGAAAAATACTACAACGAAGATGATTACGGAGATAAAAATAATATCTTCGTTTGGAGAAAGCACGCAAGACTTCAACAGTTCATGGCGAAGAAATGGGCAAAACAAAACCCTGCTGTAGAGATAGACGGACACCTTGCACATTTGGGTTTCAATGGCGATCAAGAAGCCCCTGCTACATGACTAAAGAGGTCGTTCAAGAGTTAGCCGATCAAATAAAAAAAGACTTCGCTGACTATCCTGCAACTGACGGATTTTTTTGGGGGCAACAATTCCAAGAGGAATCTGTGAAAGAGTACAAAGAACAGGATATTAAGTTTTTAAAATTCTGCGAGCAAGCGATCTCTGAAAACAAGGTCGTAGAATATTGGTGTAGTTGGTAATGCCGAAAAAAAAGAAACGAGGCGACAATGTCGCCTCGTCTCGTTCTCGGTTAGGAAATGAAAAAGATAATACAAAGATACCACCAGAACGGCAGGCGCAACGGCAAGAACTTCCCGAATGGGCGAAAGACTTACCAGATGAAATAACAATAAGAACATGGGAGATAGATTAATGCTTTTACCCTTATTGCTAGACCTATTAAAAAAGATAAAAAAAAGATAAATTAACTATTGAATAAGATATAATAAGATATATACATATGGAGTATTCATAAGAATACATAACTTAACAAAGAGGAAAATATGACAACAGCTATAAAAAAGCTAAAGCAAGAACGAAAAAAAACAAGTCCTTGCTTATGTTCAATTAAAGCTAAAGTCTAATAGACTTAATAAAGAGTTAGACACAATGAAACAAAACATTGTTGATTGCTTTGATCGAACAAATCAAAACTTAATCATTGTTCAAGATGAACATGGAAATAGTTTTGGATTACAAAAAATAAATCGTAAGCGAAAGAAATTTGAAACTGCAAATTTCAAAATTGCTCACAATGATTTATATAATAAGTTCACTACTGAATTAGAGTATAGTGAATACAAAGCAATAGGGAGTGATGACAATGCCCAATAATGATTTAATTAATATTGCTAATGTATTGAGTGAACGACTTAATCAAAACACACCTACCTCACTAGCTGACATGGTTATTGAGAATGGTCAAAAGAAACAACTCAATTATGAAATAATGTTCCAACTGTTAATGGGAGAATGTGAAAAACATATTCTTGAGAACATTGGAAACCCATGTGTTGATGAGTTTAAAGAGAACGTACTTAAAAAGTTTTCTACACTTGTCCAAGCTTTACACACTACAGAATAATCTCTGACAAAACCAATGGCGCTAACGCGCCATTGGTGTATCTTCGTTATAGAAGGCTCACAATTTCCAACGACCTGCTTTTTTAAATTTTGCACCTGGATTTCGCGTTCTGGGGCTAGGTTTTGCGAGCCGAAAGGGTTTACAAAGTAGGATATACAAATATACTAGGGTCCCAAACGGTATGAATATTGAAAACCTTACAGAAGAAGAATTAAAAGATATTATTCTCAAAAAACAATTAGAGTGGATCAAGTTATGCCAGGATAATTTTTTAGTTTTTGTTGAGTCTGTCTGGCAAGATTTTATCTACAGAAAAACAAAGGACCCAAAGAAATATGGGCACCATCAAATTATTGCTGAATCCTTTCAAGATATAGCTGACGGTGATGCAAAGAGGCTCATCATTAACATGCCCCCTAGACATACTAAATCTGAATTCGCATCTTATTTATTCCCTGCTTGGTATATTGGAAAGTATCCAAAGAAAAAAATAATGCAGGTATCACACAACGCTGAACTTGCTTCAAGGTTCGGTAGCAAAGTTAGAAACTTAATGAACACCAAGGAGTATAAAGAAATATTTGGAAATGTTACACTAAGAGAAGATAGTAAAGCAAAAGGCCGTTGGGAGACTAATCATGGGGGTGAATACTTTGCAGCGGGGGTTGGCGGTTCTATCACAGGACGAGGGGCGGATTTGCTTATTATCGATGACCCACATACTGAACAAGACTCATTGTCTGATACAGCTATGGAACGTGCATACGAGTGGTACAGTTCAGGGCCACGTCAACGTTTGCAACCAGGTGGTAGAATCTTAGTTGTAATGACACGATGGGCAACTGACGATCTAACAGGAAGGCTCGTGAAGGCTCAAGGAGAAGCAAAAGCAGATCAGTGGAAAGTAATTTCTTTTCCTGCCATTATGCCTAACGATAAACCAGTTTGGCCTGAGTATTGGAGTAGAGAAGATTTAGATTCTGTAAAAGCTTCAATCTCTACAAAGAACTGGAACGCTCAGTACATGCAGGACCCAACTTCTGAAGAGGGTGCTATTATCAAACGTGAGTGGTGGCAAAATTATGATAAGGAGTATCTTCCAAAACTGCTCCACGTGATACAATCTTATGATACTGCATTTTCTAAAAAAGAAACAGCAGACTATTCTGCTATTACAACTTGGGGAATCTTTGAACCTATAGAAGGTTATGAGAAATGTATTATTCTGCTTGATGCACAAAAAGGTAGGTATGACTTTCCAGATCTAAAAAATCTTGCACTAGAGCAATATCATTATTGGGAACCTGAAACAGTTATCATTGAAGCTAAAGCTTCTGGACAACCACTAATTCATGAGCTTAGACGTGCAGGTATACCTGTAATTGATTATGTTCCAGCTCGTGGACGAGACAAGCACACAAGGATAAACAGTTGTGCGCCTGTGTTTGAGTCTGGAATGGTGTATGCGCCATTAGATGAACATTTTGCTCAAGAGGTAATTGAGGAATGTGCAGCGTTTCCTAACGGTCAGTATGACGACTATGTTGATTCTATGACACAAGCTGTGTTAAGATATCGACAAGGTGGATTTGTTTCTACGTACTCGGACGATTGGGACGACCCACCAATGAAATTAGAAAAAGAGTATAAATACTATTAGGATTTTATTATGGCACTTAAAGGAAACCAAAAGAAGTTAGATAAAAATAACAACAACAGAATTGATGCACAAGATTTTAAAATCTTAAAAGCAGAAAAAGCAAAAGGCAGAGGCATGGGTTTACAAGATGAATCTGTTAAACCAGGTGAAGTTATGAAAGCCAAAAGAGGTGACTTCATGAAAAGAAGAATGCAACTTGCAGGACTAGGAAGTGGTGCAGGAAAAGGCATGGGTCAAGCTACTGGTTACAAAAAATATTTAGAAGGTTTAAAACAAGCAACAATGAGTTCTAAAGCAAAAAAAGCAGGTGAAGCTGCAGCTAAAGTAGCTAAGTCTACAAGACTTGGTAAGATTGCATTAGGTGTTGCTGGTGCTGGAATTGCTGCTAAAAAATTTATTGAGTCTGATAAATTCAAAGACATGCTTAAGAAAAAAATGGATAAAAAAATGGGCGGTGGCATGATGATGAAACCTATGGGTTACAAATCAGGAACAATGGTTATGGCTCGTGGTTGCAAACTAGGTAGAAAAAAAGCTACTAAAATAACTTAGGAGGGACAATGTCCCTAAAAGGTATACTCCAACTAGGGAAGGAATTACTGAAAGCGAGAAAGCCTTCAGCAACACCGACCACCGGACAACAACAGAAACAAATAACTTACACACCTAAACCATCACAGGAACAGGGACAAGAGTTAGCTGTCAAAGAAATATTTAATCCACCTACAGTTCTTAAGAAAACAAAACCATTACAGATGGGTGATGATGTTGCTCCTGGTTTTGGTTCTTCAACATACGATTGGGTTATGAGAAGAGGTAGAGGAAAGTATACTGCAGATGAATGGATTGATCACTTAACATCTACAAGAAAAGTGAATTTTAAAATATTTGGTAAGCCTGACACAAAAAACTGTAAGAGAACAAAAAAGATTTAAATATGATTCAGGACCCTTTGCAGGAAAAGAAGTAAACGTATCCAAAGAAGAATTGTTTGATTCAAACCTAGCTATATTCAATGATGCAGGAGATCTAACAGGTGGTTTATTGTATGCTGCTAAAAAGTTTGGATTGAAACTTGATGCCAATGAAGTTGGTGCAATGTTAAAACTAAATCCTATAAATAGATTACAATCTATTGAACTTGGTATGCCAAAAGGTGCACAAGAAGTTTTTGAAAAATCAATTAAAAAAGCAGACGATCAATTAGAACAAATATTTTATAAATACAAAAAAATGTCAGAACAAGGTCAGCCTGTAATGGATGATGTGGCAACAAGAATTGCTGATGCAAGATATAGTCTAGCAGGATTAAAAAACAATCCTGGTAATAGAGCATCAATGCAGGCATTTTCTGATGATTTAAAATATGCAAGAAATTTACAACAAGTTTCTGTTGATGAGAGAAGAGCTCTAAATAAAATATTAGGTGAAGTAGATCAAGCTTCAGTTCCACTTAAAAATACAAAAACACAATATGGTGGTGAAACTAATTACACACTACAAGGTGGTAAAGATTACAGAGAAACTATATTTACTTTACCTGAAGAAATTCCTACCAATAGTAAACCATTTAATACAGGTGGACATTTTAGTGATGCATTAGGAGATAAAACAAATAATATTTATCATGTAAGGTTCGATACAAGATTTACACCAGACGGTAAGAAAGTATTTATGATTAATGAAATACAGTCTGATGTTAATCAGAGCGTTGCTAAAGCTTTGACAAAAGCTCAACAGCTTTCAGGAGAGAAAAGAAGAAACCCATTTAATGCTGACCTTGAATTAAATTTACTAGTTTCACAAAGAGGTCAAATGTTAAAAGATCTAGACGATGCGGTGGCCAGTCAACAGTTTGGTAGAGTCAATGCAATTAGTTCATCATTAAAAGATGTTAATAACAAATTAAGTAAAATGACAAAACAGAATCAATCTTACAGCTCCAGTGACAAAGATTACTTTCCGATGGTAGAAGCAGATTCATATGGAGACCATGCAGTGAAATATCTTTTACAAAGAGCAGCTAGAGAGAATGTAGATTACGTTGCCGTTGCCCCGTTTGACAAATTGAGTTTCCGTCAAGGCTACAAAGCAGGTAACGAAAGATTTTACGGTTATGCAAATGGTAAAGGGATTGGTAAAAAAGGTAAAGCTGTTGTTCCAGATGTCATGAGCAGAATTGCAAGGTTCTATAATACAAAAGCAGGGCCTACAAAAATATCGTTATCTGATCCTAGTAAACCTTATAAGAATGTTAAAACAGATACATTTACATATCCCAAAGACCACCCTTTAAAAGGAAAACAAATTAAAAGCACTTATCATAGTGAGGTTGGAGTTGATGCAGGATCATTAGGAGAAAAAGCTCCAAGGATTCCAGCTAATGATCCAAGGTTGTATTTTGATGCGTTTGCTATTAAAGTATCACCACTCATGAGAAATACACAAAAAACTTATAAGTCCAAAGGCGGACTTGTAGTAGATATGTTTAAACCAATAAGGTACAATTAATTATGGCAATCGAAAAAGTAGAAGAATTTAAAGAAGAAGAAGTGCAAGAGCAACCAGACGGTGTCCCTGTTGACGTGACCGTTGAGGGCGAAGAAGAAGTCGTTGAAGAAAGACCACAAGATGATTTCAATTCAAACTTAGCTGAAGGCATGGATGAACGTACCCTGAGAGAAATGGGTATGGAACTTATTCAAGAATACAAGAAAGATAAAACTTCAAGAAAAGATTGGGAAGATGCTTACATCAAAGGTCTAGAT
>FUIF01018411.1_pt1 | contig 13391 bp, 22 predicted proteins | sample 1003461 | NCBI WGS metagenome assembly FUIF01 (sample SAMEA80401918, study PRJEB19352) | marine metagenome | reverse complement strand
GGAGGGAGCGAGACGCTGGCCGATCCGTAGACCTGAAGGGTGCCTGGTCCTGGAGAGAGGGGTTCGGGGCGCAAGGAGGTCAAGCGATGGCGAAGCCGAACGGCTACAACACCCTGGACGCGGTCCTTACGTTTGGTTCCGATGCGGATCTGAGCGCGGCCGTCGACCTCGGGTTCAACTGCGACCTCTTTGGGATTCTGATGCCCGACGGCATCGACGGGACGGTCCTGCAGTTCCACGTCTCCAACGCCATCGATGGGACCTATGTGGTCCTGAACGACAACGCGGGGTCCCCGATCCAGATCACCGGAGTCGCGGCCGACGAGTACAACGCAACGAACCCCGCCGTTGGCGTGGCCGCCGCCGTCGCGCCCGTCACGAACGTGATTGTCGTGACGATGTCGCCGGCCTGCAACGGGACCGGTGTGGCGTGGCAGACACCGGTCGCACCGATCGCGTTGTCGTCCTTGAAGCGGATGTCGTTGTTCTTGTTGCCGAGCACGCTGGCGTGTGGCGAGAATCGAGACGCGTCGTCATCGATGCCGAGACCTAAAAACATCATCGCAGCGCCCAGGACACACAGGCAGACGATAGCGATCTTCAAGGTGCTGATGGTGGTGCGCTCAACCCCACTGAGCATCTCGTGCTCGTGGAACGCCCTGCCTCGCGGTGTGTTCATCGCGGCCCCCTGCTTTTATTGCCCTTCGGTTCTTTGCCCCGCTTGGCTTTCGCAGCCTCTTCGTACTCACCTCTGAACACCTCATCGTATTGGACAAGTAGCGCTTCCCGTTCTTCCGCGTTCATGCCCTGCATCAAGTGATGTAGGGCGGCGGCGGCGATGCGCTTCTCAACCAGCATGCGCGTGCGGCAGAACTCCTCGAAAGAGGCCGCCAGCGAATCGGGAAACTCAAAAGTTTTTTGCTTCACCAAGTGCATTGTGGGATTGCATTTACGCATGGTCAATGATGACAAAGCATGACAAAAAATCATGTTTGTTGTTGACGTGCCGATAGACCCTTGTAACATGACAAAATCAGGTTTAATCATGCCGACCCCCAAGCTCAAACCCGATGACCAGAAGCGCTGCTCGGTGCAGGTAATCGATCGCAAGACGCGGAAAAGCCGCAGTTTCACGCTCTATGGCGTGACACCAGCACAGGCTGTCGACTTGCTGAAGCGGGGTGTGCAACTGGTTCAGAAAGAGCAGCAGGGTCAGGAACAGCCGACGCCGGCCAACGCCGACGCCGCGTGATTTTGGTTTGGCCGGGCACGGTGCCCGGCGATTTTTACAGAGGGCCTGATAAGCCCAACCCTCTCGGCCGGCCGATCAGCCGGCCGTGAGTTTGCCCCCGGAAGCTCGCCCTGGCGGCCCACGCCGCCAGGGCGGGTTTGGAAAGACCATGAGCCAGCCCAACCGCGTCATCTTGAACTGCACAGTCTTCACCGGAGTTGGCGTTGGGCGTTGCATCATCATCCGATGCGCTGGGCTCGCGATGCTGTACGACGGGTACGGCCTGGACCTGCACCAACCCGGCGACGTTGTTGAAGTGGAGACAACCGAAGATTGCCCAGCCTTCGGCGTGAAGGTGCGCAATAGGCTGCAGTTCGAAGAGGGTGTCGCATTAAGAAGGGCGATCGACCTGGCAAGCTGGGTAGATGATGACGGCGAAGAGATGCTGCGCGATGAACCGCTGCACGGCGTCATTAACGATACGCGCGACGCAGTACTTCGATCTGATCGTGACATCCTGAAAGCGGGGGCAGCGTCGCGCGGACAATCTCCGGCTGCTTCCGGTTCATGCTCCAGTCTCCAAACTCCAGAACCTGCCGCGCAATATCGAGCGGAGCACTGGCGACCTGGCCGCACAACTCGCCCGTCTCCGCAAACGCCACGGCCCAACCGAACCAATGGTGCGTCTCCTCCAGGTGCGCCTGCTGGGTTGACTGTAGCAGACCTGAAGAGAGATCTTCTACTGTCTCTGTATCGAGCGACCACAGCAGCACCTCGCGTATCGCGAGCTGACGCTTCGCATCGCTTGGCCCCCGTCCCGTTGAACGCTTCTGCTTCTGAAACTTCAGCAGTCGTTGCACCTGACGGGGGATCAGCATTCGCTGCGTTTTTTGGATCGCAGTTACATCGGACATGGGCCGGCCTCCGTTCGTTCGCGCGTCGGATCAGCCGCCAGTGTACCGGGCGGGGCGAGTAACCCCCCCCGGTCTTTTCAGTTGCGCGTGACACGGAAGTCATGCACGCATCATCGCCAACGAGGCACTCGCATGGACGCGAAATCCGACAGCCCGGCACCCGCCACACAAGAAGCTGAGCAGCCCATGTCCATCGAACTGATGCGCCGCCTACTGAATGAGCAAGCCACCACCGTGCCCGAGCTGATGCGCATCATGGGCCTGGCCGAGTCGAGCGTCTACCGATACACCGAATCCACCGAGCTGCGGTTCGGCCAGCTCCTGGCGATCTTCAACTTCGCCAAGTCCGATCGCGTGCGCGAGCTGATCCTCGCCGAGCTGCTGCCCGGCAGCGGTGCCGACGTCGTCTGGCTGCCCGAGGCGATGGACGCCAACGGTGACGGCGACGTCAATACCGATGACGCGGTGGTGCACGCGGTGGCCGCGATCGGCAAGCTGCATAAGACCCTTGAGAAGCTGACGACCGGCGACATCGACCGCGACAAGCTGCTCGCGATGCGCGAGGGTTTCCAGGGACTGATCGAAGAGGCGACGGCCGGCATGTCCGTGATCGACTTCCTGATCAAGGACGCGCTCGCGCACCCACGCAAGCGCTGCCGACCGATCCTGAACAGTAAGGCGGTGGCCCGTGCCTGATCTACTCGCCTTTGACAAGCGCCACCAGCGCGACAAGACCGCCTCATCGATGCGCAGCATCGAGCTGCTGCTGATCCAGGGCCTCATCCGCAGTCAGCGCTGCAAGCTCCACCGCGGCCGGCGGTACCGCCACCGGACCACGGGCCGGATCGTCACCTACCTCGGCCCCTGGATGCACCGATCGAAGAAGACCTGGGCGGGCAGCGTCCGCGTGAAGTTCGTCGGCGAGGACAGCCCACGGCCCGTCAAGCTCTCGTCGCTGGAGGAGGTGGCCCGTGCCGCTTAGCGACCATGAAACCAAACTCATCGCCGGCCACCGGCTCAAGAAGATCGGCAACCGCTACGCCATCCTCGACGAGTGCGGGGTGCAGGTCGGCACGTCGACGCGCACCGAGGCGCTCGCGGTCAAGCGGCTGCTCGAACACCGCATCGCCCACACGCAGCGCGGCAGCTACATCGGCGGCCGCCAGCGCGACACGTTCCTCAAGCAAGAGGAGGTGCGCAGTGCTTGATCGTGTGTTTACAGAGCTGAGGCAGGGGCATCGTCTTGAATGGCTACAGCACGGCCTGCGCGTCGTCAATGCGAAGGGCGAGGTCAAGCACACGATCGCTAGGGACCCGCTCAACCGTGACTACGTATCACGCGCGATCGAGCTGCTCTTACGAGAGCGAAAGACATGGCTCGAAGGTTTCTACGCCGCGTCGGACAAGATCGAAGAGGACTACTCCCGGGAGGTCGCCGTCGCATGAACACACTCACACCCCCTAAAGAATTGACCTATGAGCCGCTCGGCGTCGTCCCCGCGACGGATCACGCCCAGCGCTGCAAGCCCCTGGCCAACGGCCGGCGTGTCGAGTGCCCGTACTGCGGCTCGGTCAAAGCGCCCGGCGCGGTCGTCACCGAGGAGGGGCCGACCTGGTCCATGAAGTACGAGTGCCTGGTCGGCGTCCGCTCGACCTACTGCGACCCGTGCCACAAGCGCATCGTCTGGCTGGAGGTCTTTTTCAATGGCAAGCCCACCGGCGAGGTCCTGCAGGGCCCGTTCTCTACAAGCGGCGACCACCACCTGCGCCACTACCTCACCGCGCATCCCCAGGCACAGGAGGTCGAGCAGTGCTGACCCGCTACGACCTCATCGGTGTCATGGCTGGCGGTTCGATCGCCTCCTCGCTCTACCTGCTTGGCGTGCCGGCGGGGCATCTGTTGGCGGCTTGCTTCGGGGTCCCGATGGTCCTGGTCATGCTGGCCGCCACCTTCGCGCCGCTGTTTATCGACCTCTCCCTCTACAAGGACGCCAACCGCTAGATGACCGCCGCGCTGAAGATCGCCGACTACGACCACTCCACCGCCGAGGGCGAGCAGGTTGTCACGACCAAGCCCACCGGCGGCGCGAAGATCGACGCGCCCGCCCGTCGGGCGATGATCGAAGACGCGATGGACTGGTCGCTGTGGATCGATGCCAAGGAGGCCGCGCCCATCCTCGGCCACAGCGAGGGCCACATGCGGCGCGAGTGCAAAGCCCTGGAGCAGCGCGGGCTGGCGATGCGGTGCAAGGGTCCCGACGGCCAGGGCCAGCTCCGCTGGTTCATCAAGCGCGACTACAACCTCAAGCTTCACCAGGGCCCGGTCGGCTCGGCCCAGCGCCTGCCCGAGTCCTGGTACAGGCTCACCGACAAGCAGCGCAACCAGGCGATGGCCCGGGCTGCCTGCGTTAAACGCTACCGGGCGATGCTGACCGACACACGCACCGGACCGATCAGCGAGTGGGTCGAGGGCCTGATCGTCTCGCTCCGCGCCGACCACAAGAACATCACGATCTCCCGCCGGTCGATCGCGCGGTGGCACAAGGCCTACCGGCACGAGGCCGACCTCATCAAGCTGGCCGATCGACGCGGCGGCGCACGGGCGGGCGAGATCGACCCCGCCGCCTGGCAGTTCTTCCTGGACCTCTACCTGCACGACAGCCAGTTCTCCTGCAGGTACTGCCACCAGCTCACACACGACAAGGCCGAGGCCGAGGGCTGGCGCTGGTTCCCACGCGCCCGCAAGGGCTATCTGCAGGCGAAGCGGCGTCTGTATACAGAGGTCCCCCGCACGACGCGCGTCAAGGCCCGCGAGCCCGAGCGGTATCGCAACAGCATGAGCCCGCACATGGTCATGGACCCCGACGCCTTCGCCCCCGGCGAGCGCTGGCAGGGCGACCACTGCGTGCTGGACCTGTTCTGCCTCTTCCCCGGCACGGGCGGCGGGCGCGTGGGCCGTCCCTGGCTCACCGCCTGGATGGACACGAGAAGCCGCAAGATCGTCGGCTGGCAGCTGTGCGAGTCGCCCAGCAGCGAGACGATCCGTGCGGCCTTCGCCCAGGGCATGCGCGACCCGTCGAATATGGGCGGCCCCGCGATCGTCCACATCGACAACGGCAAGGACTACAAGTGCGAGGCGTTTGTCGGCAGCCGCTTCACCAAGCAGAAGACCCTGCTCAAGAAGGGCTACGCCGACTGCGACGAGATCAAGGGCCTCTACGGGCTGCTGGGCATCGAGACGATCTTCGCCATCCCCAAGAACTCGCGCGGCAAGGGGCACATCGAGTCCTGGTTCGGTTACTCGCTGCACGAGCGGCACGACAAGCTGTGGCGCGATGTGTACGCGGGCCGCAACCACGACAACCGGCCGCCCGGCCTGATGAAGCGCCTCAAGGACAAGGCGTCGCTGCCGACCTTCGAGGACATCCGCCAGTCGGTCGCGCTGCACATCGACCAGTACAACGCCGACGTCGAGCACGGCAAGCAGGACATGATGGACCGCTCACCCAACGCGGTGATGATGGACGCGACCGAGCGTGTCCTGGCCGACCCGGGCGTCCTGGAGTTCATGGAGCTGACCTTTACCGCGCCGCGTCGTGTCAGCCGCCAGGCGGTGAGCATCCCGCACCAGGGCAAGACGCTGCGCTACACCTCGACCAGCAGCGCGTTCCTGGCCCTGAGCAACACCGGCAAGATGATCCGCGTCGGCTACCGACAGGAGGACCTGCTCGGCCAGGTCCACCTCTTCGATGAAGCGATGCGCTACCTGTGCTCGGCCACGCACGAGCGGGCGGGGACTTCGACCCTTACCGAGACCGGTCGCGACGACATCAAGTCCGCACTCGCCAAGCAGCGGCAGGTCAAGAAGGCCCACGAAACGATCAACAAGCACGGTGGCGAGGCGATCCTGCCCACGGAGATCCTCGCGCTCAAGGAGAAGCGCCGCAAAGAGGCCGCCCAGCGCGAGCTGGCCGAGCGCGAACAGAACAAGACCGAGGGCCCCAAACGCCTCGTTCAAACGCCGCTTGACGGCCAGTCAAACCGCCTTCAAGCGGCCAAGCTCAAGCACGCCGTCGGCGCGGAGGTCGCCGGCAATCTGCCCGGAGTGAGCATCGGCGAATTGACCGAGCGCCTGGCCGCGAAGGCGAGCCGACCGGTCACTGTCCAGGGCGAGCTGGACGAAGACACCGTGCCCGCGCCCCGGCCCACCGGCCTGTCCATCAGCGAGCGCCTCGCCAACAAGGGGAGGAGCTGATGGCCATGCGCAAGCACAGCACACTGAAACCCGAGCCGATCGACCCGTTGATCGAACGGCTACTTAACCGCGACCGAATCAGGGAGGCAAGGATGCTGCCCGATGGAACACTCACGGACGATCATCACGATCAGGTCCGGTCGGACTTCGACACACTTATCCGCGACGACGCCGGCAAGCGCATCATCCCGCTGACCAGGGTGGCCAAGGCGATCGGCAAGTCCGCGCCGGTGCTCACCCAGTGGTACAACGGCAACTACTCCGGCGACAACGACGGGATCACCCGCCTGGTCAACAGCTGGATCGAGACGACCCGCCAGCGGCAGCGCCTCGGCTCGTCCGACTACGTCGAGACCTGGGCCGCCGAGCAGATGATGCAGCGCTTCCGGCTCGCGCACAACAAGAACCACATGGCCGTGATCGTCTCGCCCTCCGGCTCGGGCAAGGACATGGTTATCAACGCGCTGGCCGAGGAGTTCGACGGCATCGTGGTCTACTGCGACACGACGCTGACGCCCAAGCAGCTGCTGGTCCGTATCGCGCGTCAGGCCCGCATCGGCAAGGTCAGCGGCTCCGCCGCCGAGCTGATGGAGCGCATCGTTGAGCGGCTTAAGGGGCGCAACACGGCGCTGTTCATCAACGAGGCCCAGCTGCTGCGCAACCAGTGCGCGGGCGTGGTCCGTGCGATCCACGACGAGACCGGCATCACCATCGCCATGTTCGGCAGCCAGGACATCTTTTCGCTGATCGATGACCGGGCCAACGGCGGCGGCCAGCTCTGGCGGCGCTGCCACAAGGTCAACATGCTCGAGCAGCTGCGCTACGCACCCAACCCCAGCGGGGCGGGGTGCCGCCCGCTCTTTACGGTCGAAGAGATCCAGGCCATCGCCAAGAAGAAGCGCATCCGCCTGGCGAAGGACGGCGTCGCCGAGATGCTCGCCGCGATCGCCTGCCTGCCGACCTACGGCACGCTGGGCCTGATCGACTCGCTCCTCTCCGACATCGCGTTCTTGTTTGACGAGGACCGCACCGCGACGGTGTCGCGCGTGACCGAGGTCCTGATCGCCGGCAGCGACATCGAGGCCGAGGACATCCTCCTGCAGGTCGGACACAGCCTGCCCGACCACGCGGAGACCGCCGCCGCCTAACCCCCCCCGGAACCCCGGAACCCCCGGAAGTTTTTCACGACACGGACGAAAGCCAACACCCTCGCATGGACGCGACCACACCACCCATCCCCGACCTGGACCAGCTCGAGCGCGAGCTGACCGACGCCTCGGCCGAGCACGACGACGGCAAGCGGTATGTCCGCGCGTCGGTCGCCTGCCGGATCATCGGCATCGGCCCCTCGCTGGGTGTCCACTGGCGGCGGCGCGGCTTCGTTCGAGCGATCAAGTTCAAGATCCCCAGCCAACGCGGATCGGTGCGCGGCGAGGTCGTGGCCTGGTCTTTAGAGGACACGATTAAGCAGGCCCGCGCGTACTGGTCGGGCCGCTGTCGGCACTGGACCAGGCAAGAAGACGATCACCTGCTGGACCAGCTCGGCCGCGTGCCGATTCAGCGCCTCGGCGATCAGCTCGGCCGAACGGTCAAGGCGATCCGTGCCCGCGCGGGCGAGCTGGGCCTGAACCAGCTCAACGCCCAGGGCGAATACACGACCGGCGAGATCGCCCGGCTGTGCGGCGTGCCGCTGAACCGCGTCGTCGGCTGGTGTGATCGTAAGCGTTCGCCGCTGAATCATCGCCGCGCGCCGGACGGCCGCCGCACGCGGCTGATCCAGGAAGATGCGCTGCGCCGGTTCCTGTCCAACAACCCGAAGATCAGCGGCAAGCTCACACCGATCGCCCGCGAGCGCATCGCCCGCGCGACCATGACCGCCTTTGAACGCCGGAAGGCGGTGGCCGCATGAGCACCGCCACAGTAAAAGCAACGCGACGCCCAGGTCCCTGGCAACCGATCGAGCCGCCGGTTGAGCCCGCGAGGATCTTCTACACCGACGCGCTGTGCACTGACACGCCCAAGAGCATCCACTTGCAAAAGCTCCAGGGCATCAGCAAGTGGAATCTGCTCACACCGAGGCAGCGCATCCGCGTGAGGAGGTCCACACAATGAGCAGTGGCAACGGCTGGACCAAGAAGCAGAAGCAGCTGGCCATCATGGCTTGCCGTTACGCGAAGGTGACCGACGAGCACCGCAAGCTGCTGCTACGCCACCTGGGCGCGAGTGCGCTCATCAACGGCGAGCCGAGCTCCACGAGCTTGAACTTGACCAACGGCGACTTCGAGAAGTTCATGCACCTGGTCGAGCTGTGCGCCCCGGACGAGCAGCTGCTCAACTACGAGGCGGGCCACTGGTCAGCGAAGTTTGCCGAGGGCACCTACAGCCGCCTGATGCACCGGGCACTCAAGCTCAGCCACGCGCTGCAGGACGCGGGCGTCTACCCCGGCGGCGCCATCGCCCAGGCGATCGGCCGTGAGTACGAGTCGATGCACCACCTGGACGAGCAGGAGCTGCACAAGGCCATCAACGCGATGCGTGCGATCCAAGCGCGGAAGGGGGCAGCGTGAAGACACTGAAACTACAGATCGCATGCAAGTCCGCCGAGCACATCGGACAGCAGGGCCTAGACAAACAGGTTATCGAGCTCGATGGGGTTGATCTGCAGGAACTGCTGCGCGAGGTGGTCTCCCAGGTCTACACCTGGCAGGTGCTGGACCTGCTCGACCGCGACGACGTTGAAGACTACGTCGATCCAGACGGGGTTCTGATTCACGCGCTCGAAGAGGTGTCGCCATGACGACACAGCCCTACGCCATCGGCGACCCGATCCGCTTCGCGACCACGGCCGCGACGGTCGCGAACGGTGTGTGCTACCGCCACGGCACGGTGCAGGCGGTCCACCTGGATCACCCCGACGGCGTGCCGCGCTACGACATCGCCCTGACGTTCGACAACGTGATCTGGCAGCGCGTCGCCCCCATCCACCTGATGAAGGACCCGATCGATGTAGTTTCAGTGGCTAACTCAGAATCGAGAAACAATCAATGAATACCCCGCACCTAGATTACCCAGAGAAGAAAATTGACGAAGCCTTGGCGCGTCTCTCTTGCGTGATTGAGTTCCGCCATCTGAGGGCTCGATCATCCAACATCGTAGCCAATATTCCTCGGTTACTTGAGTATCTCGTCAACAAGCATCCCGATCTCAAAATAAGTCAGACATCTCTCTATCGATGGTCCAGCGATTACGCGGATCGTGGTTTGAAGCTTTGATTTGTACGCGTGGCGGTGATCGAAAGAGTGAGGCGTATCGCGAGAATCAGCCATACGACAGTGATTCTTATGAAGAATTTGTTAAGCGGTTTAATTCCTCCCTCCAAAGACTAAAGAGGGAGGCCGAGGAGTTCTTGCACCAGCACAGTGATCTAGTAGATCGCCTTCAACGCGAACTTTTTGACTGTACATAAACACCGCTATGAGACCCTTCCGGGGGAGAGCACGGACGCTCACCATGACCGATCAGCCCGACAACATTTTCAATCTCAAGCGAAACGAGCGCGACTGCCCGCACTGCGCGGACGGGCGTCTGCATGTCGAGCGGATCAACGACTACAAGGCCAACCACTACTGCGACACCTGCGATCACTTCACGATCTACTCGATCGACCCGCCACCGATGAACGTGATCCCCCACCCACCCCTGCCGGAGAGCACGATGCCAAAGGGACAACCGACCGGACTGAACAAGACCGAATACCAACGCTACTACGCGTGCGGCAAGCCCGACATGGAGGCGTTCAAGGCCGCGGGCTGCCCGACGAAGCGCGAGTGGGACAAGCTGCAGGCCGGCACGGCCGAGCCCGGAGAAGCCGAAGCCACGAAGACGCCGACGCCGGCAGCGCCCAAGCCCGATCCAAAGCCCAAGCCGCCCGCGCCACGTGAAGCGGTGGGTGTACAGGACCATGCATCGGCCGAGCTGCCGGCGCAAGAGCTTGAGCTGCAAGCCGAAGGTTCGGTGAAGGTCAAGCTCGTTGCCATCCAATGCGAAGGCGACCCCGACCAGGTCCTGGGCAGCATCGGCGAGTTGATCCGCAAGCTGCTCTGAAACAACCACCGGGCGCAGCCCGGATAAACGAACCCCTACTCGATTGAAAGAGAGCGATGAACGTGCTGACATTCGACCAACTCCGCTTAGCCAACGAATCTCGATGCGGGCAAGTATTCCACCCGCTTTATGACTGGTCGCCGACCGACTGGGGTTGTGCCATGGCGGGCGAAGCAGGAGAGGCGTGCAACAAGGTCAAGAAGCTACGCCGTGGTGAAGACGTGCCATTGAAGGACATCGCCGACGAGCTTGCGGACACCGTTATCTATGCGGACTTGCTAGCTGCTCGACTAGGCATCAACTTGGGGCAGGCCATCAGAGAGAAGTTCAATGAGGTAAGCGAACAGCGTGGGAGTGACATTCTGCTGGGGGTCCAATAAGCCAACGTCCGCCCACTCGTTTTAAGTACAGCAGCACAGATAGCCATGGATGGCTGACATCGACTCAAGAAAGGACTCAACGTGTGGCTCTACCTACCACCCTCCATCACCTCGACCTTTGCAGCGGCACCGGGATGCTCGGCGTCGCCCTCAAAATCGCGCTCGGCGAGCTCGTGCGAACTGTTTGTTACGTTGAGCGGGAAAGCTACGCTGCGTCCGCTCTCGTGGCGAGGATGGAAGACGCGGCCTTGGATCAAGCGCCTGTCTGGGACGACCTACGCACCTTCGACGGCAAGCCGTGGCGTGGCCTCGTGGAGATCATTACTGCGGGCTACCCGTGTCAACCGTTCAGCACCGCTGGCCGCCGCGCTGGTGAAAACGATCCTCGGCACCTTTGGCCCGAAGTCGCTCGGATCACTCGCGAAACTCAGCCAGTCGTCTGCTTTCTCGAAAACGTCGAGGGGCACCTGTCAATGGGGTTCGAGACGGTCGTCCGCGACCTACAAAGAATGGGCTACCGCGTTGCGCCGGGACTCTACACAGCGGCTGAAGTCGGCGCGGGCCACCGGCGTCGGCGGCTGATTATTCTGGCCTACTCCGATCGCCTACGACGCGGGCTCGGGCGGTGGCCCCAACTCGTCCGTGACTGGCCTTGCCTGGCTGGTGAAACACACCTCGATGTGGCCGACGCCGGTCGTGTTCGACTGCGGAAACGGCAGCCCGGGCAATCACTATCAGGGCCTGGCGTGGATCGCACGGAACTCATGGGACCAGACGAAGGCAGCGTGGCCGACACCGACGACACCCGATCGAGGGCCCGAACGAAAGGAAAGCAAAGCCAAGCGCGGGGCGGGCGGCGTGGATCTGAACACGAGAGCAATGGACTGGCCAACTCCGGCAGCGCGGGACTACCGGTCCCCGAACTCACTGACCTCGGAGGAGAGACGACGCAAGAAGATGAAAAACAAAGGCGCGCAGTTGGTCAACTATGTGGAACACCAGTTCACCTCTTCGCCCCCGGACCAGACGATGCCGATTGGCAGCGCATCCTCTCCCTCGACCCGTCGCTTGAACCCGCGATTTGTGGAGTGGGTGATGGGGTGGCCAATAGGGTGGACCGACTACGACTCTGCGGTAACGGGGTGGTTCCTCTGGCTGCAGCTTATGCGTTCATCTCTCTTCTCGCTGTTGCAATCCAATCAGAATCTGAAGATGACCTAAGTAGTGCCGTGAAAGCAAAGCGTTCACGCGAGCCAAGAGGAAAACTAGCGCAAGGACAGTACGCAATCTACAGCCGAGGAGCCGCATGAAGCAGCAGATCATTACCGCTATCGCAGAAGTGTCCAACCACGCATCGGTCCACGTCACGCCCGAGTCCCGGCTCGAAGACGACCTGCTGATGGACTCGCTGCATCTCGCCGAGCTGCAGCTGCAGCTGGAGGACGATCTGGAGATCGAGCTTCCCGACGACAAGTACACCGAGTGCAAGACCGTCCAGGACATCATCGACCTGGCCGGCCAGCAGCTGGCGGTCCATTAAGAACAGAGTACGCATGCCACGCAAGCCCAGCGAGTTTGAAGACCACCCGGCGGACGCCGGATAGGAGACTGACCATGCCCGAGCACGGACGCAACGGCATACAACCCGCCCGGCGGCACGTCCGCTACCCCGACGAGCTCAAGGCGCGGCTGATCCGCCTGCTTGAGCTGAGGTACGACCGCAGCGCGGAGGACGCGGAACAGCGACCGATCCCCGCGGCCGTGCTCGCCCGCGCCTTGAAGCACTGGCCGGGCGCGAAACGCGAGACCCAGAGACGCCGCGTCCGCGAGCTGGTCCAGGAGGCCCGTGAAGAGGGCGCACCGATCGCTTCCTGGGGTCGGGGCTACTCGATCGCACGCGAGGTCGAGGACTTCGCCAAGACCGAGGCGTTCCTCCGCACGCACGGCATCGCCACCCTCGCCACCAACGCCAAGCTGAAGAAGACCGCCGCCCATGCCAGGGCGACCGGCCAGCTCCGCCTCGCGCCGTACCACGCCCTGGTGACCGGCAACCTCGCCGCCTACCTGGGCGACCAACTCGACCGCTACCGACCAACCCCTCGGGCCGAACCGCCCGCAGCCGAGCCTCCGGATCACAACTGGTCCGACTCGCTCTTCGCGACCGCCTGACGGTCGTGACATCTCAAACCGCGACAAGCCCGGCCTCGACCGGGCCGATGTTGTTTTCGGACATTGCGAGCTTTCTGGGGCGCGCGGCTTGCGCGCGGCGCGCGGCTTTTCGCGATGCCACATTGCGTTGGCGCTATCTCGGCGCGGGTTTTCAATATGGCATCACGCTCTATTGAGGCGGCTTCGATGCCACATTGAAAACACCTCGATCAATCTTCGAACGATGCTCTAATCGGCCTTTGTGAATCGTCCGCCGCGTTTTGCCGCGCCTCGCCGCCCATTGCCACATTGAGTGCGCCGACACAGCTCCGATCGGTCGAGGCGAAGGCCGAGGTCTT
>FUIF01004094.1_pt1 | contig 13440 bp, 13 predicted proteins | sample 1003461 | NCBI WGS metagenome assembly FUIF01 (sample SAMEA80401918, study PRJEB19352) | marine metagenome | reverse complement strand
AAACTCGACAGCTTGGACAAGCGCATGTGGCGGCTTGAGGCGATGATTATGGGTAGCACTGTTCTCGTGGTAGCAATGGTGGTATCAGTATTTATGGGATTAAACTAGTATGGCTGTATTCAGAGCATTCAAACCAGAAGCGATGAACAAAATCGCCAAAGCTATGGGCTATACAGGCGACATGGGGCAGTTCCAGAGTTACATTGAACAAGACCCCGCACGTCAGGCACGTATGCAAGGCTTCGTGCAAGCTGCGCAGCGCATGGCGAAGGGTGGTGTGGTAAAGATGCAGACAGGTGGTACACCCGCTGCACCTACACAGGCACCAAAAAATATTACTGAAGCTACCATGCAGCGTATCTATACACCGGGTATGCCGGTTGGTGCTGCAACTACTGCTGCCATGACACCTAGTGAGACAGGGCAGTATGTTGATCCTACTGTTGGCAGTCTAACTGGTCAGGTCGCTGTACCTACAGCAATGGCTACGACAACACAGGCTATACCGCAGCAGGAAAAAACAGCTAATGTAATGGAGGCTGCTACAGCAGCACCTGCAGTCGATGCTGCCATGAATGCCACACAGGCAGCACAGGGTACTGTAGACCCACGTGCGCAGGTAACTGCAGCGCAGCAAACAGTTAGTAGTGTAGGCAACCTGCAAGAAGCGCAGGGTAATGCTATTCTCATCAACAATCCTGTACAACGTCAAATCCAACAGGGTGAACTTATTTCTGGTGCTGCGGACGCACAGACGGCTGCACAGTTTACTGAACAGGTACAGGCTGCAGAGGCTACTCCGTCAGCACAAGCAACGGTACAGGGTCAGCTTGCACAGCTTACTGCTAACTTTGATGCCACTAATCCTCCTGCATGGGCCGCTGGCGCACTTCGTAATGCGACAGCACAGATGGCTGCACGTGGACTTGGTTCCTCGTCTCTGGCCGGTCAAGCGATTATACAGGCTACCATCGAAGCTGCCCTTCCTATCGCACAGGCTGATGCACAAGTAGTTGCACAGTTTGAGGCGCAAAACCTTTCCAATCGTCAGCAACGTGCTATGCTTGCTGCACAACAACGTGCCACTTTTATGGGTCAAGAATTTGACCAAGCCTTCCAAGCACGTGTACAAAACTCCGCTCGTATTGCTGACATTGCTAATCAGAACTTCACTGCAGAGCAGCAGATACAGCTTGAGAACAGCCGTGCTGCTAACACCATGAACCTGACTAACCTGTCAAACACACAGGCACTTGTTATGTCAGAGGCTGCAGCACTGGCACAGTTGGATCAGTCCAACCTTAATAACCGTCAACAGGCTGCGGTAAATAACGCACAGAACTTCTTGCAGATGGATATGGCTAACTTGTCCAATCAGCAGCAGACAGAACTGTTTAAGGCACAGCAGCGTACGCAGTCCATGTTTACAGATCAAGCTGCACAGAATGCTGCACGTCAGTTCAACGCCACTAGCCAGAACCAAGTAGATGAGTTCTTTGCTAATCTGGCAAATCAAACAGCGCAGTTCAATGCGACACAGGCTAACGCACAGGCGCAGTTCAATGCAGGTCAGGCTAACACGGTCAACCGTTTCAATGCTGAGATGAACAATCAGCGTGATCAGTTCAATGCACAGAACCAGACAGTCATTGCGCAGTCAAACGCACAGTGGCGTAGGCAGATTGCTACAGCAGATACTGCCGCAGTCAATCGCGCTAACGAGATCAATGCTGCTGCTATCCTGAACATCTCTGACACAGCATACAATAACATGTGGTCATACTATGCTGACACGATGGAGTGGGCATGGACTACTGCAGAGAATGAAGCACAACGTGCTATGCAGATTGCTGTTGCTCACATCAATGCTGATGCAAGTAAGGATGTACAAAAGATCAAGGGTGACTATGAGTCCAGTGCTGCTGTCGGTGGCTTTGTGACAGACATCCTGAAGATTGGTCTGACCGGCGGATTTGGCGGAATCGGAGGATAGTAAAATGAAAAACCTTTCTCGTATGGCAAATATGAATGCCAAGGTTCTCTCTGGTAAAGTTAAGGAAGAAAAGCCAGCCATGCCAACAAAAGGCTTGCTTAATCGTTCTACACCTGTTAAAATAGAAGATGATCAGCATATCTCTGTGCAGTTGCGAGAGATGGTGCGAAAGGCTATGGCGTAATGATTAATAAAAATGCACCAGCACCTGCGTTGGACGCACCTATTCCGGGTCAGGGTATGACTGCACCCTTGGGTGACAGGCCGTGGCAGAAACCTGCCCGGTTTACCACACCGGAACAGGCACTTGCTTTTTACGTAGATCGCCTTACACAAGAGAAACAAGTAAATCAAATGCTGGATATCCTTGAATTGGGTGTGCCTGTAGATACTCTTGTTGATACAATGCAGCTTGGTGGTGTTATGGAAGGTCTTCACAGTGTAGACGTTGGCATGATTATTGCCCCTGCCCTGATTGAAACAATTACACAGATAGCTGATAAAGCCGGTGTAAAGCATACAGTAGAGGGTCAAGAAGAAGACCCGGATATACCTCGTATGTCCTCTATTGCACTCACGTTAGACGAAATAAAAAATCAAGATAAAGCATAAAGCCAAAAGAAAAACCTGTAGAAAACGAAGAAGCAGCGGTAGAAGAAAAACCGGCTGGCTTGATGGCGAGGAGATCATAACATGGCATTTATCCCTATGGCATTTGCAGGTGGTATGGCAAAGCGCGGCTCTGAGATTCTCAAAGAGGAACGCGAAGAAGCGTCTCTATGACTGAAGAGGCACTAAAGACATGGACTACTATGGGTCTTCCCCTAGCAGCAAAACGTCGTGAAGAAAATATTACTAATGAAAAAACAGCAAAGGCTTTGCAGCGCGATTATGGATTTAGCGTTGAACAGATAGCAGTTATCATGGGTCAAGGAAAAGGTGAGGCTGTAATTGATCATATTGATAAACAGCGTGACAAGTATGGACAAACTTATGCCATACCTCACGGAGATATTGTTACTGTCTCTGGCACGTACGAAGATACTGGACTTACTATAGATCAAATTCTTGAAAATGTTCAGGGTAAGGTAAATCGTGGTATGTCTATAACTGATGCTGTTAAGGATGTTACAGGCAAGGATACCGGCGGTCTGACAGGTTTCTTGGGTGGAGACAATACAGCACTCATGCGTCAAAAAATGGATGCATTTGGAGTTGCTGCCGGTGTTGATGTTGCTGAACTGCGCGGTTTGGCTGCTGGCGATATTACATACGACGATCCTCTTAGAACTGGTACAATTAGTTTGGATGATCCTGCAGATGAACCTCTGAAGGTTAGCTACATAAATCGCTTTGAAAAGTTTGCTGTTATCGGTCTTGGGGGTAAAGCAAGTATTGTTGATGGCGAAGTGCAAACCGAAGACATGACTAATGAAAAACTGAGACAATCTACTATTTTGGCTGCAAAAGCCAACAGAAAGTTTAGGGAGTTGCAAGAAGGTGGTCAGATGTCTGAAACAGAGGCTTATGCACGAACGCTAGATTTCATCGAAGAAGAAGCAGCTAAACTACGTAGTCCTAATCTGGGGGATGACAGTCAGTTAAGCGATATGTCAGGTGTAGACCTGTCGCAACTTCCTGATAGAATTTTTGCAGACCTTCAAGGTGCTGAAGGTTCCTCTCTAATGGCTATGCAAATAGAGGCAGAGGAATTGCTAATTGAAGCCTATCTCGCCAACGGAAGAAATCAATCTCAAGCAGAAAATCTAGCTAAGAGAGATATGGATCGTATTCGAGAAAGGCTGTCAGCAGAACAATAGGGGAAGATATGCTCAAGGCATATAATCAGATACAGGACTTAGACGAAGAAACATTGGCATCAGATAAAGAGTTTTTGTCTGATGCTTATATGTTTTTGCAGGAGCGTACAGGCGTGGAAGACGTTCTGTCTCCTGAAGAAGTCTATGATCGTTTCATGGAGCATATGCGTTTCCATGATACAAATGAAGTCACAACTTTACGTGATCTAGAGTATGCGCAGAATGCTTCCCTTGAGGGTAAGCAGAATTTTGCTCGTCTAATTGATGCCTATGACAAAGTAGACACTAACATGTCATGGAAGATGGTAGGTGACTATGCAGAAAGTATAGCACGTGCGCCGTCTACGTACATTGGTCTTATTAGTGGTGGTACAGGTAAAGCTGCTTCCGTTGCGGCAACTCAAGTGGCAAAGCTGGGAGTACGACAGCTACTAAGTAAGGCAGCAACAAGTGCTGTTGGCCGCGCTGCAATTGCAGAGGGTTCTATTGGTGTTGTACAGGGTGGTCTTGGTGAGGCAACCCGTGTGACAACAGGCGCACAGGAAGAGTTTACTGGCGTCAGGACTGCTGTCACAGGCGTGGGGAATGCTATTGGTGCAGGTCTTCTTACGGGTGGTATACAGGCCGTAGGCAAACTATTGCCTAAAACAAAACTAGATAGAGATGCCCGTCAACGTGCAGCCGACGAATTGTTGGCAAAGTCTGAACTCGCAGAAACAGAACGAGCAAAACAGGCAAGCAAAGTAACAAAAGAAGTGTTGAATAAGGCTGACCCTAAAAAAGTTAAAAAACTAAAAGAACGAATTAATGCTATTGATCCTAATACTGTCGCAGTAGGCAGGAAGCTAAAACAGGATTTAATGCAAGGTTCTACTATGGAAGCTGCACTAGGTTCAGAAGTTACTGAAAATATAATGGCTGCAGCCCTGCGAGTGATTGACGAACTGGAAATAAAAGAAGTTGATGGTGCGTTAGAGCCTATCACAGAAACTGTTGTTCGTGTCATGCGCGAAGGAAAACTTGGTGAGATGAATAAGGTCTCACAAATTCTAGAAGAACACAATATAACAATTGATCAGTTTTCATATGTGTATGCGGCAGAACTTTCTGAAGCAGGTAGAAAACTGCAACAAGCTGGACAAATAAAAAGTGCTGCCTCTGCTTTTACAAAACTCAGAAGCAGAAAAAATATGTCTCCTGAAGAACTGGAGGTGGATACTCTGTTAAAGCAGATGGATGAACTGTATCAAATGGGTGGCTCATCCATATCACGAGAACAGGCTATCCAGATGGTAGACGTTCAAGACAAATCTAAATTTATGTCAGGTATTACTAAGGCATATAAAACAGCCCAAGACCTAGATCGTATGGGTATCAGTTTTATGACGGCTCAACCTGCTACCACCATGCGTAACAACGAGGGTGGCCTATTCCGCACAGTTATTGATGCGACTACTCGTGTCATGGACAATGCTGTTGAAAAAGCAGGTTTCTTAAAATCTTCCCCACAAGAGCAACGACAACATTTACAACGAAACTTACTTTTTGAGTTTGGTGTGAAAGAAGCAGCGGATATTATGCGTCAGGCAGATGCTAATCCGCAGCTTATGAAAGCACTATTCAATAAGTATGGTCGTAGTGCGCAACAACGAAATAATATTTTTAGCGGTGCTGCTGACAATGCCCAATACATGTTTAATCAGGCAGAGGCAAGACTTGTTCGACAGTTGTTTAAGAAAAACTTTCCTGAAGAAGCAGACAGGCTGTTTAGAGAGCAAGCAGACTTAGCTGCTAATGTAGGAAAAGAATCTCCTATGGCATGGGCTGGCAGAAAAATAAACATCTTAAACACTGCGTCTGATAACTTTTTCAAGCAGGGTATACTAGCTGCATCTATAAAGCGCAGACTAGCAGATGAAGGCATTGACTTAAACGATGTTATTGCTGATGGGCGGTTTGGTTTTATACCTGAAGACATAAAAGAAGCTGCTCTTAAAGACGCATACGAGTTACATATCAGTCAGGATTTCGGGGAACTGATATGGGTTCGCGTCTGACTAGAATGTTTATTGAGTCGCAGCAGAAACTTCCATTTCTCGTCTCAGCATTTATGCCATTCCCTCGATTTGTGGCTAATCAGTTGAAATTTCAACACGACCACATGCCAGTAATAGGTTTGGTCATACCAGCTATTCGTGGTAAAGAAGCGTTTAGAGAAGCACTCCCTAAACAAATGACGGGGGTTGGACTTCTTACTGCTGCTCTTGCATGGAGAGTACAGCAGGGTGAAGATGCAGAGTGGTTTGAGATTAAAAAAAGTGATGACTACTATATTAATGGTAAGGCTATCTACGGGCCGTTAGCACCGTTTATGGTAATGGCAGACATTCTTTATCGGGGTTTCAATAGTAAAGCAGAAATGCCAGAAAACTACCTGAAGTATTACTCAAAGGCTTTAACAGAAGCAACTTTAGGTTCTACGTTCAGGACAGGTGCTGGTCTGCAATTGCTAGATAGCGTCCTAAACGATGACTTATTCTCTGGCGAAAAAGATGTTATGAAAATAGTGGGCAATCTTTTAGGTCGTTATACTATACCGGCTGGTGTAGCTAAAGATTTATATAGCCAATTTGATCCACAGTCTCGCCTTGTTCCTGCCACAAACACAGGAGAGGAAGAGCCGTGGTTTGAATACGTGTATAAGGTAGCTACGCGCAACGCACCTGACCTACCTCTAGCAACATGGTCAGGTGATACCATTACCACCAGAGACTATGACGAACCTGCTGTATCTCCATTTAGAACGGGGCCGCTTAAAGCCGTAAACCCACTGGAAAAACAGCTATTTGGTTTTACCACGATACGTAAAAATACACTACAAAAAGAGATGAGTAGGCTGGGCATGATGTACACAGACTTGTATAAAAGGCCAAGCAATGATCGTATAGATTTCTACACCCGTCAGGAGTTGTCTCGTGCAGGCAGAGTGCCTACAACATGGAAAGGGCATTGACTACGCTGATAAATAGCCCAGCATATAAAACATATGGCCCTGCAAGACAACGTGCAGAACTGGCTAAGTTGGCAGGTAAAATGAAAGAAGGCGCACTCGCTGTAGCAAAAGCCCGACTGGACAGAGAAGCAAACAGAAGGGGTAAACCCTATAGCGTCACCACTATGGCTGCTTGGAATGATTTAAGTCGCCGGGAACAGGCACAAGTGAATGAACTGTTTGCAGATACATACGGCAATCCTGATTCAGAACTGTATGATCCTTTTTACGAAAACAAACGTATTGAAGATGTAATGAATGAGACACTTCAAGATTCGGATGGCAATGATATAAATGCACTAGTATGGGCCGTAGGTTTAGGTAAGAGGCTGTAATGAGAAATAACAATTTCTTTCAAGACCTTGATCTTCAAGAAGTAGACGATAACGTGTCTCTTTCTGATTTGATGTACGGCTCTGATACACTGAAGGATGTTGCGCCTGAACTAGCCGGAGACATGTTTGGGGTAGAACCAGTTTATATAAACAAAGAAGAGGCCAAGGCTGCTTTAGGTCTAGCTGCAGATGTAACTCCGTTTGTGGGTAGTGCCAAAGCCCTGACTGAACTGCCGGAAGATGCACAGTTTGCGTACGAACTTTTGCAGCAGGGATATGATGAGGGCAGCATAACTAAGATGGGTCTTGGTGCTGGCTTCGGTGTGCTTACAGCAGCAGGATTTATACCCGGTGCTAAGATAGCTACTGACTTGGGGCAACGTGCCATCAAGGAGGGTGTAGCAGAGACGGCTAGTGATGTTGTCGATCAGACACGTGCTGCATTCAAGGCTGATCCGTCTAGCATGGACAGTGCCAAGAAGAAACGTCTCATGGAACAGTCTAAAGGCTTGCCACCTAATATGCGCAGGAAGTTTGTCAAGGAAGGCTTGCGTCCTACACCCAAGCTGTTCCACGGTGCAAAGGGTGTTGGCGACTTTGAAGTAGACGATACACAAATACTGGCAGACATAGACGAGGCACAAAGGTCTGGTGTGACCATGCCAATGAAAGAAATATATAAAATGAATAATGGCAGCACTATAGATGCTGATGAATTTTTCGTGCAAGCTGCCACAAAAGGTATTAGCATTCCTCATGTACAGCAGCTTGAGGACGGTGGGAAGTATTTAGATTTCCGTAGAATTGAAGATGGTGGAGAAACAGAAAACGGGTTAAGGGTTATTAAGTTAGTCTCTGACGATACTGCTACTACACGTCGTGTAGTTGTTCCTCAAAAAGATGGTAAAATAGAACTATTCGCAGTACAAGAAAAAATTAAAGAGCATATGCAAATGAACCAAGATGCTACCGAAACATTTGCGCGTGACCCTGAAAGTCTTGTGCCGCGAGGTCAAAGGCTGGCTAATGAGGGGTTTGAACCCTTTGGTTCCTTCACGGGTGCAAGAGGTCTCACGGGAGAGAATGCAACGGGCCGTCATGCTGAACTGAAAGAAAAAGCCCTGTCCATGTCTCGTGATCCCCTTGTCTCTATGAAGCCGGGATTTGGTGGTAGACGACTAGACAATATTGTATATAGTGACTTGCCTATGTCATTACAGAGAAATATCAAACCTTCTGATTATGATGACATTAACAATAATCGTGTCTTTCTAAGTGATGTTATTTCTAGGATGACTGACGAAGAAATAGACAAGGTGTTTAATGAAGCACCAGAATTTTACGAGGCTATGAAACAAGGCAAGGTAAACCTACATGCTCGTATTGTTCCAAGTGAAGCAGCAGCAAAACGAAACATAGGACTGAGTTTGCCTAAAAGTGATCATCTGGAAGCAGAGACAGCCATTCTAGAGCCACAAGAATTAAGTGTTCGTAGACTGTCAGAAGATTCTGATGAAGTCCGTGAAGTTTATCCCCTGATATATAAGGGCGATGAACAAGCATACAAAGAACGGAAACAAAAGAGGTCAAAGGATTTTGTTGGGCCTCACAGAATTTCTCCAGAAAGAGAAGCTAAAAGAATACGTAAGAAAGACCTTGGTAAACTCCCTCTGGAAGAGAGAGTTAGAGAAGGTCAAAAGTTAGCTAATACAGTTCTTGATCGTTTTCAGTTTTTATCAGAGGCTTCTGGTGATACGTTTTCACCACCTGTCACTGCTAGAGGAACCGGTAAGAGTCATTTAGGAAAGCGCGACTTTAATTATCAAATTGTAAAAGAAATGTTTACTGATCTGCAGTCGTTAGGGCAGTTTACAGAGCAGTATGGTGCGCGGGGAACTTATGACTCTTTGATGGAAACAATTTCTAGAGACAAACAGTTTCGTACGGCAATACAAAGAACAGCCGATGCTTTCAAAGATGTGTCACCTGAAAAGTATAAAAATCTAAAGATGCTAGAAGTGTTACTTAACAACTCTTCAATGCGTCGTTTGTATACTGACGCCGAAAGAATGACAAAAACACAGATGCGCAATGTTAAAGATAAAACACTATTAGACTTTATTGCATCTGATGTAGATATGCCGCCCGAATTACGCTCTACAAACCAAGACTTATCTTACAATGATGTCAAACGTGCGCTATTTCTGATAACGCAGAAACTAAATCGTGGCGGATTGATGGTAAGAAAGGTGATGACTAGTTAGAAGGGGGCCGTGAAGCCCCCTCTTTTACATGTATTCCAATATTCCCACCGCAAGGATGGCAGCGGAGATAGCATTCAGCACGATGATTGACCTGTCGTGCCACATGAATCCTACCCATGCCCACAATCCCATTCCAATGATACCGAATACCATGTCAAGGAGATGTGAGTAGTCCGCTGCTCGTATCACGATTGCTGCTAGTATAAAGAAGCTGGCAGTCCATTTGACGTACCACGTGACATCCTTGTACGGCGTTACCTTATTGACTGTCTTCACGTCAGAACCTGCCTAGCCATCGTGCTATGTGTGATACAAACGGTAGCAAGGTAGCTGCCATAAACAAGTTGACACCTGTGTGTGCCATTGCAATACGCAACGTGTCTCCTTTAGGCATACCGTCTGACACAAACAAACCTGCCAGCCAGATTGTTCCTGTTGTGCCTATGTTTGCTCCTAACACTGCGGCAATGGCTGCGGGTAAAGGCAAGGCACCAGAGGCAACCAGTGCAATGATGGCTGTAGTAGACAGGCTGGACGACTGCCACAGCAGTGTCATTATGATGCCACCTGCAAACATATACAAGGGGTTGCCCAAGAACCATGAAAGATGTTCTATGTTGCCCATAGATTTCATGCCACCAGAGAATGTCTTTAAGCCTACGTAGAATATAACTAAGCCTACTATGGCTGTTATTACAGGGTTTCCTAAGTCCATCTTACTGACTCTCTTCCATAGTTTCTTTCCCTCCATCACCTGTTATCACCTGACCCACTGATCTTGCCTCGCTTGTGTCTGTCTGCGAGTTTTTCAAGGTTCTTCTCCATTATGTGTCCAAGGTTCATCTCTAGTTCTTCGGCCAGCACAGCGCAGTACCACAGCACGTCACCAATCTCGTATCCAATCTCAATACGCTTGGCAAGGTACTCGTCCTTTGTTGCGCCGTCACGAATGAACTTCTTCACTTTGTTTGCAATCTCACCTGCCTCACCGGTTAGGCCCAGAGTAAGATACTCTGTGGCCCGGTGCTTGGGGAAGATGGCTGTCTCACAGGCACGTGCCTGATAGTCTGCTGCAGTAAGGTCACTCAATTGTCTCTCCTTCATCCACTGTTTAGCCTCTAGTTCCAAGTCCATTTAGTTTCTCCAGATTCTCAAAGTACGCAGTATTCCAGCCCCTCTGCCATTCACGATACTGCATCGTGTTCTCTTCCATGTTGCTGGGCCTATTTTCTACGTAGACCTTTTTAGACCGTACCTTCTTAGGGTTTACATTCTTAAAGCTGCCACCCTTTTTGAAGGCTGCGTAGCCCCACTCAAACTGGATTCTAAGTGGGGCATCGTATTTAGAAAGGCCGTTACGCCGCATCTGCATTCTCCTTTACTTGCAAGTTGAAAAGTTTGATTGCTGTAAGTCGGTCAATGTTGAACCATTCGTTGCGACGTTCCTTGGCAAAATGCTCAAAGATTTCGTGCATCTCCTGTTCCTTACGTGAGCGATTACTTGAGTACACCGTAGCGATGATCTCGTAGTCGCGGAAGGGCGAGGACGTTTGGTATCCATGACACCGGTTCATGGCATCCATTGCCTTACCGACCTTGACCCAATCAGGCCACGCAGGGTTTACGATGGCGTAAACATCACCAGACTCTTCCTTGTCGTACAGCTTACGAACGAGTTCGCTGTAGTCCTGTGCCTTGACACTGTTGAAGACAATCTTGTCCATGCTGCCACCCTGCTGCAGATACCCCTCAAGGGTACGGTGCTTACGCTTGTAGAAAACTAAGCCCTCTGCATTCATGTGGTGATTGATCCCGGTCTTACGCCATGTTGTTCCGTCAAAGCGGCGACCATCCTTACGTACGTCTCCATTGTTAGGCTTCATGCTATTCTCCTTTAGGCCAGTTGTTAAGAATTGCTAGTCGGTCTTCGTGGACAGCCATCTTATCCATTTCTCCCTGAATGGCTTCCATGATATCGGAGTGTTCACCGATACCTGCAGGGTTCTTGAAGTATGCCTCAATATTCATCATATGTAAATGAATATTTGCTTGAGCATGGTTCTTCAAGACGTTAATCATCTTTTCTTTCATCTTGCTTCTCCTTCTCTCGTTGTTTCATCCACTCTTCGTACTGCGGGTGATGGCGGGGTGGATTATATTGCACCCACCCCTCACCTTGTTTCCAGACCTTACCACTATGCTGCGGCAATGTCAACTACCTCACACACACCAGCAGTACATGCCAACTCTCGTCCACCTGATGTAGTGTCTTCCTTCTCAAACTCCTGCAGCAGTTCCCAATTAACCTTCTTAGGCATCTGTGCTTTCAGTTCTTTGTATTTCTCCACATCAATGTCCTGATACGGTGCTTGCTTGTATGTATGCTCACTGAACGGCAGGAAGCTGATACCCGACACTTCATCGAAGTGTTTATATACCCAAGAACCTACCTCCATCCATTCGTCCTCTTTCACAGAGATGGTGACGGACGGCTTGTGTTCACACCAGTGACGCTGGTACAGGAGCCACAGTTCAAGCTGCTCAATAGCAGACATATCGAACCGGGTTACAGCACTTGGGGGTGACTCCATCGGGAAGCTGAACACTGTCGTGCTGTCCGGCTTCATCACATCCGGCTCTGCTGGAATGCCCTCAGAAACAAGGAACTGTGTGATTGGGTCTTTGTTGTCGCCACGTACCGTACGAATGTAGTATGGGTTGTGTCGAGCATGGATACCCGATGCACTGTCCACAAGCTGTGAGACTGTACCAGACGGCTTAACACAGGTGATAGCTGCTGACTGTGGAATACCCAGACGTTGAGCCATAGCAGCATTGGTAGCAATAGCCTGTTCCTTGAGTGCGTTCAGCGTAGCACCAATGTTCATGCCAAGGTGTGCTGACTTACCGGACATCATGGCATTGTCCATGATACCTGTCAGAGATACACCAAGCAGTCGTTCTTCTTCTGTGTTCTTCTTCCACACATTGCGCAGATACTTGAAGTTAGTCAGAGTAGACTGGAACGTACCAAGAATGGTAGCCAGACGAACCTTGTCAGTCAGTGTCTGCTGCGTGTCAGTAGAACGTACAACAACCTCTGAAAGATTACAGAACTGGTACGGACGCAAGATGATTTCACTGCATGGGTTACATCCGAAATCTTGTTCCACATCACGCCGACCATTCTTGCAGCTTGCTTCTGTGCTGCCTGACGGTTGAAGATGCCACGCTCACCCGACTTGCTCTCGTACAGAGAGACCCACTCACGCATGAACGTACCCATCTCTGGCTTGCCTTTGTAGGCAACGCTGTTGTTAGCCAGCGCACGTTGCCCCTCGTTCTCCCACCATTGACCTGACTTGGCATGACTCATCTGGTCATCATTCAGGTTAGACAGCGAGATAAGTGCGCTGCGTCTGACGCCCCCGACGACAACAACTTCACCCAATCTTACACATGATGTCATGGCATTCGATAGGGAATAGCCGACGACCCGCTGCGTTTTTGAACTTGTCAATGATGAACTGAAACAGTTCCTCAAGCGGGGCTGGGCCACTAGCACGTCCACCAAAAGTCTTGAGACGTGCGCCAGCAGGACGAACCTCGCTGACATCCCACTTGGGGATTTGCCCTGCGTAGAGGAGAGATATTAATTCACGCAGAGACTTGGCCCAGCCCGGACGAGAATCGCCAACCTTGATGACGGTATCTGTGTCATGCATATCTTCGTTGACGATTGGCAGCTTCTCTGTGTGGTGCCTCTCCACAGAGAAACCTACACCAGTGCCACACATGAGAATGTACATAGTCTCGTCAAATGCACGAGGACTGTCTACGGGAACGTACGAACAGTTGTAACCGCCAACATGACATCGGTCAAGCGCAGGGCCAGCGGTCATCAATGCTCTCATACTTGGCATGATGTCTTGGTCAAGCACAGCAACCTCAAGTTCACCACGCAGGTCATCCGGCA